>OGQZ01000428.1_pt1 | contig 36213 bp, 37 predicted proteins | sample 1553321 | NCBI WGS metagenome assembly OGQZ01 (sample SAMEA2579958, study PRJEB22360) | human gut metagenome | reverse complement strand
ATGCTTGAGTGAAAAAGTAAATTCCGCACGTAAACTTAAATTCCATACGGAAGACTAAATTCTATATTTTAGGGTTTGACGAAATGCGTCAAACCCTTTAAAGTGGAATTTAACCAGACATTGTTTGTGCATTTACTGGAAAAAGGCGTACTGATAAGGCAACTGGAATCGTGCCCTGTAAGACTAAATTCCACTTGCCTGGAGGAAAAAATATGCAAGACTCTTATCCGCAGATTCATATGTAATGTCTGGTTCTATTTTTGTAATAATGCCGGTGTCAATACAATCTCATCATCTGGTATCTCAGTAAGTCCAAAGTAATCTATTACCTCTGAAGGCAGCATGAGTTTTGCAAGCTTCAAGGGTGACATTCCACCCAGGCTCTGCCGGGGAGAACTGTTGATATGGCTCATCATCAGAGTGATGTCTTCCTGAGAGTAGTCATCAAAGGAGGTGCCTTTCGGGCATATTTTACGGATATATTCATGGTTTTTCTCACAATGAGGTTTTTGCCAGGAACACATAGGATCGCAATAATAAATGCTTGTACGAATCAGGTTTTCCTGTCCGCATTCCAATGCGGCAGGATTCCGGAATTCACCACCTCTGTCTGTCAGGACTAAAGGGAATACAGAGGAAAATGAAAAAGTTCCTAAGGAGCGTTCGATAGAGTCAAAAATGGCTTTTACATGACAGACCTCTTTACTGTCGAGAAGGTAGGCCATCATAAGGGAACAACAATCAAAGTGAAGGGTAAGTAACACTTTTTTTGAACCTTCACAGCCCAGGACAGTATCCATTTCCGTAACCCTTGTGTCAGGAAATTCCTTTAAAAAAGCCTGGTAGTCTTTGTAAGTACGTCCTTCATAAATGGTCAGATCGGCAGCTTCAGAAGAACTGCAGGAACGCACCTTATATTTCACCTTTTTAGGAAGGTCGATATTTTTCACACTAAGAGCTCCGGACTCGATGTAGTTATAAAGAGTTTTTTCAGATAGAGCAATTTCCGGATGATTGCGGAGGATCATGTAAGGAGACTGCCCCTGCAGAATGAGAGGGGTTACCAATTCATCCAAAGCAACAAGGTCAGCAGGCGAAATGTTAATACCTGCTCTTGATTCCACAAGGATGGTTTTATATTGCCTGTGTGCAGTGGATGAGCGGTAGTAGGCTTTATCGAGGCGGCAGGGATTCTTTTTACTGCAACCATTGCAGACAAAAGGGGCTTTATCCAGCAAACTGCAATGGTAAGATCGAGGAATAAAGTCCTCGCAGTGAGAGTTGCAATGATTGCAGGATCTGCACATCCTTTTGCAAACAGGGGCATAGGTACCACAAATATTTTTCTTTTTGCAATCTTTTGCCAAAGCACATTTGTTAGCAGGTTCATTAAAACGATTGTGTTCCTGGAAAGACCTGTGCTTTTTGATTTCCTTGGAGATGGTGGTGGGATCTTTTCCTAACTGTAAGGCAATGGAACGGAGAGACAGGTGTTGATCCAATCCTTTCTCAATGGAAATACGGTCATCCAGGGTCATATGTTTTTGAGTAGCAGTTTTTGAATTGTTCATAAATACCTCGTTTCTACTGCAGATAGGAGATATTAAAATCATAAGATAGATCTAAGAAGAGAGAAAGACTAAATTCAGCATAGATGTGGAATTTAAAATTTCATTCAAGGAAGCTCACAATGTAGTATAATAACACTTTACTTTTTGAAATTGTTATGTTATTCTGTGACTATGGTGCGGTAAGTGTACCATAGAAATATTTTTTGGAGGTACTTTTCAATGAACAAAGGTACAGTAAAGTGGTTTAACAACCAAAAAGGATACGGATTCATCTCAGACGAACAGGGAAATGATGTATTCGTTCACTACTCAGGTCTTAATATGGAAGGTTTCAAATCCTTAGAAGAAGGCGCTGCAGTAGAATTTGAAGTTGTTGAAGGTGCAAAAGGACCACAGGCAACAAACGTAACAGTAGTAAGATAATTTTATTATCGCTTGTTACTACAGTCTAAATCAGTAGTTTCATGTACCTTTTTCTTTATTAAATAGAACTTGTTTTATTTTTCTAGATTAAGATATTGCAAACAATGGATTTGAAAAAGAGTGTCGGTTTTCCGGCACTCTTTTTTGTATACATAACTAAAAAATCCATGCAAACAGTCTTGAAGAATCTTGAGGGGTTCTATATAATAAACATAGATCATTCGGAAAGCCTGTTTGTATACCAAGAAAAAACAGGAGATAAAATGACATTAGAGGAAAAGATAGAACAGGTTAAAAATTTCAGACCTATTGATGATACGTTTTTTGAAGTACTGGCAGATGATATTGGCGTATGTCAGGAGATGCTGCGTATCATTTTAGAAGATGAGAAACTCATCGTAAAAGACGTTATCGTACAGAGCAGTAAGAGAAACCTGTACGGGCGATCTGTCCGTCTGGATGCACTCTGTATCCTTGGAAATGGAAAAAAGTGTAACGTGGAAGTGCAGCGTTCTAACAAGGATCACCATTTAAAAAGAGTGCGGTTCAATGCATCGGTCATCACGGTGCGGGACTCGCAGACGGATGATAAATTTGAGGAGACGATCGATCTGATCGTTGTGTATATTTCCGAGTTCGATATCTTTAAACGTGGCAGGGTGATCTATCACGTGGACAGCGTGATCCGGGAAACACAGGAAAAAGTAGACGACGGATTAGAGCGTGTATTCGTCAATACCGCAGTAAAAGACGGAACAACTATCTCAGAATACATGGACTGTTTTCTGCAAAAAGAGATAGATAATGCAAAATTTCCGAAATTAACCAACCGTGTGCACTATCTGAAACATGAAGAGGGAGGCGTAAACGCAGTGTGTGAAATAATGAGAAAATATTCAGAAGAAGTCGCAGAAAAAGCATATCTGCAGGGCGAGGAAGCCGGCAAAGAAATCGGTCAACGCCACACCGTCATCGCCGAACTCCAGTCCGAATCCAGATAACAGAAAAACATAAGGAAACATGACAAAGAAACCATTTTTTAAAGGATGGTTTCTTTTTTTTAAGTTCATTTAAGGTTCGCCTGATAAGATATGTGCAAAGGAAAGGAGACACTTATGGCAGATCAGATGATATTTAAAAGGTGTGAGATCAAATATATGTTGGATATCACGCAGGCGGAACTGTTAAAAAATCAAATGAAACAGTACATGACCGCAGACGAGCATGGAGTGAGTACAATATGCAGTCTCTACTTTGATACACCGGATTATCTGCTGATCCAAAGATCAATGGAACACCCGGTTTATAAAGAAAAACTGAGATTGAGAAGTTACGGCACGGCAGACAAGGACACGACCGTTTTTGTGGAACTGAAAGAGTTCCGGATGTCTGCCATTCCGCTGGTCATCATCATTGCCAGAGAGTTTGTGGAACTGAAAAAGAAGTATGAGTCTGTTGTATACAAAAGAAGAATTGCAATGACGGAGGACGAGGCAGAACGTTACCTGCTTTTTCATGAAAAAGTAAAAGACACACAGATTACCAGAGAAATCGATTACTGTCTGAAAAATTATAAAAAGCTGTCTCCGGCAGTGATGCTTTCCTATGAGAGAGAAGCTTTTTATGCGAAGGACGATCACGAGTTCCGGATCACGTTTGATCAGAACATTCTCTGGAGAAATTACGACCTTTCTCTTTGTAAAGGAATTTACGGAGAAGCAATTTTAGATAAAAATAAAGTGCTTATGGAAGTGAAAACGGCGGGCGCAATACCGCTCTGGATGGTTCATTTTCTGACAGAAAATCAGATTTACAAAACGTCATTTTCCAAATATGCGACCGCCTACCGCACGATTTATGCGAGAGAGCAGAGAAGAAGCTGTCCACCGGAAAATTTCTTTGTGTTTACCGGAGATGAGGTTGTGCAGCAGGCAATAAAATGTTAAAAAAGAAATGGAGAAATTAATATGTTAAACAATTTATTTACAGGAATTTTTGATACAGCAGGTGCGGCGGTGATTTCCGTGCCGGATTTTTTGCTCTGTATTGTGGTGTCACTGCTGATCGGGGCATTCATCACATGGGTTTACACTTATAAAAACCGCTATACGACAAGCTTTGCAGTGACACTCGCAATGCTTCCGGCAATCGTTTGCATTGTTATCATGATGGTAAACGGAAATGTAGGTGCCGGAGTGGCTGTGGCAGGAGCATTTTCGCTTGTACGTTTCCGTTCTGTGCCGGGAACTGCAAAAGAGATCGGAACCATTTTTCTTGCAATGGCGGCAGGACTGATCGCAGGGATGGGTTATCTTGGGTTTGCAGTACTGTTTTCGCTCATTATGGGAGCCGTGATGTTTGTGTTAAATGTGACCGGATTCGGTGTAAAAAAAGCAGAAGTAAGAGAGAAAACACTTCGTATCACAATCCCGGAGGATTTAAATTACGGAGCAGCATTTGATGATCTTTTTGAAAAATATTTATCATCCTGTGAAGTAGTCGCTGTGAAAACCTCCAATATGGGAAGTCTTTACAAACTTACCTATCATGTGACGTTAAAAGACAATGCGGAAGAGAAAACATTTCTCGATGAATTGAGATGCAGAAACGGAAATCTGGAAATCAGTATGATGAGACAGGAGGCAAATGTCAATGAGTTATAGAAGAAAAAAACTGCTGGCATTGTTTTGTGCTACGGCATTATCCATGACGGCAGTGGCAGGCTGTACAGGGACAAAGAGCAGTACTGGCAATGTTGTTTCCTCGGAAACAGAAACAAATGCAGAAGAAACATCAGCACAGAGTGAAGCAGGAACTTTTTCAAGTGCAGATATGTTTACTGAACGGGATCTGGCAGGAACCTATGAGGAGAGTGGGGCAGTTTATGTCACACTTTCCGATGATGGTATCACGGGGGAAACGGATGGCGTTGTAATCAAAGGACAGACGGTGACAATCACGGCAGAAGGGACTTATATTTTTTCCGGAACACTGTCGGAAGGACAGATTGTGGTGGACGCAGATAATGCGAAAGTGCAGATCGTATTTGATAATGTGGACATTACCTGTGCTTCAAGTGCAGCAGTGTATGTAAAAAGCGCAGAGAAAGTATTTGTAACGCTTGCAGAAGGATCGCAGAATACGCTTCGCAATACGGATGAGTATGTTGCGATTGACGACAACAACATTGATGCCGTGATTTTTGCAAAATCAGACCTTACGTTAAACGGCACCGGAAGTCTGACGATCGTATCAGCAGAAGGACATGGAATTGTATCCAAAGATGATCTGAAGATTACAGGCGGTACATACGATATCATAGCAGCAGGGCACGCATTATCGGGAAAAGACAGTGTGCGTATCGCAGATGGAACCTTTATTTTAACCGCAGAAAAAGATGGCATTCATGCGGAAAATGCAGATGATGAAGAAAAGGGCTATATTTATATTGCAGACGGTGATTTTGCAATCACAAGTGATGGCGATGGCATGGATGCTTCCAATATCGTGCAGATCGAGGATGGAACATTTGACATCACAGCCGGAGGCGGCGCTGCAAACAGTCTGAAAACACATGAGTCAGATATGCCGGGTGGCGGAATGTCACAAAACATCGAGAGACCGGACGGAGAAAGTATGCCACAGATGGGTGAAAAGCCGGATGAAGAAAGAGAATTTTCTGAATTTGAAAAGACAGAAGATTAGTAAAATTATAATTTAAAAGGGGCGTGCAAGGTTTGCACGCTCTTTTGCCATATTTATAAATGAGGGAATATTATGTTTTTAAAGAAAAAGGATTTTGGTGGCAGCAAATATGACTTTATTATTGCCGGCCTTGGAAATCCGGGTGCAAAATATGAAATGACAAGGCATAATGCAGGCTTTCTTGCAATGGATTTACTTTCTATTGAAGAAGGGGTTGATATTAAGCGCCTTAAGCACCACGCATTATGTGCGGATATGACCGTTGAGGGCAAAAAATGCCTTGTAATGAAACCGCAAACTATGATGAATTTGAGCGGCGAAGCTATCGGCGAAGCGGCAAAATATTATAAAGTGCCGGCAGAAAATGTAATCGTAATTTATGATGATATTTCGCTTGATGTGGGCAAAACAAGAATAAGGCGCAAAGGTTCAGCCGGTGGGCATAACGGCATTAAAAGCATAATATCACATTTAGGTGCTGAAAATTTTCCGAGAGTTAAGATAGGCGTTGGCAAAAAGCCTAATCCCGAATATGATTTGGCGGCTTGGGTTTTGGGTAGGTTTCCGAAAGAGCAGGAGGCTGATTTGAAGTCTGCTCTTGAAAATTCAACCAAAGCAATCAGGCTTATTGTGGCAGGAAAAATTGATGAGGCTATGAATAAATATAATTCATAATTTAATATTTATATACTGAAAGGATAAGGTGATAAGCATTGTCCTGTTTTTCTAATGAATTTAATAAAAGTAAAGAATTTCAAAACCTCAGCAAGAGTGTTAATACCCTTAATGCTCCTGTTGGGGTTATAGGTCTTTCAGATGTGGCAAAGTGCTTTGCCGCACATTCGCTTTGCCAAAACGGTGAGAAAGCATTTGTTATTACTCCTGATGAAGCAACTGCGGTAAAAGTGCAGGAATGTTTAAGCGAGCTGCAAGACGGAGTTTTGCTTTACCCTACAAGAGAAATGACTTTTGTGGAGGTTGCGGGTGTCAGCAGAGATTTTGAACATATCAGGCTTGGTGTGTTATCAAGAATATTGCAGGGCGATTATTCTGCAATTGTAATGTCGGCAGGGGCAGCGTGCCAATACACTATGCCGCCGGAAGAACTTGAAAAAAGAACATTTAAAATCAGTGTTAATGACGAAATAAATATAAACGAACTTGAAAAAAAGCTTGTTTTTGCAGGTTATACAAGATATGACCAGGTTGACGGAACTAGCCAATTTGCAGTCAGAGGCGGAATTATTGATATTTTTCCGACTTATCTTAACGAGCCGGTAAGGATAGAATTTTGGGGCGACACGGTAGATACTATTTCAAGCTTTGATATTGATACGCAAAGGCGAAGCGGAAGTGTTGAATTTATCGAAATTACACCTGCGAATGAAGTCCTTGTGGAAGATGACTTGAAACTTGCCGATAAAATTGAAGCACTTTCAAAAAGCTTAAAAGGCAAAGCCATAAAAGCAAGGGGAAAGCTTGAAAGTGATATTGATAAGTTAAGGCAGGAGGGGCATTTAAACTGCCTTGATAAATATTTGCCTTTGATTTATAAGTCAAACGGAATATTTGATTATGAATTTGACAGACTTTTTGTTATTGAAAGTGCAAGAATAAAGGAAAAAATGCTCAAGCAGGAAAAGCTTAATTTGGAAGAGCTTAAATGGTTTGTAGAAGACGGAACTTTGTGCAAGGGGCTTGATAAATTTTCACTCGATTTTAATGAACTTGCAGATATATATGAAAAAAACAATGCAATATATATGGATTCTCTTCCGCGCGGCAGTTTTGATACACCGGTGCGCCACCTTGCAAATTTCCGCGTGCAAAGCTTTAATGCGTGGAGCGGTACGCTGTCGCAACTGAAAGAGGAGCTGTTTCCTCTTTTTAAAGGCGGATATACCGTTTGCATAATGGCAGGAACAGTCAGGGCAGGCAAGGCACTGTGCAGTGATATTGAAGATATGGGATTTATCAATACAGTGTTTTTTGAAAAGAGGCCTGAAAAATTACAGCCGAAAGCCATAAATATTTTGACCGGTACGGTGCAATCCGGCTTTCAAATAAGCGATATGAAGCTTGCTGTAATTACCCATTCAAAAACTAATCAAAGCACAAAAAAGGCTAAAAAAGCATCATCAAAAAATGCAATACATTCGCTTGATGAACTTACGGTGGGCGATTATATTGTGCATAATATTCACGGTATAGGTGTGTTTGAGGGTATTCACGCACTTGAGCTTAATAAAGTTAAAAAGGATTATATTAAAATAAGCTATGCAAAGGGGGACACCCTTTATGTTCCTGTTACACAGCTTGATTTGGTATCTAAATATATAGGCCCAAAGAATGATACAAATGTAAAAATCAACCGCCTCGGTTCAGGTGAATGGAAAAAGACAAAAGCTAAAGTTCGCTCTTCCGTTAAAGATATGGCAAAGGAGCTTATTGCACTTTATGCTAAACGAATGAGTACAAAAGGCTTTGCATTTTCAGAAGATTCCGATATGCAAAGGGATTTTGAAATGCGTTTTGAATATGATGAAACGGATGACCAGCTTAGGTGCAGTGAAGAAATTAAGCACGATATGGAAAAAACTGCCCCTATGGACAGACTTCTTTGCGGCGATGTAGGTTTTGGCAAAACTGAAGTTGCACTTCGTGCAGTGTTTAAATGTATAAGTGATTCAAAGCAATGCGCAATTTTAGTGCCTACAACGGTACTTGCAATGCAGCATTTTCAAACTGCACTTAAAAGGCTTGAACCTTATCCGGTTAAAGTTGAAATGATTTCACGCTTTGTGTCTGCAAAAAAGCAAAAAGAGATACTGCAAGGCCTTGCTGATGGTTCAGTTGATGTGGTAGTAGGAACTCACAAACTTTTGGGCAAAACAGTCAAGTTTAAAGATTTGGGACTTCTTATAGTTGATGAAGAGCAACGCTTCGGTGTTGCACAAAAGGAAAAAATTAAAGAGAAATTTCCTAGAGTGGATGTACTTACTCTTTCGGCTACCCCTATTCCGAGAACTCTCAATATGGCAATGAGCGGGATAAGAGATATGAGCCTTATTGAAGAAGCACCGGGCGAAAGGCACCCGGTTCAAACTTATGTTATTGAATACGACGCTGAAGTTTTGCAAGAAGCAATGGAGCGTGAGATAAATCGCGGCGGACAGTGCTATTATCTGCATAATAATGTGGAAACAATTGAGCATAAAGCTATGATGATAAAAAAAGCTATTCCGCAGGCGAGGGTAGGAATTGCGCACGGGCAAATGGGCGAAGAAGAGCTTTCGTCGGTTTGGCACGATTTGCTTTCAGGTGATATTGATATTCTCGTTTGCACAACTATTATTGAAACGGGTGTAGATGTGCCTAATTGTAATACGCTTATTATTGAAAATGCAGACAGAATGGGCCTTGCGCAGCTGCATCAAATCAGGGGCAGAGTAGGCAGGTCATCAAGGCGCGCGTATGCGTATTTTACATTTACAAGAGGCAAGGAACTTACTGATATTGCAACAAGGAGACTTGAAGCCATTAGGGAATATACGGAATTTGGCTCCGGTTTCAAAATTGCAATGCGAGATTTGGAAATCAGAGGCGCAGGTTCACTTCTCGGCAACAGGCAGCACGGACATATGGAAGCTGTCGGCTATGATATGTATTTAAAACTGCTGGAAGAAGCGGTGGCAATGGAAAAAGGTGAAATCAGTGAAGATGAACCTGAAGAAAGAGAATGCCTTATTGATGTGCAAATTGATGCGCATTTGCCGGAGGAATATATTATTTCAACTTCGCAAAGGCTTTCAATGTACAAGCGAATTGCAGGTATTAAAAATGAAGCAGACGCGCAGGATGTTTATGATGAATTGACTGACCGTTTCGGTGCACCGCCGGCTTCTGTATGGGGACTTATTGAAATTGCACTTTTAAGAAACAGTGCAAAATCGCTCGGCATAACAGATATTGTTCAGCGAAACGGAGCAATCCTGTTTTATTCAAGTGAGCCTGATATAAAGACGGTTGCAATTTTAAATGCTTTTATGAAAGGCAGGGTTACTCTTTCGGCTGCCAAAAGGCCGTATATAGCAGTTAAGCTTGAACCGACTGAAGCAACACTTGAAACAATCAGGGAAACGCTTAAAATTATGAGCGAAGCAAAAGAACATTACGGTAAAACAGAATGAAAAACGGGCGTTGGAATTAACTTCCAACGCCCGTTTTTTATTTTTGGTTTTCAGGAAACATTACTATAAGAAGCATTTTAAACCGTTCCTGCGCAAATACAGCATGCGGCTTTTTAGATGGCATTACAATTGTTTCACCCTCGTGCAAAATAAATTCTTCACCCTCAATAGTGATTTTGCCGACTCCGTCAAGTGCAACCACCATAGCGTCACCGCCTGATTCGTGTGTGCTGATTTCTTCATCCTTGTCAAAAGCGAAAAGGGTGAGTGAATGATTTTCATTTTGTGCGAGAGTTTTGCTTACTATTTGACCTTTTTGATAAGTTACTTCATCTTTAATAGGGAGAACGGTTTTATGGTCAATGTTTTTAATCAATTTATCCATTATTTATCTCCTTAATATTTAATATTACATATATCATATAAAATAATGAAATAAAAGTAAAGTGATAATTTAGAATTTTGGTGCTAATATAATTTAAAGATATAAATAATTAAACCGTATAAAAATGATGAAGCAGTGCCATATACTATTACAAGGCCGGCAATTGAAAACATTTGTGCTGCCGTGCCGAGAATGAAACCTTCGTGTTTCCATTCAAGTGCGGGGGATACAACGCTGTTTGCAAAACCGGTAATAGGTACAATAGTTCCTGCTCCCGCCTGCCTTGCAATTTTATCAAAAACGCCGGCACCTGTTAAAATAGCTGTAATTATAATCAATACGCTTGATGTGGCAGATGACACTTCTTTTTCATTAAGCCCTGCGTTTTGAAATACTGTAAATAATAATTGCCCGAAAAGGCATATTCCGCCACCGAATAAAAATGCTTTAATGCAGTTTAATAGTTTTGGCGAATTGGGACTTGCATTATCCGTCATTTTGCTGTAATCATCTTTGCTTATGCTCATAAAAGCTCACCTCTTTAAATAATATTAGTATTGTTTACAATATAATAATAATTATGCCCTTGACTTTTTTGATTATATCTTGTAATATTTTAATATACTATTTGTAAAACGGAGGCAAACTTATGCATCTTATTGAAGTTCGCGATGTGTATAAAATATATAATCCGGGTGAAAACCAAGTAAATGCACTTGACGGTGTATCCATTACTATTGATGAGGGCGAATTTGTTGCTATTATCGGTCAATCCGGTTCGGGTAAATCAACCCTTATGAATATGCTTGGCCTTCTTGATACACCTACTCATGGGGAATATTATATAAACGGTAAGCTTGTTGATGATTTAACTGATGACCAAATGAGTGCTATCAGAAATGAGGAAATAGGATTTATTTTCCAGGGATTTAACCTTATTTCTTCACTTACAGCACTTGAAAATGTTGAACTTCCGCTTGTATACAGAGGAATGCCAAAGCAGGAAAGGCGTGAAATTTCACAAGATGCGCTTGAAAGAGTGGGCCTTGGCGAGCGTATGAATCACTTGCCGGCAGAAATGTCGGGCGGTCAGCAACAGCGTGTAGCGGTAGCAAGGGCCATTGCGGCAAAACCACCGGTAATTTTGGCGGATGAACCTACGGGTAACCTTGATACTAAATCAACAAAAGAAGTTATGGCTATTTTGCACGAACTTAAAGATGAGGGCAGAACAGTTATTGTTATCACCCACGATAATGAAATTGCAGAAGAAGCCGAGCGTGTTATTCGTATTCGTGACGGAAAGGTTGTTGAAGACTATATCAACCCGGGATATGAAGAAAAGTATGGAAGAGAGTCAAAGAAAAACAACAAAAACCCGATTGACGAAGGATAAGACATATTTTAAACAGCAAGTGTTAATCACTTGCTGTTTTATTTTGTGCAAAAAACGGATTTATAATATGCACATAATGTGAATAAAACAGTAAAAATAAATATTTTTGCCTATTTTTTAGGTGAAATATAGCGTTTCGATACTATATTTTTCTCCCTACACGCCGTTAGTGTAGGGAGTTTTTCTTTTATCCCTGCAAAAAAGATATGGAGGTGTGTAAATGTCACGCAGAAAAAAGATAAGCGAAAAGGAGGTATGCGACGGATTACGGCGCCTTGCATTCGGAGAAATTACGGATGCGGTAAGCCTGCTTTTTGAGCCGGAGGAAGAAATTATTGAAAAATTGCCGAAGCTTGATTTATTTAATGTAAGTGAAATTAAGCGACCTCGAGGCGGCGGAATGGAAATAAAATTTTTTGACAGGCTCAAAGCAATTGACAAAATCAGAGAAATGGTGAATGAAAAAAGCGATAATTCGCCAACATCGTTTTACGAAGCACTTGAAAAAAGCACTCAGGCAACTAAAAAGCACTATATGGGGGAGACGGATGAATAAATTTATTCCTTTTTCACAAAAGCAGCTTTCAGTTCTTAATTGGTGGTGCAAGGGCAGTGATGTTAAAGATAAAAACGGTATTATTTGTGACGGAGCGGTTAGGTCAGGCAAAACGCTTTGTATGGGTATTTCGTTTATCTGCTGGTCATTTTATGCTTTTAGCGATACTTCGTTTGCCATTTGCGGAAAAACAATTTCTTCACTTCGCAGAAATGTTATTACTCCGCTTTTGCCAACGCTTAAAGAACTTGGTTTCAGCGTTGATTACAGGGTTAGCAGAAATATGATTACAATTTCAAGGGGAAATGTGACTAATCGTTATTATCTTTTTGGCGGCAGAGATGAATCGAGTGCTTCACTTATTCAGGGTATGACATTGGGTGGCGTCATGCTTGATGAGGTGGCACTTATGCCGAGAAGTTTTGTTGAACAGGCAGTTGCAAGATGTTCGCTTGAAAATTCAAAATACTTTTTTAACTGCAATCCGGAACATCCGTATCATTGGTTTTATATGGAATGGATAAAGAAAGCAAAAGAAAAGCAGGTTTTGTATATCCATTTCACTATGGACGATAATCCCTCATTATCACAAAGCGTTAAGGATAGGTATAAAAGCCTTTATTCCGGTGCGTTTTATGAAAGATTTATTGAGGGAAAATGGGTTACTGCTCAAGGCTTGGTATATCCTATGTTTTCACCCGAAAGGCACATAAAAATGTGTAAAGGGAAATTTAATCGTTTTTATCTTTCTTGCGATTACGGAACAGTCAATCCTTTTTCTTTAGGGCTTTGGGGTGAATGTGACGGTAAGTGGTTTAGGCTTGATGAGTATTATTACTCAGGCAGGGACAACGGTATTCAGCTTACAGATGAGGAGTATTACCGCGAGCTTGAAAAACTTGCCGAAAACAGAGAAATAACAGCTTTGATTATTGACCCGTCAGCTGCATCTTTTATTCAAACTGTTTTAAGGCACGGTAAATTTCGTGTTGTTAAGGCAAATAACGATGTTCTTACAGGCATTAACAGAGTGTGCCAGGCACTTAAGGATGAAGAAATTTTTATATATCCTGCCTGCACCGATGCTATTAGGGAATTTTCAATTTACCGCTGGGATGACAATATAAAAAAAGATGCAGTTAAAAAAGAAAACGATCACGCAATGGATGATATTCGCTATTTTGTTGCCACTGTTTTAGGCAGAGAAAATCAAAACAGTGCATTTGCATCTGTTGCAATAGAAAGGAATTAGCTTTGAAGATTTTAGATTTTAAAAGGAAAAAAAGTCAAAATTCAAATACTGCATGTGCAGTTCAAACTTCAATCGCATCAAATCATCCTTACTATAATTTATCAAGTTATATGCCGATAAACGGTGAGTCGAGAGTATATGCCGAACTTCGAAATGCAGTTCCTATTTTAGACTCGGCAATTAACAAAATTGTTCGCTTGTGCGAAGGTTTTAAATTTAACACCGGAAATGAAAAAGTAAACGATATGATGAACTCATATTTTGAAAGTATAAATGTCGGCGGAAATCAAAAGGGGATTGCGTCGTTTATTTCAAATTATCTTAATCAACTTTTGACTTTTGGTACAGCTATCGGTGAAATTGTTATGTGCGACGACGGAATTTATGCGTTATATAACAGTGAACTTTCATCAATTGAGCTTAAGCGAGCACCAAACGGTGTGGATGTTGATTTTTATAATTACGGAAATAAAATCAGCAAGCCTAATTTGATTTTGTATTCCGTGCTTAATCCAAAGCCGGCCGAGTTGTGCGGCACAAGTTTACTTTCGGGCTTACCGTTTGTAAGTGATATTTTGCTTGAAATTTATAACACAATAGGCGAAAACTGGAGGCATGCCGGAAATATCAGATATTCTGTTATTTGCAAGCCGGATAAGGATAGCGCATATTCAAATGCCGGTGAAACGGCACAAACCGTGGCAAAAGCTTGGAAAGACGCTATGGATTCAAATTCGGTTAAGGATTTTGTGGCAGTCGGAGATGTCAGTGTAAAGGTAATAGGTGCAGATAATGCTGTGCTTGACAGTGAAATTCCTGTTAAGCAGTTACTTGAACAAATTGTTGCTAAAACAGGGCTTCCGCCTTTTATGCTGGGGCTTAGCTGGTCATCAACCGAAAGAATGAGCGTGCAGCAGGCAGATATTTTGACTTCGGAGCTTGAGTCATACAGGCGTATTCTTGAACCGGTAATTAAGCAAATAGGCAATATGTATCTTGCACTTAATTCGCTTAATTATGAGGCGAATGTTGAATGGAAGAAAATTACACTTCAAGATGAATGTGAGCTTGCACAGGCGCAGCTTTATACAGCTCAGGCTGAACAAATCAGAAAGGAGATTGAAAGTTGACATCAGGTTATGTTGAAAAAAGTTTTACTGCAAGTGACGAAGATTTGAAAAAAATCAATCAGTATACAAGGCGTGATTTTGACGCAGACAGCCTTTATGTTTTTACGGTTACGCTTTGCGATAATGATATTGACAGAGATTATGAAAAATTTTCACTGTCGGCACTTGAAAAACTTAAAAAGCTTTTTGTAGGTAAAACGGGAATAAGCGACCATTCAATGAAAGCAAGTGACCAAAAGGCAAGAATTTTTGACACTTGGATTGAAAAGGTTGACGGTAAAATTACTGCCGACGGTGAGCCTTATTATATGCTTAAAGCAAAAGCTTACACCGTGAAAAATGATGAAAACAAATCATTTATTGAGGCAATTGACGCCGGAATAAAAAAGGAAGTCTCTATTTCCTGTTCTTCATCAACAGCCACCTGTTCAATTTGCGGAAAAAACAAAAGGCAAGGCAGATGCGAGCATATATCCGGCAAAAAATACAAGGGCAAAATTGCCTGCACGGTACTGTCGGATATAAGTGATGCATATGAATTCAGCTTTGTTGCGGTTCCGGCGCAAAGAGAGGCAGGGGTTACAAAAGCATTTGAAATTACAAAGGAGAGTAATATGGAAGATATTATAAATACACTCAAAGGTATGAGCGAGGAAACATCTGTTTCAAAAAGCCAGATTGATTCGCTTTTAGATTATGTTGATACACTTGAGGATGATGCCGAACTCGGCAGACAGTATAAAAAGAGCCTTACGGAAGAGGTTGTAAGACTTTGTGCAGTATCAATGCCGGAAATGGATATTAAAACATTTACATCTGTTGCCGAAGTAATGACTGCAAAGGAGCTTATGTCTTTTAAAGATGCATTTTTAAAGAAAAGCCGTGAAAAAAGCGTTAAGCTTCAAATTAAAACAGATGATAACAAAACATCAAATACAGTAAATCAATTTAAATTATAATTTATTTAACGGAGGAATTATTTATGTCATACGAAAATATTAAAATTGAAAAAGGTTTATACACCACAGGAAAATCATTTACACAGGCTCTTGAAGCACTTGACCCATCAGAAAATTATAAGGGTACATCACTTGAAGGTCTTGACGCATTTGAACGCCAGCTTAAGAGATTTGATATTAAGGTTTCAGGCAAGGACTGCGATACTGTTTCAAAGTTTTTCCAAACTACTGATTCAGCAGCACTTTTCCCTGAATTTGTTTCCCGTTCAATCAAGCTTGGTATGAAAGATAACTGCACAATTGATAAGATTATAGCAACAACTACTTTTGTTGATTCACTTGATTACAGGTCAATCGAGCTTACCGAAGATGAAAATTACACCACTTTTAATCCTATTGCAGAAGGTACACAGCTTGAAACAGTTGAGATTAAAGTTAAGGACACACTCACAAAGCTTAATAAGTACGGTAAAATCATTTCTGCTTCATATGAAGCAATTAAGTTCCAAAAGCTTGATGTATTTTCACTTGCACTTCGTCGTATCGGCGAAAATATTATGCGTATGGAAGTTGACAAGGTTCTTGAAATTGCCAATAGTAATGAATCTACTACCATAAAGTATACCGGTGATACAATTACTTATGATGGCCTTGTAAATCTTTATGCTTCAATGTCACCTTTCAACCTTACAACAATGTTGATGAGTCCTAATACATATGCTCAAATTCTCAAATTACCGCAGTTCAGAGATGCCGATGCAGGCCTTGATTTCCACGGTACAGGCAAAATACTTACTCCTTTCGGTGCGGAAGTTATTATCAACACTAATATTGCAGACGGATATATTGTTGCTCTTGATAAAAATTATGCGATTGAAAGAGTAGTTGCAAGTGATATTACAACAGAATTTGACAAGCTTATTGACCGCCAGCTTGAAAGAGCCAGCATATCAACAATTGTAGGCTTTAACTGCATTTTCCCTAATGCTATTCGTGTTTTCTGCAAACAGGTGTAAGGTGATTAAATGACTGATTTGGTAAAAGTTAAAAAAGATTTTATTACTCTTTCATCATTAAGTGAGGAAGAAGCAAAAAAGTATGAATCTTTGATTTATATGGAAACGGAATATATCAACTCACTTTTAAAAAATGACGGGGATGAAAATAAAAACACAGTTGTATTTTTATGTGCGGCAAGGGCTTATTACCAATATGTGCTTACTAATCAGTCAGAGGGTATTACTTCATTTAAGGCAGGGGATGTGTCGTATTCAATCGACACATCTTCAAACCTTGAAAATGCAAAAGCTATTTGTAACTTCGCTTTTGAACAGTGTACCTCACTGATTAAAGATAAAGGTTTTGCATTTGAGGCGGTGTGATATGAACAGTGCTTATATTATTAAAAACCAGCTTGATAAAATAGGTTCAACTGCTGTGCTTAAAGACGGTGACTGGACATCAATGCCTTTTAAATGCACCGTTAGTCCGCTGTGGCGAAAAAAGAGCAGTGCCTTTGACGATAATGTAACCAAAGTCGGAACAAATAAAGCAAGATACCATTTATATATCGGCCCTAAAACGCACAATATTTTTGAAATTGAAGAAGATGGACGCCTGATTTATAACGATATTAGTTATAAGTTTTTGCGCAAAAATGCCGTTAAAATAAATGATGAAACTATTTATTATACGGGTATTTTGAGGGAAGTGGAGGAGGCACAATATGATGAATATTAACGATTTTATTTTATCTTTTGCAAAAGCAATTAAAGCAGACAGCTTTTTTGAAAATATAAAAATCATCAAGCCTTATCCTAATGTTTCCTTTGCCGGTGAAATTAAGCACACCATTGTAACAATCGGACTTGGCGAAGTTGATGTTTTGTCCGAACAGCTTGGGGATACTTCAAAATACGCAAGTATCAAAATAAATGCCGATATTTATGTGCCGAAAGATAAGCCGGATTTTGCAAGTGAAGTTTTAGTTAATATTTGCAGAGTAAGCCAAAAATTCAATTTTATCGGTATTAAAGCCGATCCGATTTCTTATTCAAAATATGTAAAAGGCTATGTGCTTAAATGTGTGTTAAATATAAATGCAAATGTTGATTTCGGAGGTGAAAGTGGTGAATGAAGAATATGAACAGGCAGAAAACATCAGTGAAATTATTCGCCTTGACAAAAATCGTTATGACAAATCCACAAATGAATGATGAATAAAATAAAAATGAGATTTAATGATTTTGTTTTTGAAACGAATCCTTTATATATTGAAGTTATTGCGTCACGCGATGTAAAAGTTAATTCAATATACGGAAAAAGCAGTATTGCAAACGATATTTGCCAAGAACCGATTATTGTAAAAGGTAAAGGTGTTTTATACGGCGATGATGCGCAGGAAAAATGCAATATGATGTCAAAACTTTTAAGGCAGGGTTTACAAGGTGAGCTTCACTGCCCGTCACTCTATCCGATAAAAGCAATTTTTACGCTGTTTAAATATAATGCCAACGCACAAAAAGGCGGTATTGAATATGAATTTGAATTCACTCAGGTATGCGGTGAAGACTTGCAAAATCTATCGCTTGATTATACTTATGCTGCCTTTGGTGAAAATGCTTTTGACATTGCAAAAAGGACTAATATCTGTATTGATGATATTATGAATTTAAACGATTTTGAAAGTCCTTTTAGTATAGAGGAAAACGAAAGGGTGAATTTGAAATGAAAATAGTTTTAATTACCGTTGATAATGAAGAAATCACTTTGAAAAATATAATTTCAGCTGTTTTAACCCAAACAGCCGAAGCCGCGTGTGACAGTTTGAGCATTAAATTTATTGATAATATAAAGGCTGTTGAAATTGAAAAAGTTTTGGCTTATAAAGATGATGAATTGATATTTAACGGATATTGTGATTGCCAAAAATCAACAGTTGATGAAAAAGGATTTCAAACATATATTTATGCCCGTTCAAGTGCTTGTTTGCTTGTTGATAATGACGCATTTGCGTATACATACAATTGCCCGAGTGCATTGAGCCTTTTTCAAGCGTATGCTAAAGATTTAGGCTTTAAATTCAAACTGCCAAATGTTTATACTTTGAAAAAATATGAGGTTACAAGCGGTGCTTCGTTATTCGGCGCAATAAATTCGCTTGTTTCTATGATTTCAGGCAACGGAATAAGGATAAATGCAAGTAATGAAATTATTATGCTTGAGGCAAGTAAAGATATTCTTAATCTGAATTCGTACCCTATTTTAAGTGTAAAAAGTATTATTAACAGAAGTGAGCCTATATCCGCCGTTCATTACAAAAAGGAGTTTTCATCAAATTATGATTGTCACACTTATTCAAAATCGGCAAAAGATTTGGGCTTTTCGCGAAACAGATATGTAAATCTTATTTCACTTGCAAGCTGGCAAAGAAATTATAAAATTTCTAAAATGATAAAAGATTCGTTTAAAAATTATAAGTGTCTGGAAATAACAATTAACGGTTATTGCAGCAGCGAACTTTATCAGCGATTTAATTATGAAAGCCTTATCGGCAAATTTGATGATTATTTGCTTTTGGAAAAAATATATTCTTATGATAAAAACGGCGAAAAATGCAAGCTTGTGCTTGGCAAAAACATTGATGTTAAGGAGGTAAACTATGTGGATTAGCAGGCAAATTATTAAAGAAGAAAAGTTGCCGCCTACCGAGTGCGGAAAGGTGACAATGAATTCTGGCGGAAAAATTGAAGCTGCTTCAACGGGAGTTGAAAGAAATGTTGATTTTTATTCGCCTTACGGATATATTTCCTGCGTGCCTAAAGGTGAAAAATTACTGCTTACCCAAGGCGGCGGAGAGCAAGTTTGCATCGGTGTTGAAAGTGATAGCTCGGCAGTGGGCTATGGGGAAGTGAAAATCACTTCTCTTTCAGGCGCTTATATACATCTTAAAAATGACGGAAGTATAGAACTAAACGGGCTTTTAATATCAAAGGAGGGTAAAATTATTGAACAAAGCAAATGAACAAATTATTGATATAATGAATGCCTGCAAAATGGCAATATATTGCAAAAAAGGTAATTTTTATCCGGATAAAGATTTCGGAAGCCAAATAAGACTTTCAAAAAATATAAATGAAATGCTCTCTTTTGTCAGAAGTGCTGTATCAAATCTTGACGGTGTATACGTTAAATCTCTTGATTTTGATGATACGGTTTTAAAGGTTAATGTTTTAATAAATGATGAGGAAAGGCAGGTGAAAATTGAACTTTGAAAACTACTTGGGAAGAAATACAAAAAAGTATGACGGAAACTTATGAAAACTATACACAAAAAAAGTTGCTGCCGGGTACGGTTGAAGAAAAAAAGCTTCAGGCAATTGCAAGTGAATTATATGCACTGTCGTGTTACAGTGATTTTATTTTAAAGCAGGCGTTTGTGCAAAGTGCGACGGGTGAATATCTTGACAGGCACGGTGAACTCCGAAATTGCAAGCGAAAATCAGGAACGAAGGCAAGCGGTATTTTATCTTTCGGCATAAATGAAGCAAGTGATACTGATATTATAATTGAAAAAGGAACTGTATGTTCAAAGGGTGAAAATCCTTTAATTCAATATATTACAAATGAAAATGTTACGCTTGCCAGTGGGCAGACTGAATGTGAAGTTTTATGTACGGCAATGGAAAACGGTGAAAGCTTTAATGCACAAAGCGGTGAAATTACTGTTTTGGTTAAAGCTCCGCTTGGTATTGAATATGTAATAAACCGCGATGACATTACGGGCGGAAGCGATGATGAAAGTGACAGTGCTTTTAGAAAAAGAATTATTGAAACTTTCAAAATTCCGCTTAACGGTTTTAACAAAAGTTCAATTGAACTTGAAGTTAAAAATATTGAAGATTATAATGACTGCCATATAAAGCAAAGCAGTGAAGCGGGTAAGGTTGATGTTATAGTATCCTGCACAAGAGAACTTACGAGTGATGATACAAGCAAAATTAAGTCGCTTTTTCCTCAATGTGAGCTTTTCGGTGTGGATGTTCAGGTTAAAAATGCGTCAAAAACCCATTATAATGTCAAAGCACTTGTTACTATGAATTATATTGATGACAAAGATTCAATTCGGCAAAAAATATATGATGACTTGTACGAGATTTTAACAAGAAATAAAATTGATTACAGCATAACTCTTGATGAACTCCGAAAGGCCGTACTTAAATATGACAGCGTAGACAGTGTTGAAATAACGAGCGACGCACTTTTGGGTGATTTAATCAATTGTGATACAGATAGTTACCTGCTCCTTGATAACTTGGAGGTTGAACTATATGAAAAGTAATAATTTAACTATGGAAGACAGGCTGAAAAAATTATATGCAAGTTTAGGCTTAAATGTAGGCGCGAAAAGCAGTAATTTAGCTATGATAAAAAGTATTTGTGCCGGATTTAGCATAGTGGAACAGAATTTTGATACTGTTTTGAATGAAATATTTGCCGATTCTTCGCTTAATATCGGCAGGCAAAAAATGTGCGAATTATTTGATGTAACTCGTTTTGATAAAGATGTAATTAAAAAATTTATATCGTCTAAGTATGATGATTACAGGCTTAATGAATTGAAAAATGAATTTCAAAAGATACTTGATAGTTTTGAAATCGGCTTTTCATCTGTATTTAATATGTTTATAGGCCCGATTGGCAGTGAAAATTTCGGCAATATTTTTAAAGTTACATCATTTTTGGATGATTATCTTTGCCCGGGTGTTGTGCTTGGTGCAAGCGGTGCAAATCTTGATTTTGATGCATATGATTCATTTGATTACTGTGCTGATGATTGGGAAAAAATTTGTAATAATACATTTAATTTTTTTGATAGTTTAGGAGGTAATATATGAGCAGTTCAAATAAAACAGAATTAGGCTTAAACCTTTGGCTCGGCGGTGATAAACCTAAAAGAGAAGATTTTTGCAATGATAATTTAATTATTGATAAGCAGATAACAGAGCATAAAAACGATGTTTCATACCATGTTTCACAAGAAGACAGAGAAAAATGGAACAAGAATGTGCATTGCGGTGTTTATTACGGCAGCGGCGAATCAGTTCGCAATATTCAAACCGGATGCCCATTTAAACCGTCTGTGATTTTAATCTTCGGAGTCGGTGTTTCACCTGAAGTATGGGATAAAACTTTAGGCAAGGGATTTGTTTATGTCGGTTTTGCTTCAACTCACGGTACATCAAACGGTGTGCAACTGTTAGATGGAAGAAAAACGATAAAAGTGGAGCAGGAATCATCAGGTATAAGAGATGAATATGTTTGCTTAAACGAAAGAGGCATACCATACAGTTATGTGTGCCTAAGGTAAAATAACCGCCCAAGCATTGTGCTTGGGCGGTTTAATGTTTACTCAATAAACAATCCCAAGTACATTAGGGGAGCAATCAGGATTGCAGGAAATGTGCTGTAAACAGCAAAAATTCGTACACCTGATAAAAGAAAACCGCTATTTTATGCGGTTTTTTGCTATTTTTGGTAAAAAATAAGGACTACCATTAGGTAGTCCTTTTGGTCGAGGTGACAAGACTTGAACTTGCGGCCTCTGCGTCCCGAACGCAGCGCTCTACCAAGCTGAGCTACACCTCGATATGAAATTTTAAAATAATAAAGACATCCGAGAGGATGTCTTTTGGTCGAGGTGACAGGACTCGAACCTGCGGCATCCTGCTCCCAAAGCAGGCACTCTAGCCAAACTGAGTTACACCTCGTCGTTTTTTCAATGCTTAGACATTCTAATATATATTTTGCTTTTTGTCAAGTATTTTTTTTGATTTTTTTGAAAAAACTTTTACGCGGATTTTTATATATAATATTCATCAATAAGCTGAGTTCTGCTTTTATCCAAAATATCCTGAAGAGTTATTGAATCCAGATAATTATTTATGACTTTATAAAGTCCTTTCCAAACTCCCACCGTCATACAGGTTTCGTATTTGTCACACTGGTTTTCTTCATCTTCAAGGCAGGCAACGGGAGCGAGGCTACCCTCGGTAATTCGTAATATATCGCCGACTGTGTAGCTTTGCGGTGATTTTGCAAGCATATATCCGCCCTGGTAGCCCCTTGTTGTTTTAAGCAAGCCGGCTCTGTTTAATATAGGCACAATCTGCTCCAAATATTTTTTTGATATATCCTGCCTTTCGGCAATGTCTTTAAGTGCCACAAAGCCGTCCTTTTGATTTTGTGCAAGGTCAAGCATAAGCCTTAAAGCATATCTTCCTTTTGTAGAAATTTTCAAATTATCGCTTCCTTTTTACTTCATAACCTAATTATACCATAGGTTTTGTATGTATTCAATAGTGAAACGATAATTTTTTTAGTTTACTATACATATTTCTTTTCGGTACCGTTATTTATATTTAAGCAATAGCCGATATTTTTATCGTCAAGTGAATATTTAATTGAAATATCACCGTTTCTATTCATATCAACATAGTTAATTTTTGCTTTGTTTTGACTTGTGACAGTTGCAAAGCATTCTTTTTGTTCATTGTTATATGTTGAAACATCATCACTTACAAATAACAGATTGCCAAATAAACTTGCTGTTTTTGCAATCAATTTTCTTTGTGAAAAAGGCATTTTTATATTATTATCACGAAGCAAAAAAACATCCGGGTCATTTAAAAATGCCCTGCCGTCAAGTTGCCTGCGAAAGATTGTGTTAAGCAAAGCGTGCTTTGTTGAAACATCTTCACGGGAAAAAGGTTTTTTATTCCAACTAAGTGCCATATCTGCACCGATTCTGCAAAAATCAACTTTTCCGAAAGCCGGCGCAAGCGGAACGCCGCAGCCTAAAATAAGCTTATCACCGCAAAGGCTGCGCAAAAGCTCCATAGCGTCACACATAATTTCGCCGCGGCTTTTATTATTATACGGAATAATACAGCAGGCATAGAGAAAATCAAGCTTGACCATATCGTATCCCCATGTGTTAAGCACGGTATCAAAAACTTTTTTTAAATACCGCCTGACTTCCTCGTTATAAATATCAAGCGCATAAAATCCGCCCCAATTATGCGAAGCAAAAGGTATTTTGCCATCCTTGTCTTTTACAAACCAATCCTTATGTTTCCTGTAAATGTACGATTTTGGAGTTGCGGCAAAAGGTGCAAGCCATAACCCTGCAAGCATATTGTGGCTGTGGATATTATCTGCAACAGATTTCATACCCGACGGAAACTTTTTATTATCGGCAATGAGCCAATCACCTACGGTTCTTTCATACCCGTCGTCTACTTGAAAAATATCAATTTTAGAATCAAGTTTTGATATTGACTCAAGGTCACGCTTAACTATTTCTTCAGTAACGCTTGTGTAGTAGTTATACCAAGTTGTGTAGCCGCACATTCTTTTTGCAGTCGGCTTTTTAATCTCTGCAATTTCAAAATATTTATCAAATGCGGTTTCACTTTCGTCAATAATATCGCATATTTCAAGAATGTTGATTTCTTCGCCGCTTTTATACTCAACACCTTCAAGGTCTTTTTCAATGGTGACGGACGATTTATTTGTATCAAATGTGATTATGGTGTAACCGTTCTTTTCGCTTAATGATGCAAAAAGACGAATATCATTTTCGTTTCGTATGTAGGCATAAGAATATCCGTAAAAAATCCCTGCTTTTTCCGGATATTTATGAAAAGTGAGGTCGCCTGCGCCCCAAATACCTCGGATATTAAGCTTCTTTTTATCAAAAACAGATAAAAATTTCGGATTGAAATCAGCACGCATATCTTCGTTTGGCGCATATTCCCTTGATACTGTCCAACTTTGGTATCCGTTAACAAAAAACTTACTGTTTTGTGAAAATGAAATATCACCTGTCACTTCAAATTTTTGAAATGTTATATCTGTTTTCGGCAATAAAGTTAAAGTGAAAATGTCACCCTTAATTTCTTCCATTATTTCAAAATCGGCAGTTTTGCTGCGGTTGGTTTTATGAATTTTGCCGTTTGCGTTATATATAATGTTATATTTGTACCCCATATTGTTTACCCCTTAATAAATATGATGTGCTGAAAATTTATTATGCTTACAGTATTTCGCGCCCTTCTTCTTCGGGATAATACATACCCCATTCATTGCGGATAAATGTCATAATATCCATAACATCTTTGGTAAAGTTTAAGTGCATATCAAAGTTTTCAAGCACTGCTTTTTCCATATCTTCAATTTCATATTCAAGCGCTTTTTCTGTGTTTCCTGCGGTAATAACTTCTTTTTCGCCTGTTTCGGTATAAGTGATTACTGCTTCGTCGCCGCGTGGATATTCAAAAATTTCAATATACCCTTTATCAAAGCTTATTGTACCTCTTTTAGGTTGCTTTGCGTGAAGTGAAAGGATAATGCTTGCCATTTCATCTTCTTTGTTTTGCAGCAAAATTCCGACAGTTTCATCAACACCCGAAGGCGCGTATTTAACCTGCGAAGTGATTTTATGCGGCTTTGATGTCATAAACCACCTTACAAAAGATATAGCGTAAACGCCAATATCAAGCATAGCACCGCCGGCAAGATTGCGGTTGAAAAATCTGTTATTCATATCATATGGCTTGTAACTACCGAAATTCATTTGTATAAGCCTAAGCTCACCGAGTTTCCCGGAGGATATTATTTCATTAAGCTTTTTATAAATCGGCATATGATATATAGTCATAGCTTCGGCTAAAACAACATTGTTTTCTTTAGCTAAATTTATGGCTTCGTCAAGTTCTTTGCTGTTGAGAGTGATTGATTTTTCACAAATTACATTTTTTCCGTTTTTAAGTGCTTTTCGCAAATATTCAATATGAGTGTTATGCGGAGTCGAAATGTAAATTATGTCAACATTTTCATCTTCAAATACTTCATCAATGCTGTCATAAACTTTTTCGATTTTATACTTATTTGCAAATTCAACTGCCTTTTGGTGAGTGCGGTTTGCAACGGAATAAAGCGTTCTGCCTTTTGCCTGCATAGCTTCGGCAAGCTGATTTGCAATAACGCCGCAACCGAGTGTTGCCCAATTAAGCTGTTTCATATTTATTACTCCTTTTGAACTTATTATACTTTAGAATTTTCATATAGTCAATTACTATAAATTGTAATTGAAATAAAGCCTATATAATGTTATAATTAAACTGAATAAATTTACGGAGATACAAAATATGCCAAAGGAAGAAAAAGATTACAAAACAAATGATAATTTGATTATAGGCAGAAATGCAGTTATAGAGCTTCTTAAAAGCGGTAGGGAAGTTGAAAATGTGCTTATTTCAAAAGGTGAAAGAGAAGGTTCAATTAACCGCATTGTTGCAATGTGCAAGGAAAATAAAATTGTAGTTAAAACGGTTGACAGAAAAAAGCTTGATTTTATGTGTGCGGGTGCAAATCATCAGGGTGTGGTTGCAAATGTGCCGGCTCACAGTTATTCAAGCGTTGAAGAAATATTGGAATATGCAAAAAGCAAGGGCGAAGCTCCTTTTATCATAATTTGTGATGAGATTGAGGACAGCCATAATCTAGGTGCGATTATACGAAGTGCGGAGGCTTGCGGCGCTCACGGTGTAATTATTCCAAAGAGAAGAAATGTAGGATTGAATTTTATTGTGGCTAAAACTTCGTGCGGTGCACTTGAATATGTTAAGGTCGCGAGGGTAGGCAATCTTGCGGCTACAATTGATGAACTTAAAAAGCAGAATATTTGGGTGTACTGTGCAGATATGGATGGCCAACCGTGGTGTAAAACTGATTTTTCGGGCGGATGTGCGCTTGTTATCGGAAATGAGGGCAGCGGAGTAGGCAGGCTTGTAAAGGAAAAGTGCGATGTTACAGTTTCACTTCCGATGTGCGGTAAGGTTAATTCGCTCAATGCTTCTGTTGCCGGAAGTATAATTATGTATGAAATTGCAAGGCAAAGACTTGGCCTTTAATTTGTGTAAATTGAGAGTGTGGAATTATGAACGATAGCTTATCAATTGATGAAATAATAAAACAGGCTGAAGAAATAAGAGAAAAAACAGTTAAAAAGGCACAATCGGCGCTTGAAGATGTGAATAACAGTGCCAAGGAGATAACCGAGCGTGAAATTGAAGTGCCTAAGCCTGAGCCTGAAAATATAAAAATCGCTTCAAAATCAGATAAATCTTCAAAATTCAAGCAAAACGAAGTTGCGGATAAAACAAAGGTATCACCTGCAATTAAGGCGGATGATAAAACAAAGCACATTGAATTTAAGCCAAAGTCAAATCAAATTGATCGTGATTTTGAAGAGCAGAAAACTGTTCAAAAAAGCTTTTTTTCTAATAAAAATTTAAAAGAACCTATTTATTCAAAAAAACCGCCTGAAATTATTGAACGCCCGGCTACCATTAAAAGCAAGTCAAAGTTTGATAAAACAGACGATTTGGAGCAAATACCTACTATTGTAGCGGTTGAAGAACTTGAAAAAACCAAGATTTTGCTTACGAGGGAAGAAATTAAGCAACGCGAAGAAAAAGCGCAGGAGCAAAAGGAAGAAGAACAAGGTGTTCAAATTGTGCTTGACGGGTTTGACGATGAAACAAAGCAGATAGCTAAAATTGATGAAGAACTTGCAGAGCAACAATTAAAAGAAAGACGAAAAGAAAAGGTAAATAAATTCAGGATTTTTGCACCGGAAGATATTGAAGATGCAAAAAAGCAGGATAAAGATACGGTTGTAAAAAAAGAATATGAAAGTGCAAACGAGCAGTCAACATTTTCAAAAAGGCTTGATGAATCACTTTCTTCCGTTTCGCTTTCACTTAAAATCACGGGTGTATTAACCCTTATTTTAGGTCTTTTGACCGGGTTTAAGGACAGTTCGTATTTACCATCGCTTTTGCTTGAAAATACACCGTATATAATTACGCTTCTTATTCTTTTTGTTGCGGTGTGTATTGTTAATTCAGGTGTGTTTATACACGGATTTAAAATTAAAAACGGAGTTAACAGCGATTTTGCGGTATGCCTTGCCGAAATAGTGATTTTTGCACATACTGTTTTGCTTCTTTTTGACAGTAATTTGCTTATTGATGACGGTACATCATATCCCTTTGCAGGTGCATTTGCGCTTTGCTTAAACGGGCTTGGCAAATATGTGTTTATTACCAGGATAAGAACTAATTTTGATTTTATGGCAAATCAAAAAGAAAAATATACCGTTGAACCGATAGTAAATGAAGTTGACGCGGGTATTATAAGCCGTGGGCTATTAACCGGTGAGCCGAATTTAAAAGCAAGTATTAAAACTGATTTTGCCACAAAATTTCTTGATATTGCAAGTGCGGATGAACCGGCAAATATAATTTGCAAATATGTTTGCTTTATTTCACTTGCTTTAAGTGCGGTTGTTGCAGTTGCAGTTGGTTTAGTAAATCAAAATGTGAATTATGCAATCAATGTTTTTGTTTGCGCTTTATGTATAACTGCACCGTGCTATGCTCTGTTTTGCACTAATAATACTCTTTTGAGTGTGTCAAAACACCTTCGCACAAGGGGTGCTATGGTAAACGGGTTTGAGGGTGCTTCGGTTACAAGCGACGCCAATGCAATTGTCATTGAAGCGCAGGATTTGTTTTCGGCACGCAGTTGTGAAATTCACGGTATTAAAACATTTAACGGTGCAAAAGCAGATGATGTAATTTTAAAAACAGCTTCTGTTATTATCAATACAAAAAGCCCGCTTGCTTCTGTTTTTGATGATGTAATTATCGGCAAGCAGGCAATCTTGCCGGAAGTTGATGACATTGTTTATGAGGACAGACTTGGTACTTCGGCGTGGATTTATCGTAAAAAAATACTTGTAGGAACAAGGGATCTGCTTGTTCATCACGGTGTTCCCGTTCTTAAAGAGGAATATGAAAGAAAATATGCAAGAAAGGGAAGAAGGGTGCTTTACCTTGCCGAAGCGGGTAAGCTTATGGCAATGTTTGTTGTATCTTACAGCGCAGAACCGCAACTTAAAAAATCACTTAAAAAGCTTGAAAAAAGCGGAATGACCATTCTTGTGCGCAGTGCCGACCCGTTTATAAATGATGAAAGCATTGCTGAACTTTTTGAAATTCCTGACGGATATATCAGAGTAATGAATTCATCAAACGGAAGAGCATTTGAAAAGTATTCAAACCTTTTTGCAGAAAAATCACCTGCCTATATTGTGCATAACGGTTCGGCACTCGGTTTTGTATCTGCTGTAAGTGCGGCAGAAGATTTGCAGGAAACAAGAAAGCTTATAGGCGTTCTTACTTCTTTCGGCTCTGCTATCGGGCTTGGCGTTGTTGGGCTTTTGGCATTCACCGGCGGTATTGACCAGCTTGATGCAATTAAGGTTGCGCTTTTCCAAGCGGCTTGGTGTATTTTTGTAAATCTGCTTGCTAAAATTAAAAGTTTGTTTATATAGTGCAATCAAAGACTTTATCAAAACTTTGTGTTTGATAAAGTCTTTTTCTTTGTTGTCTTGTTTTTACATAATTCGCAATTTGCTTTTACTATAATGCATTTGGGATGTGTAAAAATGACTGTTAAAGATAAAATCAAAATACCTAAAAAAGATTTAAAAAATATTGTAATGTACGGCAAGTGGGTACTGTGGGGACTTGTTGCCTTTCTTCTTTGCTTTTCAAGTGTAGTGGGAGGCTGTTGCCCGTTTGCAGTTGCGTTAATTGCAGTATCAGGCAGAAAAAACTTTTTGTTTGCCACAATAGGTTCTGCGCTCGGATATATTGTATTTTGCTCGCCTGAAAATGCAATCAGGTATGTAAGCGCAGTAGTTATATGCACGCTCGGCACTTTTGCATTGATATTTTTTAAGGTTAAAAGAGATACATATATTTCAATGCTTATCGCCGGGCTTTCAGTATTTTCAACCGGATTGGTTATGAATGTTAAAGCCGGGGCAACGCTCGGCGAATATGCGTTGACTTTCGGTGAATCGGTGCTTGCTTTGGGCAGTGCATTTTTCTTTAACCGTGCTGTTAATTGCAGTTTAAAAAGGCTTAAATTAAAAGCTTTGCCCGTTACTGACCTTACCTGTATTTTGGTGTCGGCTTCTATTGTGCTTTCCGGCCTTTCTTTTATTGAAATTAAAGGTGTTTCGTTTGCACGAATAATTGCCGCTTTGCTGATTTTAACCACTGTTCGTTTCGGCAGCCAGCGTTTTGGTTTAATTGTATCTCTTTGCCTGGGTTTTGCACTCGGTATTACTAAAGAAAACGGACTTTTTTTGCTTGGTGCATATGCTTTTTCGTCACTTTTATGCAGTCTGTTTACTTCTTTTTCAAGCCTTGCTATCGCTGTAAGTTTTGCACTTTCAATGTCATTTTTTGCCATAGCCGCAAATTTGGGGGCTTTTTCATTTTGCACAGTGCTTGAAAGTGTTATTGCAGGGGTTATTTTATGCATACTTCCGGAAAAGCTGACATTGAAATTATCTGATTTGTGGGAAAGCGGAGCGGATATTGCACCCGAAGGAAGTTTAAGGCAGAGCCTTGTGGTAAGATTGCGCTTTGCATCAAGTGCGCTTGCGCAAGTGAGCGAAAGCGTAAGAGATGTGCGTGAAAAAATCAATTCGCTTTCGCCGGTTGACCCTAATGAAAGTGAAATCAGAATGGTTGCGTCAGACCAATTTTTTTCTATTTCCGATATGCTCGCAGATTTGGCATTTGAGTTTGATGAGGCTGAAAGCTTTGATTTTAAGTCAGCAGGCAGAATAAGAAGAATGCTTGGCGAATACGATATTTTTCCTGAAAATATATCTGCAATTATTGATAAATATGACAGAATGCGAATTGAAATTCTTGCTCCCAATGATACCAAGGGGCTTGATAATTTGCGCCTTACAAATGAAATAAGCAAAATTTGCAAGCGTGAATTTGAGCGTGGAAAAATAAATGTGAGTTCAGCCGGAACTATGCTTTCGTTTATGGAAAAGCCTAATTTTAAAATGAGTATCGGATTTGCTCAATATTCGGCAGAGGGAAACCTGTGCGGTGATACGATTAAAACAATTAACGATTCAAGAGGACATATGATTTTTATTATAAGCGACGGAATGGGCAAGGGAAGCCGAGCTGCTTTAGACGGAGCAATGGGTGCAGGCCTGTTATCAAAGCTTCTGTCAGCCGGGTTTGGATTTGATTCATCGCTCAAAGTTGTAAACAGTGCGCTTCTTGTAAAAAGCCACGAGGAAAGTTTGGCAACGCTTGATTGTATAAGGGTGGATTTATTCAGCGGCAAATGTGAGTTTTATAAAGCGGGTGCGCCGAAATCGTATGTTGTAAAAGAAAACAGTTTGACAAAGTGCGAGCTTACTTCTATGCCGGCAGGAATTTTGCGCGGTGTGGAATTTGCCAAAAGAACTACGCTGCTCAATACCGATGATGAAATAATTATGATGAGTGACGGAATAACGGATGTGGGTGATGATTGGCTTGAAGAATTTTTGAAGCTTGAAACATCGTTTGACCCAAATGAAAAAGCAAAAGCAATTTTGCGCCTTGCGCTCGAAAACAGCGATGAAAAGCACCGTGATGATATGTCTGTAATAGTAGCAAAAATGATTGAAAAGTAAAGCAAAAGTGTTTTTTATATCGTATTTTTTGACTGTAAAAAAACACTTGACTTTTTATTATAATATGTTATTATATACACAGTAAGTTTATTGATTCTCATGAGAGTGGACCTAAGAGGCCCGCTCTCTTATTATTGTAAGGAGGTTTTTTCTTGGCAGGAAAAGGAAATACTGTATCTAGGGTAACAGAAATTATTACCCCTTACGCAGAAGAACTCGGCCTTGATATTTGGGATGTCCGCTTCGCAAAAGAGGGTACGGATTGGTATCTTCGTATTTTTATTGATAAAGAGGGCGGAATTTCAATTGATGACTGTGTTGATTTAACCCACGCTGTTACAAAGCCGCTTGATGAAGCAGACCCGATTTCACAAAGCTATACTCTCGAAGTCAGCTCACCCGGGGTAGAAAGGGAACTTACAGCTGATAAGCATTTTGAAAAGTATATCGGTGCTGATGTTATGGTTCGCCTTATCCGCCCTGTAAATAATGTGAGGGACTATGCCGGTAAGCTTGTTTCTTACAACGGCGGTGAGATCACACTTTCACTTGCAGACGGCGAGGAACTTAAGGTAAATAAAAAAGATACATCATATGTAAAACTTGATGACTTTGATATTAAAGATTTTGAAAAAGAAATGAACTAATCGAAAGGATGATAGGAAAATGAGTAAAGAATTTTTTGACGCAGTAAAAGCGATTGAAGCTGAAAAAGGTATTCCTGCCGAATATCTTTATGAAAAAATTTCAGCCGCAATTATTGTTGCTGCAAAGCACGATTATAACGGTAAGGATATTGTTCATTGTGACATTGACCCTGATAAGCAAAAAATCAAGGTTTATGTAAGAAAAAATGTAGTTGATGAAATTGAAGATGAAGATACAGACCTTACACTTGAGCAGGCACAGGTATTAAGAAAGAGTGCTAAAGTCGGCGGTACAATTGATATTCCGCTTAAAACAAAAAATTTCGGCAGAATTGTAGCTCAAACAGCGAAGCATGTTATCCGCCAGGGTATCCGCGAAGCTGAAAGAGGACAGATGATTGAAGAATTCAAATCTAAAAATCAGGAGCTTGTTACAGCAAAGGTAGACAGAATTGACCCTGAAACAGGAAATGTTACTCTTGATATGGGTAAGAATTCAGCAGTTCTTCCTAAAACAGAGCAGGTTCCGGGTGAGCATTTCACAGTAGGCGAAAACATCAAAGTATTTGTTGTTGATGTCAAAGAAATGGGCAAAGGCCCTCGCATTATGATTTCACGCACACATCCGGGTATGGTTCGCCGTTTATTTGAGCAGGAAGTTCCTGAAATTTATGACGGAACTATTGAAATTAAATCAGTTTCCCGTGAAGCAGGTTCAAGAACTAAGATTGCTGTTTATTCAACAGATGAGGATGTTGACCCAGTAGGCGCTTGCATAGGCCCGAGAGGTCAGAGAGTTTCCAACATTGTTGAAGTTCTCGGCGGTGAAAAGATTGATATTGTTAAGTTCAGCGAAGACCCTGCACAGTATGTAAGTGCTGCACTTGCACCATCAGAAGTTTGCGAAGTTGAAATTCTTGATGAAGATGCAAAGAGCTGCCGTGCAACAGTTCCTGATGATCAGCTTTCACTTGCTATCGGCAACAAAGGTCAAAATGTTCGCCTTGCTGCAAGGCTTACAGGCTGGAAAATTGATATTAAGCCTGAATCGGGATTTTTCACTAATGAAGAGCCTGAAGCAGACGAAAACGAAACAGAAGAATAATTACCTCGCATTTTGAAAGAAAGGCGTAGTAAATATGAAAACTAAAAAAATACCTATGCGTATGTGCACAGGCTGCGGCGAAATGTTTGATAAGCGCGAACTTGTAAGGGTAGTGAAAAGCCCGGAGGGTGAAGTTTCGCTTGACCTTACAGGCAAAAAAGCCGGCAGGGGTGCATATGTATGTAAAAATGCTGAATGTCTGAAAAAAGCAAGAAAAAAAAGAGCTTTTGAAAGAGCTTTTTCAATGCAGATAGACGATGAAGTATATAATAAAATGGAAGAAGAAATAGAAAATGCCTAATCAAAAGGTTATTTCAATGCTCGGGCTTGCAAGGCGTGCAGGCAAGCTTTCAATGGGGCATGATATGGCGCAGCACGCACTGTTTGGGCACAAGGCGAAATTGCTGATTTTTTGCAGTGATGTATCCCCAAGGCTTGTAGCAGAATTTGAAAAAACAATTGAACTTCATCATTTTAAAGTAAAGGTTATCAAAACAGATATTACTATTGATGAAATATATTTCGGTGTGGGGTACAAAGCCGGATGTATGACGGTTAATGATGAAAATTTTGCTAAAAAAATAATTTCGCTTCTCAATCAGTAAAAGTATACTAACATATAAACTAACACAGGAGGAAATGCCAATGGTTATTAAATACAAAGTTTCCGATATAGCAAAGGATTTCGGCAAAAATAACAAGGATATTATAAATATTCTCAGTGAATATTGCGAAGGTCCGGCAAAAAAGGCAAACACCGTTTTAGAGGAAAATGAGCTTAATATTTTATTTGATAAGCTTACTGAAGATAACAGTGTTGAAAGCCTTAATGATTATTTTAACTCCGCAAAAAAGGCAGAAAAGAAAAAGCCTGTCGAAAAGAAAAATGCCGCTTCTAAAGAAAAGAAGGACGATAAAGAAGAAAATAAAAAGCATAAAAACCAGGCTGCCATTCTTCAAATGGCAGAGCAGGCAGCAAAAAGGGCAGAGGAAAAGGCAAAGAAAAAAGCCAGCCAAGTTCCACAGGCAAGAACAAAGGGCGAAACAAGGCATGTTGATACCCGTGTAAACAATGTTGACCTTGAAAAATACAATCAAAAGTATGAAGATATAGCTCCTGCCAATAATATGAATGACTATCAGAAAAAGCAAAAGCTTAATCAGAAGTCAAAGCAGTACAGAAAGAAAAAGCCACAGGGTATGCGTGCTAAATCAAAGAAAGAAACAGAAGCACAGCGCCTTGCCCGTATTGCAGAGCAGAGAAAGAAACAGCAAATTAAAATTACTGTTCCTGAAGAAATTACAGTAGGTGACCTTGCAAAGCTTCTTCGTATGACTGCAACAGAAGTTATTAAAAAGCTTATGTCACTCGGTGTTATGGCAACAGTTAATGAAGTTATTGATTATGACACAGCAGAAATCGTAGCTACAGAGCTTGGTGCAAAGGTTGAAAAAGAGGTTGTAGTCACCATTGAAGAGCAAATTATTGAAGAAGAGGTTGAAGATGATGAAAATGCAGTAACAAGACCTCCTGTTGTTTGCGTAATGGGCCATGTTGACCACGGTAAAACATCTATACTTGATGCTATTCGTCATACAGAAGTAACTTCAACCGAGGCCGGCGGTATTACTCAGGCAATCGGTGCATATCAGGTTGATGTTAACGGGCAGAAGATTACTTTCCTTGATACACCGGGCCACGCCGCTTTCACAGCTATGCGTGCAAGGGGTGCAATGGCAACTGATATTGCTGTTTTGGTTGTAGCAGCAGATGACGGTATTATGCCGCAAACAGTTGAAGCTATAAACCACGCTAAAGCAGCAGGTGTTGAAATTATTGTTGCTATTAACAAGATGGATAAAGAGGGCGCAAACCCTGATAAAGTTATGCAGCAGCTTACAGAGCATGAGCTTGTTCCTGAAGAATGGGGCGGCGATGTTATCTGTGTTCCTGTTTCGGCTAAAACCAAAATGGGTATTGATAAGCTTCTTGAAACAATTCTTCTTGTTGCTGAAATGGCAGAGCTTAAGGCAAATCCTGACAGGCAGGCAAAAGGTGTAGTAATTGAAGCAAAGCTTGATAAAGGCCGCGGCCCGGTTGCAACACTTCTTGTTCAAAACGGTACGCTTAATGCAGGTGATATTCTTGTAGCAGGTACGGCAGTAGGTAAAATCCGTGCTATGACAGATTATCACGGCAAGCCGATTGAAAAAGCAGGTCCGTCTGTTCCTGTTGAAATTATGGGCCTTGATTCAGCCCCTATGAGCGGTGATGAATTTAATGCCGTATCTGATGAAAAGCTTGCAAGGGCACTTGTTGAGCAGAGAAAGGCACAGGCTAAGGAAGAAGAATTCAAGCTATTCCAGAAAGTTACACTTGATACTCTCTTCGATACTATTTCAGAGGGAGAGATGAAAGAGCTTAACATCATTGTTAAAGCTGATGTTCAAGGTTCGGTTGAGGCTGTTAAGCAGTCACTTCTTAAAATTGAAAATGATGAAGTAAATGTAAAAATTGTTCACGGTGCAGTCGGCGCTGTAAGCGAAAGCGATGTTATGCTTGCAGAAGCGTCAAAAGCAATTATCGTTGCATTCAACACCGGTGTTGACCAAATTGCAGCTGATAATGCAAAGCGTGACGGAATTGAAATTAAACAATACGATATTATTTATGATGCTATTGAAGATATTGAAAGAGCTATGCGCGGAATGAGAGCTCCTAAGTATCGTGATGTTGATACAGGTGAAGTTGAAGTAAGAGAAGTTTATAAAATTTCATCTGCCGGTACTATTGCAGGTTCGCTTGTTACAAGTGGTACTATTAAGCGTGACGGTAAGGTAAGAGTTATCAGAAACGGTAAGCAAATTGCCGATGTTAAGCTTGCTAACCTTAAGAGATTTAAAGATGAGGTTAAGGAAGTATCATCAGGTTATGAATGCGGTATCAGCCTTGACGGATGGGATGATATTCAGGCAGGCGATATTCTTCAGGCGTATGTAGTAGAGGAATATAGGGACTGATTATGGCAGGATTTCATATTGACAGAATAAGTGAAGATATTAAAAGAGAAATAGTTTCGATTATGCGTGAACTTAAAGATCCGAGAATCAGCGATATGCTCACTGTGGTAAAAGTTGATGTCAGCGGGGATTTAAGCTATGCAAAGGTATATATCAGTGCAATTGACGGAATTGAATCGGCTAAAAAGTCGGTTAAAGGGCTTGAAAGCGCGCAGGGATATATCAGGAAACAGCTTGGT
>OGQZ01000419.1_pt1 | contig 36611 bp, 25 predicted proteins | sample 1553321 | NCBI WGS metagenome assembly OGQZ01 (sample SAMEA2579958, study PRJEB22360) | human gut metagenome | reverse complement strand
AATACGAAAAAGAATTGAAACTAACAAATATTCTGAGAGATATTTGCATTTATTCCTTTCTCTTCACCCAAACCTTGTGGCTTCCGCTGCCCATCGAATCTATTGGCGAAGTTCGGTCGGCGGTGATTTCCTTCAGCTCCAGGGAGGCGGCGGTGCGGCTCAGGTTGTTGATGTAGGCATAATCAGAGAGGGTGATGAAACCATTGGCTTCTATCACCTCCAGGGCACGGGCGATGCGCTCTTCCCTGGAATACAGCTGCTTACGGATAACCTTTACACCACCCATATCACGCTCCAGGTCACGGTCGGTTTCACGCTTCACATCCTTGATAAACTCAGGAGACGCCTTGAAGTTGATGTCCTTCACTCCCACCTTGCGATACGTCATCTTATCATCTGGATTCAGAATTTCCCTAGGCTTCTCATCCTCGAAAGCGAGGGAGAGGGAGAAGGTGCCGAAACCTTCCAGATTCACGTTGTACCCCATGGAGAGCATGTCTGTCAGCATATCAACCACATCGGTCAATACAGCCTCCGTGGTACTTTCCGAAATACCGCGATGGTAGTTCTGCATCATCTTGACGAACTCTTTTCGGGATAGTGTACGGTTGGTCACCATCTTGGGATAAACTCTGCGCTTGCCTTCATCACGCAAATCATTCAACTCTTGCAACTTGTACTTAGCCATATCAGTTTCCTTTCTTATTAAGATTGTTATCACTCCTTATTGCAGCAGCCTTTGCATCCTACAGTATTTATGATCATACCTAAGAAGAAAAGACCACAAACCTAGGAAGAAAAGTATTTTATCCTAGGAGAAATCTCCGTTCACCGACGCTGAATGTCCATTCAACGTCGATGAACGGCAGTTCAACGTCGGTGAATGTCGGTTCAACGTCGGTGAACGAAGATTTCTACATTGCAAAGATACAACTTTATCAGATATAAAACAAGACTTTTCCTGAATATTTTTACTATTCCGGCCATAATTCTTCGTTTTTTGAGCTTATTTCTTTGCGTATCCCAAATAATTGTGTTAACTTTGTAGTCAGATTGCAGGCCAAAGGCTAAAGGATTGCAAGCCAAAGACAAAGAAAAAGACTAAGATTAAACATTCTTATGAGTATGAAGATATTAGCAACAAGCGACTGGCATCTGGGCAACCTGTTTCACGGCAACGACCGTCTGCCGGAACACAAGCATTTCCTGAAATGGCTCCTGGAACAGATAGCTGAACAAAAGCCCGATGCTCTCCTCATAGCAGGAGACATCTTTGATAACGGAAATCCATCGGCAGCGGCACAGACCGTTTATTACGAGTTTCTTGCCGATGCCACCCAACTGTGCCCGAACATGCAGGTCATCATTACCGCCGGCAACCACGATTCCGCCAGCCGACTGGAGGCTCCCCGTCCGCTGCTCACCCGATACCATGTGGAAATAAGAGGAAACGTAAGGAAAATCTGGCAGCAGGGAGAAAGCGAGGACGATGATAAAACCGGCGGACATTGGATCTATTCCTTCGATGACCTCATCATCCCCGTAACCAACGAGGCAGGAGAAGAAGTCATCATCCTCGCCGTACCTTTCCTAAGAAGCGATGTGGTGCAGAACGCCAGCTACTCGCAGGGTGTCAACGACTTTCTGAGAGAACTGACGGCTGAGGCTCGAAAGAAATACCCGGGCAGGAAGTGCATCATGATGGCACACATGTACGCCAAGGGTTCGGACATCGCCAAAAAGGATGCGAGCGAGAAAATCATCATCGGCGGACAGGAGGAAGTGGACCTGGAAGGATGGAACGAACATCCCGACTATATGACTTGCGGACACATCCACAAACGGCAACATATCTGGAACACCGACTGGGCAAGATATACGGGAAGTATCCTCCCGATGTCGTTTGCCGAGAAAGACTACACCCACGGCATCGACCTCATCACCATAGAACACGGAGAAGAGGAGGAAGGAAAGGAAACCGGCAAGAGCAAGGAATGGAAAGTAGATTTTCTGGAATACAAGCCTCAGCACGCCCTCCGCATCCTACCCGAAGATGAGGAAGAACTGACCTTCAAGAAATGGCAGAAGCTCATCAATTCTGAACTCTCAGAGAGAACAGACGGCGAACTGAGCGACCATTTCGACTACGTGATGCTGAAGGTGAAACAGGAGAAACTGAACAGTGATGACATCAAGGAACTGGAGAAACTCGTCAACGAAAAGGATGCCGTGCTCTGCAAAATCCAGCGCATCATCCCGCAACTGGACCTCTCCACCATTCAGGGTTCCCAGCACATCACCAGCATAGAAGACATCATCAACCGTCCTCCGCTCGACACGCTGAAAGAAGCCTTCGCCATCAGACACAACGCTCCGATGAACGAAAGACAGGAGAAAATGTTATCCGATTTATTAACGACATCATCATTATGAAATTCCTACAACTCGAAATACTCAACCTCGCTTCGCTTGACAAACAGGGAGGCGAGGTCATCAACTTTGAAGAAGGTGCCTTAGGCGAGAGTACCATCTTCAGCATCGTAGGTCCGACGGGAAGTGGCAAGTCTACCCTACTCGATGCTATCTGTCTGGCTCTCTACAACCGCGCCCCTCGCTACCCCAGGAAGAAAGGAGACAAGAACCAGAGCATCGAGATTTTCGGAGCTACCGATGCCAGCGAAAGTAACCGTCTGGCACCTACCGACAGCAGAAATATCCTGACCCGGGGAAAGAAAGAGGGTTACAGCAAACTCACCTTCCTTGCCAACAACGGCAGCATCTACCGCGCAGAATGGCACGTCAGATTCCAGAGAGTGCGCTACGAGAACGCCAAGACTGCGCTCTATAAAATCACGAAAAACGGCGAAGAGATAACGGAGGAAACTGCCGACTGGAACGAGCTGCCGAACATCATCGGACTCGACTACGACCAGTTTCTCCGTACCGTACTCATCGCCCAAGGCTCGTTTGCCAACTTCCTGACGGCGAAGGAAAACGAGCGGTACGAACTCCTGGAAAAACTCATCGGATGCGAGGAAACTTATACGAACATCACTACTGAAATAAAGAAGGCGAAAGACCAGGCGACGGATGCCTACAACCAGATGGCTGCATCGGTGGAAGCCGTAAAACAGAACCTGCTGAACGATGAAGAACTTGCACAACTGAAGGAGGAAATCGACCGCCTGGAAAAGGCTGAGAAGGAACTCGACAGCCAGCTGCAAACCATCTCGAAAGACCTGCAATGGTTTGAGGAAAACGATAAGCAAATCAAGCAAATTGCTATCTGCCAGGCAGATATGGAACAAGCAGCAGATGCCATTAAAGCGATGCAAACCCAGATTCTCCGTCTGCAGTTGCACGATGAAGTACAGCCAGCCGTCAACCTGCTGCAGGAAGTAGAGCGACAGACGCAAAGCATCCACGAACAGGAAGAAAACATTCTGAAAGCGGAAGGAAACATCAAAAGTCAAGAGTCTGCCATCGACGAAAGCGAGAAAACTCTCGCCAGTCTGAAGGAAGCAGTAAGCAAGGCACAGGAACAGCTGGAAAAGGCGCTGCCGGTCATCGCTGAAGCAAGGGCGCTAAAAACCAAAATGGAAGCGGCTATGCCGAATCTGAAAGAAAAGAAAGAGGCATTGGAGTTGGCGCAGAAAGAGAATCTAACTGCCCAGAAAGACGTGGATGAAAACGCCCGAAACATCCAAAAATGGGAAGCAGAAACGGAGAAAGCGAACCTTGCCCTCAAAGCGACACAGGAAGAGATTGCCAAGCAGAAACAGGTTCTGTACGAAGCGACGCAAGCCGCTGAACAGGCTTGGGAGAAGGAAAAGAACAAGACTGCCGGACAGAATATAGAGGAACTGCAGAACAGCAAGACTGTAGCTGACAGGAAACTGCAGGATGTTCAGCAAGCCATCAAGGTTGTGGCTCATCTCGATACTGCCACAACAGAAAAGCAGAAGAATGAGGAGCGAATCCAGCTCTTGGGCAAAAGAAATGCAGAGATAGATGAAGCGCTGGGCAAGTTGACCATCGAGGCTCTGACCCAAGAGACCCTGACGCTGAGAAATGCCTATACCCTCATGGTGAGCGAGAAATGGGAGATTCATCGTGCCAACCTGACCGAAGGCAAACCTTGTCCGCTCTGTGGCAGCACGACCCATCCTTATCATACCGACAACAGACAGTTTGAGGAAGCCACCACAGAACTCTCTCAACTTCTGAAAGCCAAGGAGAATCTGCTGAAACTGCAGCAGAAAGAGGAGAAGGATCTTTCCGGCGAGAGAAAACAGAACGACGGCGAAGTACAGACGCTCCAGAAACAACAGGAAAAGCTCTTGGGAGAAATAGCAACTTACGAAGAGGATTGGAAGGCGCTCATTGCCCAGTATCCAAAGATTCCGAAAGCAGAGGCAGAACTGAAATCGCTCTTGCCTATCTATGAAAACAAGGCGAAAGATGCGAGCAGCAAACTGAGCCTCTTTAACAAGATTCAGAAAGAGATAGAACGGCTGACCCAACTCAAGGATAAGGCTGTAAAGGATGAAGCTGCGTATGAAAGCAAGGCCTCTACTATACAGAATAAAGCCCAAGAAAACACTTCAACCTGCGCCACAAAACTAGCTGAGCAGAAAGTACTTACCTCCAACCTCATCTCACAGCAAAAGAGCAAGGAGGAGGCTTACGGGAAAGCCCTTCAGGCATGGAATAGTACCAAGAAGGAAATGGAGGAATGGCAGGAGAAATATAAGCAGATTCTGAATGGCGAAGAACCAGACGCGGCTGAACAAAGACTGACAGCAGCAAAGGATGAGGCTACGAAAGCAGCAGATAACCAGAACGAGAATATCAACAAACTGAAGGCTGAACTCGCCAACAGTAAAGGTTCGCATCAAACCATGCTGTCTCAGGACAAGACGATGAAAGAGAATCTGCTGGCGAAGGAAAAGGAACTCGACTTTTGGATTGAGGAATACAATAAGCAGCTTGAAGAAAAGAGCATCGAACCACCATTCATCGACCGAAATACCATCCGGGAGATGCTTCACTCTGCCGAAGACTGGAACGCTATCCGACGGGAAAAGGACGAAAAGGAGAAAGCCGTGGCTTCAACTACTACTCTTTACCAGAGTGCAGAAAAGGCGCATCAGCAGCATTTGGAACATCAGCCTGTCCAAAGCCGTGATGCTCTCCTAGCCATTCAGCAGGAGTATCAGGAGAGAAGCCAGCGCAACGAACTGATTGCTGCCAAAGCCAGGATGCAGAACCATCAGGAAGCCCTCAAACAATTGGGCGACAAGGCTGAGGCTCTGCAACTCGTAACACAGGAAAAGGACGACTGGACAGCCATTACGGATGCTATCGGAGCAGACGGCAAGACACTACGCAAGATAGCCCAATGCTATACGCTCAATTTCCTGATTGCTCATGCCAACCAGGAAATCAGAAAGTTCAACAGCCGTTACGAACTGCAGCAGGTAAAGCATTCCTTAGGCATCCGAGTCATCGACCACGACCGTGCCGACGATATCCGAGACACCACCTCCCTATCAGGTGGCGAAACCTTCATCGTGAGTCTCGGTCTCGCCTTGGGCCTGTCGGCGTTATCCTCCCGCAACATCTCCTTCGAGAACCTGTTCATCGACGAAGGCTTCGGAACCCTCGACCCCGATACCTTAGCCACGGTCATCGACTCCCTCGCCATGCTGCAAAGTTCGCAAGGCAAGAAGGTGGGCGTCATCAGTCATACCGACACGATGAGCGAGCGCATCACCACCCAGATAAGGATTATCAAGAATGGCAACTCCGGCAGCAGCCATATCGAGATCTATCCTTAACCCATCGCAATTACACCTTAAATTATATAGTAATTACACCTTATTTATCCCTATCAGCGCCAAGGATGGCGACAACGTGGTGAACAAGAGCGATGTGATTCGTCCTCACCATAACAAAAGAAAGGGTGTGCCATAAGTCCATGACACACCCTTTCTTTTGTTTCCATTGAATATTAAACCCTGTTTCCCTCTTTTGGGAATACTACGGTTGGCTTGAAGGTCTTAGCCTCCTCAAAGTCCATCAGGGCATAAGCGATGATGATGACGGTATCGCCCACCTGCACCTTGCGAGCTGCAGCACCGTTCAGGCAGATACAACCGCTGCCACGCTCACCCTTGATAATATAGGTCTCCAAGCGCTCACCATTGTTGTTGTCTACAATCTGAACCTTCTCGCCTGCTATCAGATTAGCAGCGTCCATCAAGTCCTCATCGATGGTGATGCTACCCATATAATTCAGGTTAGCCTCAGTTACGGTCACACAATGGAGCTTACTCTTCAATACTTCTATCTGCATTGTTCTGTTATTACTTGATCTGTTACGGATTAAACTTAATAAAGAATATCTATCGAGGAATTATCCCTTATACTTGATATGGTCGATGAGACGGATAGGAGTCTTACCGCAATAAACGGTGATGCACCCTACCACATAGGCACTATCCTCCCATGAAGAAACATCCTGCAGGCTGTCGCCATCCACAATCTGGAAATACTCTACCTCCAGACCCTCTACAGCATTGATGTCGGCAACCACCTTATCATGAGTTTCCTGTACAGTATGAGTCTTGGCATACTCCACACTCTCCTTCAGGGCCTTATAGATGTTTGGCGCAATGGCACGCTCATCAGGAGCCAGCAAAGTATTACGGCTGCTCTTAGCCAAACCATCCTCATCACGGACAATAGGACACTCCACAATCTGCACATCGCTGTTGATGTACTTCACGAGCTGCTTGATGACAGCAATCTGCTGCCAATCCTTCTCACCGAAATAAGCACGAGTTGGTCGAACGATATAGAAAAGACGGCTCACTACCTGACATACACCATTGAAATGCCCCGGGCGCTTGGCACCCTCCATCACGGTAGAAACTGGTGGAAACTCAAAGTGGCGTGTATCTGGTGTAGGATACATCTCCTTCACCGATGGTGCAAACACATAGTCAGCACCACAAGCCTCCAAGAGCTTGCAGTCAGCATCGAGGGTACGAGGATAGCGATCCAAGTCACCCTGATCATTAAACTGTGTAGGATTCAGGAACACAGAAACCACAGTCACGCCATTTTCCTTCACACTGCGCTTAACAAGAGAGGCGTGACCCTCATGCAGCGCACCCATAGTTGGCACAAGGCCGATTTCCTTTCCCTCCTTACGACACATGAAGAGTTCGTTCTGGAGGTCAACAATCTTATTGAATACTTTCATCGTCATAATCTGTTTTCGGGTGCAAAATAACAACTTTTTTCTCAAATGAGAAAGAAAAAACCTAAAAATATGCGAATTATTGCCGAAAATAATGAATTTCGGAGAAAAAATGCCCCTATTTGAAGTTTTTTTTGTACCTTTGCATGTAATTCGTAAGAATAAAATTTAAATTTATGGCAAAAAAAGTATTATTTATCAATCAGGAGATCGACCCATATGTAGCCGAGTCTCACATGTCAATCATGGGACGCGAACTGCCTCTGAAGATGCAGGAAGCAGGTTTTGAGATCCGCACCTTCATGCCTAAGTGGGGCACCATCAACGAGCGTCGCGGACAATTGCACGAGGTCATTCGCCTGTCTGGTATGAACCTTATCATAGATGATACAGACCATCCGCTGATCATCAAGGTTGCATCTATACCAACAACACGACAGCAGATTTATTTCATCGATAATGACGACTATTTCAAGAGCCGCCAGATGGGCACCGATGAAAACGGAAAGGAATATGCCGACAACGGAGAAAGAGCTATCTTCTTCGCACGTGGCGTATTGGAAACCGTGAAGAAGCTCCGTTGGCAGCCTGATGTGATTGTCTGCCAGGGTTGGGCTAGCGCAGTAGTGCCATTCTATGTAAAGACAGCCTACAGCGAAGAGCCTTCATTTGCAGAATCAAAGGTGATTACCGCTCTCTATACCAACGAACTCAAGGGTGAACTGGGTACCAACTTCAAACGTTGCGTTGCCTTCCGCGATGCCAAGTCTGAACTGCTCGACGGCTATCAGGACGACTTCAACTTCATTGAGCTCGGCAAACTCGCCATCGACTATAGCGACGGTGTAGTAGAAGGTGAAGAAGAAGCTAACCAGATTCTCTTTGATTATGCGAAGGAGAAGAACAAGCCTGTACTGGCTTATCCGGGAGAAGATATCCAGGAGCCATACGCAGACTTCATCAACAAGGTTTGTCCTGACGCAGAATAAAATTCCGACAACAGAGACACATACATACAAGGATAATGAAAATTTTAAGACTCTTAACAGTATTAGTAATAGCAGCGCTTACTTTCGCTGCATGTGATGACACCACCGAGGGAATCGGTGGTAGCATCACTAACGATATTGACAACATCAACATCACTAGCGCAGTATTTCCTGTAGCTACAAAGTCTATGGTTTCAGGTGCCGTATTGAGCCGCAACAACAGCGGTCTCATCGGTAAGATGAAAGACCCGGAAACCGGCAACTATGTAAAGGGTGACTACATGACCCAGTTGAGCGTATTGCCTACTTTCTCTATAGATACACTCGATTACATCAAGCAGGCAAACAAAGGTTCTATCGAAGCAGACTCATGCTACCTCCTGGTTTCATACAATGCCAGCTACGGCGATACTATCGCCCCAATGAAGGTGACAGCCTATGAGATGACAAAGCCGATGGCAGAAGATAAGGAGTATTACTCTGATTATGATGCCTTCAAGGAAGGCTGGGTAAGCGAAAACAACCAGCATTGGAGCAGTAATTACAACTTGAGCAATACATCAGATGTCAAGAACTTCAAGATTTACTTGAATAAGAAGTATGAGAAAGATGGTAAGACATACAAGAACTATGGTTCTTACATCATGCAAACATACGCAGAACATCCTGAGTACTTCAAGACCAACTACAAGTTCCTGCACAACGTCTGCCCTGGCTTCTTCATCAAGAATGTAGGCGGTACGGGTAACATGGCTAAGATCTGGAATACAGAGCTTATCTTCTACTGGACCCGCCACAAGACCATCAAGGCAAAGGACGGCGTTACAGACAGTATAGCTGTAGGCATCGGATACAACCGTTTCGATGGTACAGAAGAGGTATTGCAGCTCAACAAGATTGAGAACGATACCACGAACTTGGAGGAGTTGGCAAGTCAGCAGAACTGTACTTACCTCAAGTCGCCAGCAGGTATCTTCACCGAGGTTACCCTCCCTATCGAAGACATCATGAAAGGTCATGAGAAGGATACGCTCAACACAGCTACCATCTCTTTCCCACGACTCAACAATGACAACGAAGACAACCCATACAACTTTGCTACACCAAGCACCATCCTGATGGTGCAGAAAGACAGTTTGCAGTCGTTCTTCGAAAAGAGCAAGTTGGCAGATAGCCGTACTTCTTATACCACAAGCTACAGCAGTACAGGTACTTATAAGAATGCCTATACATTCCAGAATATCGCCAACCTGGTTTCTGCCATGTATAAGAACAAGGGCAAGGGAGAAAACTGGAATAAAGTAGTACTGGTTCCTGTAAACGTTATCACAACTACACAGGGACATACTACCGTCATCTCCAAGATTAATCACGATATGTCACTCGCTTCTACCCGACTGAAAAGAGGTGTAATAACCACCGACAGCAACGGCAAGGAGACAAGTCCTATACAGATAAAGGTGATTTACAGTAAGTTTAAAGAAAAAGAATAAGCATTCATAACGCAAAGTAAAAAAGGAAACGAAACATGGCAGATAATTTTTTGGAGCGTCATCGCGAAGAATACGAAATACGCAAGGCTGCATGGCTCAAGAAGAAGAAACTATTCATGAAGTCAGGCAAGAAACAGAAGCCCCAGACACAGATGCCACGCCCTGAAGACGAAGCGTTATAAACACGAAAAAATATTCAGAATCCTGAGAAAGAGGGTGTATCATAAAGCATTTGAATGTTTATGATACACCCTTTTAACTTTGCCAGTTAATCCTTAAAAACCGCCGCATAAGTACGATAAAAGCCATTTAACACAAAATAAAACAAAATTAATTTGGAGTTTACCCATTTTTTTTATATCTTTGCATTGTAAATTAAAAGTATTAAATATTAAACAGACAAAAAGCAATAAAATAAAAATAATCAAGATATTAGTAGAGATACTGATTTATGGGTTTAACTTTTCTAAGAACTTGCATTTAAGGATACAAGATATTTGCAGGATACAAGTTACTTGCAATATATGAGATACTTGGTTTATGTTTATAGATAATGGAGAAATTACTCTCATAAAGAATTCGTTTTTAAGTTTAAACAAAAATGCTAAAGTTAGATGTTAGTAATATAAGTCCCCGTAGTAACCGTGAGGCTACTGCGGGGACGCTTTTTCAATTTATAGTATATAGAAACAAAAAGGGCAAGACCAGAGATGACCTTGCCCAATCTATTTTTATAACTCTTTATCAATATTATAAGATTCTACCTGTAAGAGAGAACTTCAAAACAGGATAAACCTTTAAATATAAACATCAGACTACAGAACTTAATCTACTACCGTAAACTTGGCATATTTCAGCAGAAGCTGTTTGGTGCCAGAATGAACGAACTCAACCGTAGCCTTCGTATTCTCACCAGTACCTTCAATCTTCAACACCGTTCCCCGTCCAAAACGCTGATGTTCAATCTTCATTCCCTCCTGCAAACCACAAGAAGAACTGCCAGCAGATGAAGCTGCAGAAGAAGAAACTGATGCTGCAGAAGATCCTGTACTGCGAGAAGCAGGATGAGAAGAATGCGTCTCCATGTAACGTTTAGCTGCATTCAGCGCTCTAACAGACTTGAAATTACCTTCAGAGAGAGATGAGCGTCCGGAAACAGACGAGCGTCCGGAAGTATGTGAAGTCTCCGGTTCATCATCAAAGAGAGAAGGCTTAGGATCTGCTACAAACTGCGATGCTACCGGTTTGGAATTCTGATACCTGCTACTGTATCTAGGCTGCTCAGCATCCTCCCACGGTCTGCGAGAACGTTGCGCTCTCGCCCACTCCGGCTGGTCAGACATCGAATCAGCTCTGGAGCCAAACAAGCTTCCACCAGCCTCATCCAGGCTATCAATCAACTTGCCGTCAATCTCATCGATAAACCGACTCGGATTATCAAACTCCATCTTGCCATATCGCCAGCGGTTCTTGGCGTTCGTCAGGATACAATGTTTCTCAGCTCGCGTAATGGCTACGTAAAGCAATCTCCGTTCCTCCTCCAGTTCTCTGAGCGAAGCAGCAGAAAGCGGACTTGGGAAGATATTCTCTTCCAAACCAACCACGAATACTGTAGGAAACTCCAGACCCTTGGCAGCATGAACCGTCATCAGAGAAACACGAGGTTCATCCTTATCACCATCGCTGTCAGCATCGGTAAGCAGAGCCACATCCTGCAGATAATCCTGCAGGAAGAGTTCATCAAACCTACCCTCTTCACGGCGTTCCTCCACAAAAGCCGACATACCGCTCAAGAATTCCTCCAGGTTCTCCTGACGTGCCAGATCATCGGCATCCTTGCCCGACATGATATCCTGACTGATGCCACTCTCCTTGATAATGGCATCACCCAATTCATAGACATCCGTAGTTTGAGCCCGTTCGATAAACGAAGAAATTAGCAATCTGAAAGTTTCCAGCTTGTTCATCGTACCCTTGGTAACCGCCAGTCCATACCGCTCAGGGGCACCGATTACTTCCCAGAAACTCACCTGGTTCTGATGGGCACAGTCAGCAATCTTCAGCACCGTAGTAGCACCGATTCCACGAGCCGGATAGTTGATGATACGCTTGATAGCCTCTTCATCATCCGGATTCGCCACCAGACGGAAATATGCAATAATATCCTTAATTTCCTTGCGCTGGTAGAAACTCAGTCCGCCATAAATGCGATAAGGAATACCCTGCTTCCTGAACTCCTCCTCGAAGCTGCGGCTCTGGGCATTGGTACGATAGAGAATGGCAAAATCACTATACTGGCAGCCATCCTCGCGCCGGATACGCTTCACGTCCTTCGCAACAATCGCCGCCTCTTCCTTGTCGCTGTAAGCAGGCTTATACTGAATCTTCTCACCCTTCGCATTCTCGCTGAACACATCCTTAGGAATCTGGTTGCGGTTATGCTTGATCAGACTGTTAGCCGCCTCCACGATGGTCTGCGTACTGCGGTAGTTCTGCTCCAGTTTGAAGAGACGCGCATAGTTACCATTTTCAGCAGGAAAATCTCTAGTGAAAGACAATATATTATCGATATTAGCTCCTCTAAAACTATAAATACTTTGAGAATCATCTCCTACAGCACATATGGCTTTCTCTTCCATTACATTATAGAGCAAAGTAAGTATTTTTTTCTGAACATAATTTGTATCTTGATACTCATCTACCATTATGTACTTAAAAATTTTACCATACTTTTTCAATACATCATTTCTTTCTACAAAAAGCCGATAAGTATAAACTAACAAATCATCAAAATCCATTGCATTCGCCAACTTACAGCGTTGTACATATTCACGATATATCTTAGCAATTTCGGGCATACCAGCTCGTTTATTTTGGCTTAAGATATCAGAATCGCTTTCATATGAATCAACTCCAATCAGTTGATTTTTTGCCATAGAAATCCTTGCATGAACAACTGCAGGCTTGTAAGTTTTTTCACTCAAGCCCATCTCCTTAACAATAGATTTCAATAAAGAACGAGAGTCTGCTTCATCATAAATTGTAAAATCTGAAGTAAAGCCTATTTTATCAGACTCAACACGCAATATTCTAGCAAAGACACTATGAAAAGTACCCATATATTTCTGTCTGATATAAAATGTTTCACCAAACATTTTACGAATACGTTCAACCATTTCTCTTGCAGCCTTATTAGTAAAAGTAAGCACTAATAAGGAATAAAGATTTTTGCCCTGGCTCAGGAGATAAGCTATCTTATAAGTAAGCACACGCGTTTTACCCGAACCTGCACCGGCTATCACCAGCGAAGGTCCGTCAATATACTCTACCGCAGCACGCTGCGCTTCGTTCAAGTCGTTCAGTAAATCCATTAATCAATATTTACCAGATTTTTCACTCTTCATTCTTCACTTCACCCTATATCCTCCCACAGCCGTGCCCGGGTCGAAATCTTCGCCCTCACGAGGGAAGGTAGGGATAAATCTCATCTGATGTTCTATCTGTCGCTGGCGCTTCTTCATATAAGCGCTAGGATGCAGCGAACTGAATTTGCGCGGATTAGGAAGTGTAGCTGCTATCAGCGCACACTCGCCACGAAACAGATCTTTCGCTTTCTTGTCGAAATGATATTCTGCAACCGCATCCACACCATAGATACCCGGTCCCATCTCAATGCTGTTGAGATAAACCTCCATGATGCGCTGCTTGCTCCACATCATTTCGATGAGGAAGGTAAAGTAGACTTCAAATCCCTTGCGGGTCCATGAACGGCCAGGCCACAGGAAGACATTCTTAGCAGTCTGCTGACTGATGGTACTGGCTCCATGCACCTTTCCGCCACGTGCATTATTCTTCGCCGCACTCTCGATGGCATTGAAGTCGAAACCGTGATGCTTCAGGAATCTCGCATCTTCGCTCGCCATTACCGCCACTGGCATATGAGGCGAGATCTTATCCATCGAAATCCAATGATGATGCAGGGTAATGCTCTCTCCATCAGCTACTTGCTGGAAACATCGGATAAACATCAGAGGAGTGACATACACAGGAATGAACCTATATGCCACTACAGCAAGAATGGTGGTACTGAAAAACAGCACCACCACCCATTTTACTATATTCTTGATTTTCTTCAAAATCATCTATTTAGTTTTTCCCTTCCGGGAGCATGAAAGTTATTACTTCAATGTACCGTTGTTGGCTGCGTTAACCATAGCCTGGCTAGCATACATGTAAACCTCTACACGACGGTTCTGGGCACAAGCAGCTGTAGTATTAACAACAGGGTTAGCAGAACCCAAACCCTGAACATTCTTTACCTGACGGCTTGTAACACCGCAAGAAGCGAGATAGTTGTAAACTGCCTCAGCACGCTTCTGGCTCAATGGCAAGTTGATACCATCATTACCTGTAGCATCAGTATAACCCTGGATAGAAACCTCGCAGTCGGTATTGTTCTTCAATACACCGGCAAACTGAGCCAAATCAGTCTTTGCGCTACTGCTGAGAGTAGAACCATTAGTTGGGAAGAGGATACCAGAAGCAAATGTTACCTTAACGGCAGACAAGCCATTGGCATCTGTTACAGTCTCAACCTGTGCATTCTTCACCTGTTCAGCCTCAGCCTTTACCTTATCCATGTGCTTTCCTATGAGGTTACCAGCACCGCCACCAACAGCTGCACCGATAGCAGCACCTACGAGAGCACCGGTACCACGATGGCTATTGTTGAGCAATCCACCTACGAGAGCACCCAGAGCTGCACCAGAACCGGCACCTACAGCTGTACCTGTCTTCTGATTGGTTCCACAACTTGAAAAAAGCAAGCACAAAGAGAGGCCTGCAACTGCAAAATTAGTCTTTTTCATTTTAAAATCTCCTATATTTATGTTATTTAATTGCAAAGATAACTCTTTTTTCTCCATAATGGAGAGTTTTCTAATATTTTTTTGTATTTTTGCATGCAAATTTAAGGGTATTTGTCGAAATAGAGCTAGGAAATCACCTATTTTGGGGTGGAAAATCCCTAAAAGTCGGATTTCAGACACCTGCAGACAGATGAACTGCCGTCAGCAGATGATGAAGGCTCAAGCTTATACCTTTATATATATAACAGAAGAAATAAAAAACAAAATAAATAGAATAAAGCAATATGGCTAAAGAACTCAAGAATTTAACCAAGCGCGCTGACAACTACAGTCAGTGGTACAATGATTTGGTAGTAAAGGCTGATCTCGCTGAGTTGTCACCAGTTCGTGGTTGTATGATTATCAAACCATACGGTTACGCTATCTGGGAGAAGATGCAGCAACAGCTCGACAAGATGTTTAAGCAGACAGGTGTACAGAACGCATACTTCCCTCTCCTCATCCCGAAGAGTTTCTTCTCTCGTGAGGCTGAGCACGTGGCAGGTTTCGCCAAGGAGTGTGCCGTAGTTACCCACTACCGCCTCCGTTCTACAGAGGATGGCAAAGAGGTTGAGGTTGATCCTAACGCAAAGCTCGATGAGGAGCTCATCATCCGTCCTACTTCTGAGACCATCATCTGGAACACCTATAAGAACTGGATCCATTCATGGCGTGATCTCCCTATCCTCTGCAACCAGTGGTGTAACGTAATGCGTTGGGAGATGCGTACCCGTCCGTTCCTCCGTACTTCTGAGTTCCTCTGGCAGGAGGGTCATACCGCTCATGCCACTAAGGAAGAGGCTGAGGCAAAGGCTCAGGAGATGCTCAAGGTTTACGCTGAGTTTGCTGAAAACTACATGGGTGTTCCTGTATTGCAGGGTGTGAAGAGTGAGACTGAGCGTTTCGCAGGTGCTCTCAACACTTATACCATCGAGGCAATGATGCAGGATGGCAAGGCTCTCCAGAGTGGTACTTCTCACTTCCTGGGTCAGAACTTCGCCAAGAGTTTCGATGTTACCTACTTGAACAAGGAGAACAAGCCTGAGTACGTATGGGCTACTTCATGGGGTGTTTCTACCCGACTGATGGGTGCCCTCATCATGGTTCACAGCGATGATAACGGTCTCGTATTGCCTCCAAAGCTGGCTCCTATCCAGGTGGTTATCGTTCCTATCAACAAGGGCGACGAGCAGTTGGCTCAGATTACTGCTAAGTTGCAGCCTGTCATCGACCAGCTCCGCGAGTTGGGCATCACCGTGAAGTATGATGACAACCCTGCCAAGCGTCCTGGCTTCAAGTTCGCTGACTATGAGTTAAAGGGTGTTCCTGTTCGTCTGGCTATGGGTGGCCGTGACTTGGAGAACAACACCATCGAGATTATGCGCCGTGATACCTTGGAGAAGGAGAACGTAAGCTTCGACGGTATCGTTGAGCGCGTAAAGAATATGCTGGAAGACATCCAGAAGAATATCTTCGAGAAGGCTCGTGCTTACCGTGATGCTCACGTTTATGAGTGCGACAACTACGAGGAGTTCAAGAAGCGTGTGAAGGACGGTGGTTTCTTCCTCTGCCATTGGGACGGTACAGCCGAGACCGAGGCTAAGATTAAGGAAGAGACTCAGGCTACCATCCGCTGCGTGCCTTTCGCTTACGAGCAGACTCCAGGTGTAGATATGGTAAGCGGCAAGCCAGCTGTAGCCCGTGTCATCATCGCAAGAAGCTATTAATCATCCCTGGTGTCGGGAGTTCATCCTGACACCATAATATATTTAATATGAGGCAGTTGATACTATACATCCTTTTTCTGGTATCCATGGTCTTCTCAGGCTATGGAGAGGTATCTGCTGCCCCTATTTCTTTTACTCCCGAGGATTCTTATACCGAAGATGCAAGCCATAAGAAAGATGGTTTGGCGAAGGTTGAGTATGACAAGAGCCAGCCTGAGGCACAGCTTGAAAACGCCTCACAGCTTGCTTACCGCATCTGTAGCAGCCGTCCGCAGCGCTTATTGCCAAGTGGCAACATGCACAACAGTCAGACTGCCAGTAGATTGCTTACAAATAGAATCCGTTATTTATCATCCCTTTTATCAGCTATAGAAGGTGGCATGGAGCCTTTCCGACAGGAAACTGCCCCAATCCACTTTGATGTCGCCTGCAAGTATTATGTCATTTGCCTGCGACGTCTGCTCTGTTAGTGCTTATTCTTTTCTCTTTTTAAAATTTCATATAGGTTTATCGCATCTTTCCTAAGATTTGCGATAAGACTGGTTACACCCCTATTCAAAACAAAAAACAGTTCAATATATATTATTTTTCAAGAATTAAGAATAAGCAAATAACAGTATAAAATTATGGCAAAGATTAATCATTTAGAGATGGGTGCTGATGTTTTGGCACTCCAGGATGTACAGGTAAAGAAAGGTTTCATGGGTTTGACTGTCAAGCTCATCTATCAACCTACCAACAGTGTGATTAAGATAAAAGAGAAAGAATATTCTGTAGAGGATGGAAGAAAGCTTGAGAACATCCTCAGTGCAGCCCCTAAGGATGTAGAAACAGCGATCAGCAAATTCCCTGTTTCTGCCATCAGCATGGGTAATATGAAGTTACAGGCTTGCATCTCTGACGACCACCAGTTTGTTGCCACACAGCTCCTTGCCTTCAAGGATTTCAGTTACAAGCCGGTTACAGAGATGAAGACCTATACAGGAAAGACAGCCGAAGCTTTCGCTCAGTTGTTTTAGTTATATCACAGTTTCGGGACAGGGGACAGAACAAATCCTCTGTCCCTCTTTTATTTTATAGATATAGGATGAAATCTCGGTTCATTCCCTCTTCCCAATTACGGTAATGCTTAGGCGACAGACCGGTATGTTTCTTGAAGAAGGTTCCGAAGGCTGAAGCATTGGGAAAACTGAGTTCATTGGCTATCTGCTGTATCGTCTTCGTGGTGTTCTTCATCAGGTAGATACTGCGACGGATCATCGCCTTGAAAAGCAACTGCTGGACCGTCTGACCGCAAACCGACTTGACCAGTACCGACAGATATTTCGGTGTAAGACAGAGTTCGTCTGCATAGAAAGCCACACTGCGCTCACGCATATAGTTCTTCTCTATCAGCAGCACCAGCGACTCAAAGATGGCAATCTTCCGTTCCATCTCCTTGCCGGCAGCCTTGAACGATGCCGAGAAGATGCTGCACAAACGGTACGTAACAGCCATCAGCAACAGTTTCTGCTCATGCACACAATAGGCATCCAGTTCACCACTCTTCTCTTTTTCCAGCTCCAGTTTCCTCAGCATCAGGGCATAAGAAGTAAGCATATCCTCATAGCCCGTCGTCCTGACATGGCAGGATTTGGGATAAATCGTAGCATAAAGACGCATGGTAACCACGGTATTACCCAACATGTGACGAATCTGTTCAGCACGATAAAAAAGAAGGGTATATTTGAGGTTCTTGCCCGTTTCCTGCACATGAAACATCACTCCTTTGGAGAGGAAAACGGTCTCACCCACAGATGCAACAAAGGATGTTCCGTCTACGCAGAAACGGAACATCCCCTGATGACAGATTACGATTCCGACATAGTCGGAGTAGAAAGGCTGCATCAACAGCTGAGGAAACTCATGAGCCTCATATATGATGATATTATCTGTTATTTTCATGATGAATATGGATCTGTTATCTTCAGATTTAACTGCGAAGATAACAAAAATATCCATTCATCAGATGAGCAGCCTGTATCTTTTATGATATTTTAGCACTCCACTACCTTCTTCCCAGGGATTTCACATCTACATTCTTCAGCAGATACTCACGCGTCAGTTCCCCGATATTGCGCTTGCGCCAAGGGAGAACGAGCATCAGTCCGGCACACAGCAGACAGCCGTAGAAGGTCCAGCCTGCCATCTCCTTGATGCTCACCAGCGTGGCCTGTACCTGTACCTTTCCCTTCGTACTCATGGCAGCCATGTTCTGTGCCTCGGTTACACTCTTGCCCTGATATTGCATGCCTCTCACCGTCTGGTCGTAAGTCTTCGCCGTCTCGATGTTCGTGCGGTCGTAATCCTGGGCAAAGCGGGTTACATAATACTGCTGTCTGTGCTGAAGCACATTGGTATAGAGCGCAGAGCCGATGCAAGGGGCAATGACCATACGAACGGTAAGCATGATGCAAACCCAGGTTGACATGAAGCGGTAAGGCATGCGCTGGTTGGCTATCGTGGAGATGAGCGAATAGAGCAGCATCATTCCCGTAGAACGGATGATGATAGGCCATTTCATACGTTCACACATGCCGTCGTTCTGTACCTCGAAATACATGTACAGCGCATAGGCTCCGATAAAGAGGAAACCCAGACAGTACATCCACTTCAGGTGAACATTCTTGGCTCTGGCGATGACTGCGAATATCAGTCCCACGGTGTAGCCCACCATCACCCAGTTGCCTAGCGTGGCGTTCTGCCAGTTATCTATCTTCATGCTCACATTGGTGAACACGTTGACAAACATGGCACTCGAATTGCAGACCATCAGCAGGAAGAAGAGCAGGATGCCGTAGTTGATGACCCTGAGCTGGAACACCTCCATGATGAAATAAGGTGAACGCCTCGTCTTCTCCAGATAGATGAACAGAGCGGTAAAGATAAGACAGACCACCGAAGAGAAACGGATGGTAGGATCATCAAACCAGTCGAGCGTCTTACCGAAAACCATGACATAAGCAAACGAACAGAGCATGATACTGAACACCGTAACATTGCCAAACTTCGACATCGTTATCGGGAACTTAGGCATCGGATACTTATGATAAGGCATGGTGAAGAACACGATGATGATGCCCGCCAGCATGAATGCCATCATGAAATGATAAACATACTGCCACTCATAGGCATAGGCAAGCCATGCCGTTAGCCAGGTTCCCAACTGTCCGATAATCATGAAGAAGAGATAGATAACCGGCTGCGAAACCATCTTCTCCGAATCTACCGCATCCCATGCTTCCTCGGTAGTAGGCTCGCATCCCGGAGTGATATTCCTCGTAGCCTCTATTCCGAAACCATACCTGATGAGCACGAAGAGATGCGCCATCAGCAGCGTCTGACGGACAAAACCCATCAGCAGACTGCACAGTCCGAGTATGAACAGCGAGTCGGTCTGGGCACACACGAAACTGAGGATAAAGAGAATGGAGAAGCCCACGATACACATCATCTTCTCTCTACGGATGCACACCAGTTCATAGAAGAACGGCGAGAAAGCCGCCATTCCTATCGAGGTGCAGAACCCCGCAAAGGCGATGTATTCCGACTGGATGCCGAGCCCGCTCATCATCTCGCCGCTGTTGGCAGAATAGACGCCACTCATCGTAATCATCGGCACGAAGAGGATGATCATGAAGATGATGCCAAGCGGTTTGGGCACCCAATCATAAAACGGATAATTCTTATATTCTTCTTCCATATATTACTTCATTTCCATCTAGCTGTTTTTTACTTTCTCTCAGCCTTGACAACCACCATCATGCCGGCAGCAAGATGCTCATTATCCTCTTTGCTGAGGTTGTTGAAATCGATTCTTACAGGCACACGCTGCTGAATCTTGACAAAGTTGCCAGCCGAATTGTCTGTTGGTACCAGCGAATATTTCGAACCGGTAGCACCAGAAATGGCGGTCACCGTACCCTCAAACTCCTTGTTACTGATGGCATCTACGGTCATACGCACCTTCTGTCCTACATAGAGATTCTCTATCTGGGTTTCCTTATAGTTGGCAATCACCCATTTGTTGTTTGTTGGAATGATGTAGGTAATGGTGGTTCCTGCATTCACCATCTGTCCCTCCTCGATAGAGCGGCGACCCAGTTTACCGTCACAAGGAGCCACAACCACACAGTAAGAGAGATTCAGCTTTGCCATCTCTACGGCAGCCTCGGCACGTTCGATGGAGGCAGCCACATTCTGCTTGCGGGTAGTTACCTCGTTTACTCCCTTATAGGCAGCAGCCTGCTGCTTCTTTACCCCTTCGAGTTTCTTCCTGGTAGCAGCATATTCCACCTCCAACTGTTCGAGCTGGATAGGAGTAGCCGCCTTCTTTTCTACCAGGTTGCGATAGCGTTCGCAGTCCTTGGCAAGTTTGGCAAGTCGTACATTTATTTCATCGATAGATGCCTGATAGATAGAAGCTGATGTCTCGGTGGTCTGCTCTGTAGCATTGATAACATTGGCTCCTGCCTTGGCATCCTTGAGGGCTGCTTCAGCCTCCATCAGACGGATACGATACTCCCGGTCGTCGAGCACAAGGAGGGTATCTCCCTTGTGTACTTCCTGATGTTCTCTGAAGCATACCTTGGCGATATAGCCGGATGCACGGAGATTAACCGGTGAGATATATTGTTCTATCTGAGCATCATTGCTCGTTTCGTTAGAGTTATAATCGAGGAAGAGGCATACGATTTTCCAGAGTCCGAAAGCCAGGATAGCAACACCTATCAGGCTGGCGATAATCTGTCTTACGCGCTGCTTCTTCAGTTTCTTCCTGGTTTCTTCGTGAGATACCTGTGTAGCCTCTGCTGTTTCTACATTTTTATTTTCGTTCTGTTCCATAGTTTTATTGTAATTTGGAATCAGGGAATATGAAGTAAAGTTTTTTACATCCCGTTTTCCTGTTTATATTTTATTTTTTAATGATTTATTCTTCTCCGTTATTTAGCAACCGAAATCTGGTTGAGCTGTCCAGTCAACTTGAGCAGCGAGAGATTGGCAACCTTGTAGCGATAGTAGGCTGTGAGATAATTGTTCATCGCCTCACTCATGCGCATCTCGTCCTGCAGCACCGCTGTCATCGAAGCCACACCCTCCTTATACTGGTCGGCTGTTACGTTGTAAACATCCTGCGCCATGGTATAATTATCAAACTGTTTCTTGTAGTTGCGCTGACTGTTGTTCACCTCGCTCACCGCATTCATATAGTTTGCCTGCAGTCCCTTCAGGGCGTCCTCGTAACCGATGCGTGCATTCTCCTCCTCTATCTTCGCCTTTCTGATTTTAGAACGCTTTTCAAAACCATCGAATACAGGCACTCGCAGCTGGATGCCCAGACCGTTGGAACCATACCAGTGGTTTGACTCGCCCGAATGAATCCAGTGATCTATCCTATCGGTAAAGGCAGAATACATCAGGTTTCCGGTCAGCGAGAGCGATGGCAGATAGCCGTCCTTGGCAAGTTTGGTCTGCTTCTGGGTGAGCAGTTTCTTCTGTTCCAGCAACTGGAGTTCGTAGAGTCCCGTATCCAGTCCGTCAGCCTTCACCATCTCTATCTTTCCCGGATCTACGGCTGTCACCTTCATCTCCTTCTCGGCAGGATAATCTATCACATACTTGAGCATGGTATACTGCTGTTCGAGCATGGCGATGGCGTTATCGCGCTGCACGGTGAGGTTCTCGATATTGAGATTCACTCGCTTCAGATCAACCTCCAGACTCATCTGGTTGTCATAGAATGCCTGGGTGATGTTTCTGAGTTCTACCAGTCGCTTGATATTGTCATCCGTCAGACGAATCTGCTCAGATGTGTTCTGCGCCATGTAATACATCTTGGCAGTCTGCACGATGAGGTCTTCACGCGCCTTCTCATAAGAGAGTTGGTTGAGTTTATCGACAATCTTGGTAATGTCGATGGCGGTAAGAATCATCTGGTTATACAGTGGCATCTGCAATTGTACACCCGCCGATGCATTATACTGCAACGTCTTGGTTACATTATAAGGCTTGCCGTAAGCCGAGCCGTCGGTAACCGAAACAGGCGGCGTAAAGTTGTCGTTGAGCTGTGCCACCGCATTGATCTGCGGATAGAGTTTAGCCTGATTTTCGCTGATAGCGTACTTTCCCTTAGCTATTTCGTTTCGGCTGCTCTGGAGCGACAGGTTGTTATCCACTGCCATCTGCAGGCACTGGCTGAGCGTAAGCGTCTCCTGTGCGCCAAGTGTATGGAAAGCTCCGAGCGCGAAACATAAGATGATTATTTTCTTCATTTCTTCTTAATGATTTCTATTGATTTACGTTTCATTTATTATCTGGGTGCAAAGGTACAGCTTTTCGGTGATAAATGACTATTCACATCTTATCACAATATGTTCAAAATTTCCGAAAATAACAATAAAAAATAGGTCTAGCTACACCGCGCTAAGCGGGGTCACTAGACCTATCTTCTTATCTATCAAGAACTTATATTCTTATTTTAGTCTTCATCAGCAAACTCATTCAGAGTATATGCACTGCTGCCATCAAAGCAATGGGTACATACCTGGCATTTTGGAAGACCGATAGCCTCTACCAGCTGCTCGATGGTGTTGAACTTCAGGGAAGTCAAGCCCAACTGGTTGGCAATCTCATCTACCATTCTCTGATACTCAGGAGAACCGGTGGTAGCGTATTTCTCAAGATTCTTGTTGGCATCGCCCTCAAACTTCTCGATGATGCGACGGGTAATCAGCTCCATATCACTCTTGGAAGAAGTGAAGTTGATGAACGGACAACCATATACCAATGGAGGACACGCTATACGCATGTGGCACTCCTTCAAGCCTGCCTGGTCGAAAAGCACCTTCACATTGTCGCGAAGCTGGGTACCACGCACAATACTGTCATCGCAGAATAACACACGCTTGCCCTTGAGCATCGCCTTGTTAGGAATCAGCTTCATCTTGGCTACCAATGAACGCATGCTCTGGGTGCTTGGAGTAAAGCTGCGAGGCCATGTAGGCGTATACTTGGCAATGCAGCGCTGGTAAGGCACACCCTTGCCGGCAGCATAACCCATCGCCATACCTGTACCCGAATCAGGAATACCGCTGCAGCAGTCTACCTCCACATCATCGGTCTTGGCGAGATTAAAGCCGTTGGTGAAACGCGCCTCCTCTACATTCTTGCCCTCGTAGGTAGATGTAGGGAATCCGTAGTAAACCCAGAGGAAAGAGCAAACCTGCATCTTCTTGTTGGCAGGTCGGATCTGCTCCATGCCATCAGCTGTAATCTTCACGATTTCGCCTGGTCCTATCTCATATGCTGTTTCATAATCAAGGTTAGGGAACGAGGTGGTTTCGCTGGAAGCCGCATAGGCACCTTCCTTCTTGCCGATGATGATTGGAGTACGTCCCCAACTGTCACGCGCACAGATGATGCCATCCTCGGTAAGGATCATCATGGTGCAGGAACCTTTGATGTGATGGAAAACGTTTTCGATACCTTCTCTGAAGGTTTTACCCTGAATAATGAGCAGAGCCACCAACTCAGTAGGATTGGTACTACCCGAAGACATCTCTGCAAAGTGCATGTTCTTTTCGAGCAGAAGCTGAGTAAGTTCATCCTTGTTTACTATCTTAGCTACGGTGCAAATGGCAAAGCGGCCAAGATGAGAGTTCATGATGAGTGGCTGGGCATCTGTATCGCTAATCACGCCGATGCCCGATGTAGCTCCTTCAAACTTGTTGAGTGTAGGTTCAAACTTCGTTCTGAAGTATGAACTTTCCAGATTGTGGATAGAGCGCACGAAGCCCTTCTCACTACTGTAGGTTGCCAAACCGCCCCGGCATGTGCCGAGATGTGAGTTGTAATCTGTGCCGTAAAAGAGATCAGCGACACAGCTTTTCTTGGAAATAGTTCCGAAAATGCCTCCCATAAGAGTATAATTCTATGTTATAATTTTGTAATATGGGTGCAAAGATAAATAAAAATCAGAAAATATGCAAGTCTTTTTGCTTTTTTTCTATAAAAACATGATTATGAGGGTAACTTGCTACCCTATTTCGAGAAGAATAAACGGCTACTGAAACGAAAAGCGCTCCGGCAATAATTACCGGAGCGCCATGATATGATTTCCTATGAAATTAATCCAACTTCAGGCTCTTCTTGATAGCCTCGATCTTATCCATTGCAGCAGCTGTGCAGCGGTTGTAGCAACCAGCGCACTTGAATGAAGGATCCTTAACCTCAATATAGAACTTGATCTTAGGCTCTGTACCTGATGGACGGACACTTACCTTGGTGTTGTCATCGCAGAACCACTGGAGTACATTGCTTGTAGCAGGCATATCGAGCTTCTCTACGCTGCCGTCAGCATGCTTAACCTCCAAAGACTGATAGTCCTTCCAGGTTACCACCTTGCTGCCACCCAACTCCTGTGGAGGGTTGGCACGAAAGTCTGTCATCATCTGCTTAATCTCGTCAGCACCGGTCTTACCTGGGCGAACTACATTTACTGTGAACTCCTTGCTGAAGCCATACTCTGCATAAATCTGCATCAGGAGGTCGTAGAGAGTCTTGCCCTGATCCTTAGCCCATGCTGCAATCTCGCAAATCAGACAGATAGATGCAGGAGCATCCTTATCGCGTACCTTATCGTATGGCAAGAAACCGAAGCTCTCCTCACCACCACCGATGTACTGCTGCTTGCCCTCAGAGATAGCAATCTCGCGTGCAATCCACTTGAAACCGGTGTAGCAATCGCGCAACTCTACGTTGTTCTTCTTGGCAATCTCAGCGATAACTTCTGTTGTTACGATGGTCTTTACAAGGAAGTCTGTTGGCTTCAACTTGCCCAACTTCTTCTTGTTCTCAATGATGTAGTAGCAGAACATCATGGCTGTCTGGTTACCATTGATGATCATCCACTCGCCCTTGTCGTCGCGGCAAACGATGGCCAGGCGGTCAGCATCTGGGTCAGTAGCAACCACGAGGTCAGCGTTCAACTTGGTACCGAGCTTCATACCGAGAGTCATAGCCTCTGCATTCTCTGGGTTTGGAGAAACGACTGTTGGGAAGTTGCCATCTACAACCATCTGCTCAGGAACTACATTGATGTTCTGGAAACCCCAAGAACGCAGACAGAGAGGAACGATGACACGACCTGTACCATGCATAGCTGAATAAACGATGTTGAGGTCTTTCTGACGGTTGATGACATCCTGGTCAATCATAGCAGAATGAACGGCTGTCATGTAGTCGTAATCCATCTCACCACCGATAATCTTGATCTTATCCCAATTAGCCTCAAACTTCACCTGGTCGATAGTAACCTTGTTTACCTCCTCGATGATACCTGTATCGTGTGGAGCCAGAACCTGAGCACCGTCGCTCCAGTAAGCCTTGTAACCGTTGTATTCCTTAGGGTTGTGAGAAGCAGTTACGTTGACACCAGCCTTGGCACCGAGCTCACGGATAGCGAAAGAAATCTCTGGTGTAGGACGGAGGCTCTCGAAGAGATAAGCCTTGATGCCATTGGCAGAGAAGATGGCAGCTACGGTCTCAGCGAAGAGACGGGAGTTGTTACGGCAGTCGTGACCTACCACTACAGAAAGGTTCTCCTCACCTGGGAAAGCCTTGAGGATGTAGTTAGCAAAGCCCTGTGTAGCCATACCAACGATATACTTGTTCATGCGGTTGGTACCTGCGCCCATGATACCGCGCAAACCACCAGTACCGAACTCCAAGTTCTGATAGAATGCATCAACGAGAGCAGACTTGTCCTCTGCGTCGAGCATTGCCTTTACTTCCTTACGGGTTTCTTCGTCAAAAGCAGGTGTGAGCCACTGCTGTGCTCTTTCTTCACACTGCTTGATCAATTCTGCGTTATTAGCCATAGTTTGATTATATTATGTTATTAATTAATTCTTATCGAGAAGGATGTGCACGAAAACAATGCATAATTTCTCTATTTGCGTACAAAGTTATATAAAAATTTTGATAAACCAAGCAAGAATGAAGTTTTTTTTGTATTTTTGCACATTGAAATGGAATTGAAAATAGAATAAGGCTCATATTTAGCAATATTATATTGGTAAGATCGCAAAAGTTAAATGAACAAAATATAAAAACAATAGAATATGGAAGTATATTACACGGGCGTCATCATCGCCGTAACCACCTTTTTAATAATAGGTATCTTTCACCCTATCGTCATGAAGACGGAATATTATACGGGCACCCGCTATTGGTGGGTTTTCCTCGTTGCAGGCATCATCTGCATCGGAGCTGCCTTCCTGGTTGCCAACGTGCTCTTCTCTGCCATATTGGGCGTAGTAGGTGCTTCATGCCTTTGGAGCATCGGTGAACTCTTCGAACAGAGACAACGCTGTGAGAAAGGCTGGTTCCCGAAGAATCCGAAAAGAATAGGAATAGGATATTACAGGGACGAGAAGAAGTGAAGAACGAAGAAACAACGTTCGACGGACGAAGTGAAAGTCAATTCAAGTGTAAAGTGTATAGGAAGAAAACGCCAACGAAATGAAGACAGAACTCATTCTGGTCGGAAAGACCGTAAACAAGCATTTCATTGCGGGCATCAAGGATTATGCCGAGCGCATCACCCATTATATGCCTTTCAATATAACAACCATTCCTGAACTCAAGAACACCAAGAGTCTCAGCGAACAGCAGCAGAAGGAACGGGAAGGAGAACTGATTCTGAAACTCCTCCAGCCTTCGGATACGGTGGTGCTGATGGATGAACATGGACAGGAATTCCGAAGCATCGAGTTTGCCAAATGGATAGAGCGCAAGCAGGCCACGGCAAGAAGGCTCGTCTTTGTCATCGGCGGTCCTTACGGTTTCTCACCGTCTGTCTACGACCGCGCCAACGAGAAGATTTCCCTCTCCAAGATGACCTTCTCGCATCAGATGGTGCGCCTTATCTTTACCGAGGCGCTCTATCGCGCATGTACTATTATAAAAGGTGAACCTTACCACCATGAATAAAGGGTAAAAAGGTAAAAGGGTAAAAAGAGCCTTTCCCCCTTGCGCCCCCGTCCCCAGCGATTCCATCGCTGGTCCCCTAATCTTAAAAGAAGAAAGAATATGCCAAAAGATAAATATATAGAAATAAAAGGGGCAAGAGCCAACAACCTCAAGAATATCGATGTGAAGATACCTCAGGGCAAGTTTGTTGCCATTACGGGTGTCTCGGGATCGGGAAAATCATCGTTGGCTTTTGATACCTTATATGCTGAGGGCCAGCGCCGCTATGTGGAGTCGCTCTCTTCGTACGCACGCCAGTTTCTGGGACGTATGAGCAAACCGGAATGTGATTTCATCAAAGGATTGCCACCTGCCATCGCCATCGAACAGAAAGTGATTTCGCGCAACCCACGATCTACCGTGGGCACCAACACCGAAATCTACGAATACCTGCGACTGCTCTACGCACGCATCGGAAAAACCTATTCGCCTATCAGCGGACAGGAGGTGAAACGCCATACTACCGAAGATGTACTCGCCTGTACCCGACAGTATTCCCAGGGTACCAGGTTTGTCATCCTCGCCCCTATCCACGTCATCGAAGGGCGCAGTCTGGGCAAACAGCTGGAGATGTACAACCAGGAAGGTTACGCGCGTATATATATAAAAGGTGAATTCGTACGCATCGAAGACTTCATGGAGCAGGCGGATAAGGAACTGCTGGAAGTAAGCGGCGATAAACTGAGAAAGAGAATGCAGCAGAAGGATGAAGAAATCTTCCTGGTCATCGACCGTGCTTCGGTAAGCGATGAGAAGGATGACATCAGCCGACTGATGGATTCTGCCGAAACTGCCTTCTATGAGGGCGATGGAGCCTGCCGCCTCGTCTTCCTGCCAAGCAACATCTGCTACGACTTCTCTACCCGGTTCGAAGCTGACGGCATGCAGTTTGAAGAGCCTACCGACAACATGTTTGCCTTCAACTCCCCTCTCGGAGCCTGCCCTACCTGCGAAGGTTTCGGCAGCATAATAGGCATCGATGAGAAACTCGTCATCCCGAACACTTCGATGAGCGTATATGACGGATGTGTGGTTTGCTGGCGAGGCGAAAAGATGGGTATGTGGCTCAAGGAATTCATCCGCAGAGCTGCAGAATACGACTTCCCTATCTTCAAGCCTTACTTCGAACTGACTCAGCAGCAGAAGGACTGGCTGTGGCACGGTCTGCCTGGCGAGAAGAAACGCAAACAGCAGGAAAGGGTGAGCATCGATGAGTTCTTCAGAATGGTAAAGGAGAACCAATACAAGATACAATACCGCGTGATGTTGAGCCGATTCCGTGGAAAGACGATTTGTCCTGACTGCCATGGTACCCGACTCAAGAAGGAAGCCAACTATGTGAAGATTGGCGGAAAGAGCATCACCGAACTGGTTGAGATGTCGATTGTGAACCTGAGCGAATGGTTCAAGAAACTGGAACTCTCTGAGCATGAGAAGGAAATCAGCAAGCGTCTGCTCACCGAAATCACCCACCGCCTGCAGTTCCTCCTGGATGTTGGTCTGGGTTATCTTACGCTCAACCGACTCTCCAACACCCTCTCCGGCGGTGAGAGTCAGCGCATCAACCTGACCACCAACCTGGGCTCATCGCTCGTGGGTAGCGTATATATCCTCGACGAACCTAGTATCGGACTCCATAGCCGCGATACTGCCCGACTGATTAAGGTGCTGAAAGAACTGCAGCAACTGGGCAATACGGTGGTTGTGGTAGAACACGACGAAGAGATTATGCGGGCAGCCGACTATCTCATCGATATCGGTCCCGATGCCGGAAGACTGGGCGGAAGAGTGGTCTACGCCGGTCCGTCATCAGAATATTCAACCACCGATAAGGCTGAACAGGAAAAGCTGCTAGCTGAATATCCGGAGAGTTATACCATCAAGTACCTTACCCACAACGAGGAGATAAAGGCGCCAACGAGCCACCGTGCCTGGAACCAGTATATCGAAATCAAGGGAGCCCGGATGAACAATCTGCGCGGCATCGATGTTAAGATACCGCTCAATGTATTCACCTGTGTAACCGGTGTATCAGGCTCAGGCAAGAGTTCGCTCATCAAGGGAATCCTCTATCCTGCCATGCGTCGCCGTCTGGACCTCGTATCAGATGCACCAGGCGAATATGCATCGATGGAAGGCGACTGGAAGAGCATCCATCATGTAGAGTTTGTTGACCAGAACCCTATCGGAAAGAGTACCCGCAGCAACCCTGCCACTTATCTGAAGGCATACGATGCGATACGTGCCCTCTTTGCCAACCAGCCACTGGCTAAGCAGATGGGATTCACGCCCCAGTACTTCTCTTTCAATACCGAAGGCGGAAGATGCGAGGAATGTAAGGGTGCGGGATATGTTACCATCGAGATGCAGTTTATGGCAGACCTCACGCTGACCTGCGAGGCTTGTAAGGGCAAGCGTTTCAAGCACGATATCCTGGAGGTACGCTATGGCGGAAAAGACGTCAATGATGTGCTGAACATGACGGTAAATGAGGCCATTGAGTTCTTCAGCGATGAAAAGCTGCAGCGCAACGAGGGCGACTTCGACAACTGCCGCATCATCGTAAACCGCCTGAAGCCGCTTCAGGATGTAGGTCTGGGCTATATCAAACTCGGTCAGAATTCAAGTTCGCTTTCGGGTGGTGAGAATCAGCGTGTAAAGCTTGCCTTCTTCATAGGTAAGGAGGAACAGGAGCCTACGCTCTTCATCTTCGACGAGCCTACCACGGGTCTTCACTTCCACGACATCAAGCGCCTGCTCCATGCCTTCAATGCCCTGATAGAAAGGGGCCATTCGCTGGTAGTGATTGAGCACAATCTGGATGTCATCAAGTGTGCCGACTATATCATCGACCTCGGTCCTGAAGGCGGTGATAAAGGCGGTAATCTCGTTGTTGCCGGAACTCCGGAAGAAGTAGCTGCCTGCAAGGCAAGCCTTACCGGAAAGTTCTTGCGTTAAGAGTTGGAGATATAAAAAAACTGTGTCAAGTTACAACCAAAGTAATTTGACACAGTTTACTTTTGCAACCTCATCACAATCTGATGAAGTATAATAAAGTATCTGCGAAATTCCAGCCCGAACGGCAAGTTCCATCTTGGAATGTTAAAAACGGCAAATACAAAGAAATTAAAGGGTTTTCTCTTACAATAAATCCTCTATTGTTTGAAGAACTTCTTTGATCTCATCACTATCAATGCTTCCATTCTCATGATCTATCGTTGTGAAAAGATTAGTACCTTCCTCAAAACCGATAGACTTGTAAAAAGCAAGCTTTTTATCCCATGATTCCTTGTAGGCAGGATTGGAAAGCATTCCCAAATGCTCCCAAATGATAGGATCACCAGCAGCATCCTCGAAAGTGAAATCCGGCAAGAATCTCTTTCCTTTTTCTTCCAGAAATTTCTCATATTCAAAGTCAATATTTGCTTCATATAACATGTTAGCAATAATCACTTCGGATTTACTTCTTACAAGTAATCCGTCCTTCAATGTCTTGTGTATCAATCCTTCGATATGTGGAACATCAACTTTGGATTCACGAACAGAATACTTAAAGAGATTCGTATTGCGATGAGCCATGACAGAATATTGAGGCTTGGTATACTCCAACATCCACTGAGGTGAATCCTCTACCAGGAGTATCAGCTTCTTCTTGGCACGTGTCAAAGCTGTATAGATAAGCTCGCGAGACAATATTTGCCCACTTTTTGGAAGAACAACAAGCACTGTATCAAAATCACTTCCCTGACTCTTGTGAATGGTTATTGCATAGGCAAGCTCTATCGGTACTGCAACATCGTCACTCGATGAAGGAAAATAACTAAAGCTCTCATTTGGAATACCATTGAACACAATACTAGCACGCTTATATTTACCACTTACATAACCAGCAAAACCTATCTGACCATTGGACAATTGGAATTTAAGTTTAGAAGGATAGGATTCGCGCTTCTCATTTTGAAGCTGTATCACCTTGTCTCCATGATAGATATATTCAGGAGCTACCTCTATGGCAAACTTTACATTAGTGTTACCCAACCACTCCTGAAAATACTTATTAAGTTGCAGACTACCCCATACAGGATTCTTTACAGGAGTCAAGATCTGAAAACCCTCCACTATTTCTGGGTGTTCCATGGCAAAATAAGTATCATCCATACCAATGGACTTTCTGATTCTTTCAGGTATGGATAGTTCTGAGAAAGGAAGTTCCTTTTCCAACACATTCAAAAGACATTGCTTCAGCTCATCAGCCGTTTTCCATGAATAGACCTTTAAATCACTATCCAAAGAACCCTTGCGTATCTTCTCAAAGATCTCATCAGCATCCTTGGCAACCTGATTTCCTGAAAACCATGAAGCTAAAGTAAGAATATCAGACTGTCCACCCAGGTGAATTGTCCTTACTATGGTATGTAGATGAGCTATGGCAGTGGTTCTCAACTCACTGTCATTATCCAGGAAACTACAAAGATCAAAGAAAGGTCTTCCCTCTCCTATCGGTGGCAACTGATATGGGTCACCTATGAGAATGATTCTATTTACAGTCTTCAAATCAATTGCGTTCAACAAAACGTAAAAATCAGAAAGAGTGAGCATAGAACATTCATCAATGACAATATTCTTTGCACCCACATATTTTCTTTGTTTATCTTTTGCAGGTATGTAAGCACTCATTGTACTCCAATCAAAGAACCCCTGTTTTGTCAAGAATTGCGCCACAGTCAAAGCCTGGGTATTAGATGCCATACTTCCCAAACGAACTCTAGCCTTTCCTGTTGGAGCCAATAGTAATACACCTTCTTCTATTACTTCTCTTGAAGACAAGAACGCCTTTACTACAGTTGTCTTTCCTGTACCGGCAGGACCTGTAAGCACAGAAAGACGCCTAGAACTTATTATCCCCAATGCTTTAGCTTGGTCTTTAACGGCCATAACACTTTGAGGATTTGATGCATCAAAAGCGATGGTATTCTTAACCAATGAAGCCCAATCTTCAGATAATGGCTCCTTCACATCCTTCGCAGCACGGGCAGACAAACGTTTTTGTAACCATTTTTCCATGTCAGTAAATTCCCTCAGCTGAATGGCTACGGAGTCCTCGGTCTTGATATACTCTAATTTTTCCTGCATGAAAGAACCTACTTTCAGTAAGTAATCAGGAGGAAGCAGCATCTTGTCTTTATCCAATTCTTCCTTCAGAAAACTATCAAGTTCTCTCATAGAAAGAAGAGTGTCCCCTAAATCTGCCTGAAATCTAAGTTTCTCTATCACCAGGGAACGAATTCTTCTTTGGTCAATAAGGGTATCTACACAAGATGGAGCTTCAGGAATCCAGTCTCCCTGTATCTGTACATCAGGAATCACTCCATAGTCAACCATCTGGGTTGATATAGACGTATCACCTTCTTCACAGATCAAGTAAGGATTTGCCAACAAATCATCATAGCTCTCAGGTCTTTCTACCCAATATTTGATTTGAGTAGAATCAAGCTCAAAACGCGACAAAAGCATCAAAACCTGTTTCTGCTTATCTGCTGTAGCATGCCAATATGCCTTATAATATCCCAGTTCAGAATTATAAGCAACACCAGAAATCTGAATCTTACCCGATAACAAATCAGAATAAGCCATCCATGGATTACCTTTTGGAGTCAGATGCTTGCTAATACGAAGATCATGTTCTATCAAATAAGCATAATTCACACCTATGGCACGAAGCGCTTCAGCAAAACCAGGAAATGGACCAGAAGCCTTCTTGATATTACCGATTTGCAGGTCTATCCAACGTAATTGGCGTTTCCAATCACCTCCAACCAGTCCATGTCTGATAACTGCTTCTACTGAATCTCGGGCAGCAGACAGAATAATCAACATACTGTGGTGACTTATCTTGTCACAACCGTAAGAAAGCTCATCAAATATTTTCTGACTATTGCCTACTTTATCCAATGTCAACTTGATTTCATTGATGGCAGCATTCTTTGATATATGGAGTTTGTCTTTAAATATCTGTTCATCAATGGCTAAATACTCCTTATATGGCAAAAGGAATCCATTTGACTTCTTCAGATTTGGTCGGATAGAATGCTCAATCATCAAATCCCATGCAGGATAGGTATAATCATCAGCTGAGTCAAATTCAATAACATCATGCACACGACTTACCTCACCCAAACCAACGATAACTCGGGCAGCATCCTCATCAACAGGATTTCCGTTCTTACAATAGAAAACTACTAATGATTCATGCTCCACAACATCTTTCAGAAACCAATTTAGAATATCTCTTTGGCGCTGTGCCCCAAATATCCAAGAAGTTCTAAAAGGAGGCTCTTCATCCCTTGACAAGCCTGGAAACTTAGTATCCATATCTTCCTGGGAATCTTTAGACAAGTACCGGAAAGGTATTCCAAATGCCGAGAAAGGAGGCACATCTATTGTTGTGGGAAGCAACTGAGAATGAGGCAACTGTTTATTGTTAGTATACACATGGACGAAGATACGCTTGTAGGATTCTTCATTCATAAAACCACCATTTTCACCCTTGCAGGCAGGAAGCTGCTCAGGCTTAAGTTCACACCATTTCTTTGAAGCGATCTTATCTTCATCAAGATTATTCTTGCGCTCCAAAATGTTGTGCAAAGTCAAGCAAAAAGGATTAGCCGCTGGTGAACAGCAAACAGATCCATTCCAATTGTTGTCATGCCAAGGCACACGAATTGACAAATGTTTCATATATTTTCGTTTTATTTTTTACTACTATGTATTTGAATATCAATGGCATTATCATCCCAACGAACATCATACTCACTATTTGAGTTATAATAGACATTCACAGGTAAATGACATGTCACCTCTGTATTTTCTTCTATATAATGCTCGTCTCCAAACATCAACTTCTCCATCTGAGCACATGGCAATACGCTCCTGTCTTGAGAATTGACAATCTTACCAAGTTTATTCTTGATATGATAGCCATCAATCTGTCCTTCAGGAATCACAAAGAACAAATAATCTCTTGCTCTACTCATAGCCACGTTGATGATATTCTGGTTATTTACATGACTGCCGGAATAGCTGCTAGCTGGTGGATTAAGCACAACGAACATAATATCGCACTCATCTCCTTGGAAGCTATGCACCGTACCACAGGTAATAGAGCAATTTGGCTGGTCAATTGGTCTGCTTTCAATCATCTGCTTGATAGCATCAGCCTCTGCACCATATGGACAAACCACACCTATGCTATACTGAGAAGAAGGATGGTTCTGGAAGATTTGTCTTGCTACATATCCAACCATATTGTAGGTGAATATAGCAGAATACAAATGCAAAGGACTCTTGCCCACAGTACCCAACTCAAAGAGCTGCGAGAACTCCCTAACCTCAAAAGGGAAGAAATTAACTGTGTTTATATCCATGCCATCACAATGAAGCTGTTTCTGAGGAGCACGTTGCATGAACGTTTTAACCATGCCATTATAAGCAAACTGACTCACTATATCACCAATCACAGGAATTGATCTGTACTGAGTAGTAAGAGCTTCCAATGGGTAACGGTCAAAACTATTCAAGGCTGTCTTCAACTCGTCAATTCCAACCATTTGATAAATGTTCTCCACCTCAATTTCATTTCTTGGTACCGGGCGTATCTGCATAGGATCTCCCGCTATGATAAATCTGCACCCCTCACTTTTATATAATATATAGGTAATGGTAACCAAATCCATCATGGAGGCTTCGTCAATGATAATGTAATCCCAATCAAAGTCACATATAGGAGTATCGTCAGGATTCACTGTATCATAGGAATACCTTGCACCCGTAGTAACCATAATGTTGACAGAAGAAGCATCCATATCCATGGTATCACGAGTTGTGACAACTCCCTCTTCAATCAAATCGGCATCCTCGGTAGTTCCGAACCTGCTCAAGTAATTATAGCACAAATCATCTGCCACCAAACGCTCTGCAATGACATCTGCAGCCTTATTGGTTGGAGTCATCACCAGAATGTTGAGGTTTTCACCACCGTTTTCTACCAGCTCATGAATCTTCTCCACCACTCTTGTTGTCTTACCTGTTCCTGGAGGTCCATAGATAAAGCTAATGTCAGCAGGTAAGTTTTCCTGCATATTAAACTCATCCGGCAATGAAAGCTGCAAAAATCTTGTCTGCAATGAATCCAAGATATTGTTACTGTTCTCCGCCTTCAAACGGATTAGAGTAGCCTGACGGCATAAATCAAGCGTCTCGTCACTCATCTCATCAACCAACAGATCTACAGAAGTTTCATCCACACGAACCAGACTGACACCTCTCAGGATTTTAGAGTTATCCTTATAGAATACCACCACTTGAAGATTGTCAGCATTGTCCAACCAAGAAGGCAAGACCTTGGAAGGAACCTGGAGACGAAGAATCCTATCATAAGACAGGAACTCCTTGGCATAGAAGTCCACCTGTATCTTGCTTGTTGACAAGCTACTCTTGTCAGAATAGATCAACTCCATCAGATACTTGAACCACAGATAGCTGTATTTTGGCGTATCATTCAGAAAATGATTCACCTGCAATTGCTCGTCTGCATATTCAGCAGCATTCTGTGCCTCCGTATTCTTTCTCTTAAGATTCTGCTCCATACGAGAAGCAGTGTCCCCACGCTGATGGAAATCGTAATTATCCTCACCAAACAATTCCCCAGAGTTACTTGAAGAAGACTCCCCAGAAGAGAATTCTGGCACTTCACCAGCATTTTTTGAAGAAGAGTAAGGTCGATGCAATTCCTTATTTGCCTTCTGCTCCCACTTATGCTGAAGAGCTTGTTGCAAATCCTCTTTCTGCTCATCACCGCTATCAAAGACTTCCTCATCACGATTAACTGTTCTTCTTGGAGCATGATGCTTACCCTTGTCACTTCTTTTCTTCCGCTCCTTAGGTTGGCTGACCTCATCATTTGATGATTCAAAAGAGTTCGTACCTTCGCCATGATCATCAAAAGATGAGTCTGACTCGGATAAGTCTGAAGGTGCATTTGAATGGTCCATCTCTAAATCAACCAAACTTGTATCCAAGGAAGCATCAGAAGTATCTGTTTCAAACCTGTTGGCGGAATTAAAAAAACGCCTGAAAATTAGTATATTTTTATGGAGAAA
>OGQZ01000394.1_pt1 | contig 37929 bp, 58 predicted proteins | sample 1553321 | NCBI WGS metagenome assembly OGQZ01 (sample SAMEA2579958, study PRJEB22360) | human gut metagenome | reverse complement strand
TTCTGCAAAAAAAGCATACACCGCCCCGGAATATACAAATTCCAACACAATGTATGCTTTTATAATTTATTATATATATATTTATTACGATTTGGATCTCTAATAAATAATTCAGTCTATGATTCCCCCAAATAATTACATATCTGATTAAACCATTTATTTTTTAATTTAACTATAGATGTATTAAGTCTCCAGGGATTATCATTAATATATATACCATTTCTTACTACATTAGAAGCAATTTGTTGTTTTAAATTAGCTTTTCTAAAAGAATCTTCTTCAGTAGCTCCTGTATAAATTATTTTTTTAAAATCTGAAGGAAACATACCAAGCTAGTCTAATACTAGCTTGGTTGCTTCATCTAACTCATCTGTCTATTCAACATCAGTATCTTCCTAAATTACATTGTCAGTATTTTCTTGTTCTATATTTTCATTCTACGAATCTCCTACTGTTAATACTTGCCATAAAGCCTTTAAAGCCTCTTCATTTTTAAAAATTTGCATTTTATCAGAGTTATTAGCAAGTATTATTCGCATAGCTTCTTTTAAATTAGCTAATTCAGTTTTTTCTTCAATAGATAAATTTTCTTTGGAATTATCAGGAATAGGATGACCTAATATTTTTTCAAAACGTTCTCTAATAAAAGAAGGGAAATCTTTAATTCTCCTAATTAATAAAGGTTTTATAATTCCAAAACCATTTTTCCCATCCACAATAAGTTGCTATGCTTCAGTAACTATTTGTAATGGGGCACTATTAATTCCAATAGTAAAATTCTATGGATTTAAATTAATTCCTGCACAATTCATCATTTTAACACTGTTATTATATTACATACATTTCGTAAATTACCATCTGAATCATAAGTATCATATATATCATCTAAATACTTCGCTAAATCAGTATCACTTATCTCTGCAAATGCTCCTCCTAAAAGATTATCTCTAAAGTCATTTAAAGCAGCAATAAAATCTGATTCATTATCTGCTTTTAACACAGCATTAAACATTTCTTTAGCATCTGAATATTCTTCAGCTTCAGGAGTTATTCCTAAACCTTCTTCAATAAAATTTTCACTGTTATTTTGTATTTTAGCCTTCATTATCTAAAATTCTTCAGAACTCAAAGAATGATTTTCAATATTTTCAAAAGATTCTTCTACTTTTTTAAGCTAACCATCATTATCTATATACATCATAATTTCAACATCCTAAGTATTTAAAGATTCTCCAAATAAAGTTTCATAATCATCAGGAGTTATTTTTATTAATTTACTACTTGTAGCAGTTTGTATATTACGTATACCAAAACGTCCTTCATTATCTTCTAATGGTATAGCTTGGCAAGATTTACACTTTCCATTTATATATGTAAATATTGGAAGATTTCCTAAAGAGATTTCTTTCTAGATAGTTGAATTAGTCATATATTTTTTAATATTCTACTCAACATCTCCAGTATCTTCAATCTAATAATTCCTAAGAGCATTAATAAGTTCTATAGGTGTAACTTGTTTTTTAGGAATATTAGTAGAAACAGGTTCACTAGACACTTTACTTTCTATATCAAAATCAGCTATAGGAATAGGTATAACATTAGTCTAATAAAATGCAGATATATTGTTTACATCTCCGCGAACTTTTCTAAAATAAAATTGACCTGAATTACCATATTCATAATTTGTTCCATCTGCATAATCTGTATATGGGTAATAATATATACCATTTTTAAAATATGAGGAAGATTCAGTAAAATTATGTTTTCCTGAAATATTTCCAGTAGGATCAGAAGTTCCGTGGAATATAAGATTAAATATGTTAGAAAATTCGGTATTGTTATTTATAGCTTTAGCTTCTTCAATAAGTTTCTATTCACTAAATGTTTTATATATTTTACTATTACCTATTTTAACTTTCTATCCAGTATCCTAGTCTATTTTAGTGCCAGATAGTTTATATTTAATATAGTAATTTGTACCTATTAATTTTTTACCATTTTTAGGGTGCGCTTTTTCAGATTCAGGACCTAACAAAGCAAATTTGTAACCTTTAGTGAAGAATAATGGTATTACTTTAAAAAAGTTAGTAGTCTATAAAGTTTCCTATTCAGCTGACAGCTAAGATTCATACTAAACATTCTAATAATCAAAAGTTACTTTAGTATTACCTCCAGTTTCTAATGGAAAAATAGCTTCTCCAGTTTCTATATTAAAATCCTAACAATTTTTATAAAGAGATTTAATATCCAATATCTATCTAGGATCTCCCTATATATTTATAAAATCTTTAAATGGATCTAGTAAAGCATCAGTGACATTATATAAATGCTTTAAATATTCAGGAGTTATATAAATATAATTTTTTAATTTATCCTTATCATCGTATCGTAGACTTTTTTGCCAATCTTCAAAATCTTTTTGATTCTAAGGTTTTTCACCTTCATAATCACGAATCCACTACTCTGCATATTTTCCTTTAGATTTTAACCATTTTTCATAAGCAGGCTATACTTCATTAAAATCCCAACTAATTTTATAAAAAGTTTCTTTAGCTTCATAAGAATCATTTTTTCTAGTCGTGTAACTAGATGGTAATAATCTAAACTATTGAACTCCTCCTAAGTTTTTATTAATCTCTTCAATATCATGATCCTATTCTAACTAATCTAATACCATTAAAGCGTTAGCCCTGGTATTCCAAGCCTATGCAAATAATTTCATTCCTAATATACCAGCATTAGCAGGAAAACTTGATGCAGTTTGATGAGTTTTATCAGCAGGTAAAGAGAATCTATCCCTCCATATTGCATTAGCCATACCAGTAAAAGATATACCTCTTTCAGTAGGAACTATCATTCTTACATCTAATTTATTCATTACTTCCTCACCTCTGTCTACAGCAAACTTTTGAGCATAGTAAGCATCAACTAATTCTTTGTCACTTAATCCAGGTTTAGAAGATACTAAATATATAGTTCTACCTGCTATTGTAGAACTAACTCCAGGTAATTCTGCATTTCCAAAATATGTTAATGGGCTAGATATTGAAGCGTATGGGAGTCTTAATAATTCAGGAATAGGGTCTCCAAAAGCTGGATCATAATCACCTTCTTTAGATTGAAATTTAGGCTTGCCATTCTCATCATATATAACTTTTGGAACTAAAGCAAAAGGAATAGGATCTCCAATATCTTTTAGCTCAGTTATAACATTATTAGGGGCTTTAATTTCTCTAACTCCATTTTCCTTATAAATAATATCATGTAAAGCTTGACTATATCTGTTATAATTTTTCTCTAAAGTTTTTCCATAAGTAGTATTACCTGCGTTTGTTACAGCTTTCTTATAAGTTTCTAAAGCTGGAATAGCTCCTAAAGTTATAGTATTTTTAATGCCATTATTGATCCAAGTTGCTTCTACAGTAGCTAAATAATCCTTTCCATCGATTTTAATCTCCATTTTATTATCATTTAGTTTACTGTATCCTACTAATTTATCAGTACTCTATTTAGGGCGTATATGAACTTGATACTTTAAAGTATTATATGCTTCTTCAGAGAATAAATAACTCCCATCTTTTACCATTAAATCACTTATAAACTCTTTATAATTCTTAATCTATCCTTCAGGAAGTTTTATTCTCATAAGAGCATCCTTTAATAATAATAACTATTTTACTAAATCGTTTTTATCTTTACCAGAAGTTATTATCTTAGGAGCAGATTTTTTTGTCATAGCCCATAAATTAGTAATTACTCCCACATCTTCATATTTATCTACATTCTAAGGTACTATCCAATTTTTATTAGAATCTCTAACTAATCCTAATAATGAAAAATTACCATAAATTCTGTCTTGATTTTCTATATTTGGTTCTACTTTATTCTATTTTGTAATTTTAGAATCCTCTGATACAGTATGTTCAGGGTCCAAACTTGCACTTAATAAAACACCTGAAGCAGCATTTACTACAGCTGTAGGAGTTACTGCATTAGGAGGTGTCGTACTAGTTGTATTAGATATAGTTGGATTTAAAGTTAAACCATTTAAATATTCTAAGAATTTTTTCTATTCTTCAGAAGCTTTAGCTTTCAAATCTGTAGTAGTTGCAGTACTAGTATCTTGTCTACTATTAAAAGAAGAATTATCACTTAATATAATAGCACCTTTTTTACCTCTACTAATTACAGTATATAAATCTCTAGCAAATATAAGAGCATTACCCATAGCATTATTAGGATCAGGATTTATAGAAGGAATTTTAGCTATATCTCCTTCATAAATAATGTAGTTAAATTCACTACCCTAAACCTCTTTTATGTTAGAAAATCTTTTTATAATACCTGCAGGAGCACTAAGTTTATTATAAGCAGTATCACTACCTATAAATGCTATAGAATTTTGAGAAGCTCCATTAAATATTTTAGTCCATTCTTTAAAATCCTTTCCTATATAAGTACCATTAAAAGTATCTTGATTATAATATCTAGGCTACCATGATTTTAAAGTGTCATAAGCAGTACGAACAGTTTCAGGAGTAATATTATAAGAATATCCATAAATCTACTAAGTAATATTATCTAACTACTAAGTAGAAGATACCTACTATATATTACCATTACGTAAAGACACTCCCAATCTAGAAGATCTTAACATAAATACTGTATCTGAATCATTACTACAAATTACTTGATTAGGATTTATATATCCTTTCTAAGAATTATCTCCAAATCCAATAATTACTATACCATTTTTCTTAGCCCACTTGTCTAAAACTAATTCTGATAAAGTATCAAAGTGAGTATACTCATCTATAATTAAAACTCCAGATTCTGCATCTTTTAAAGGAATTTTATCAGCAATTTTATCTAAGTTTTTAAACTCAGACATATTCTTTATGCCATCTATGCTATTTTTTATAGAAGTATCATCAGTTACTAAAGCCATTAACTATGATTCAGTTAATGCTCCAGTTTGTCCTAAAGATAACTCTAGATTTTTTGCCTAAGATTCTTCAGGAGCTGCCATATATAATTTTTTATCTTTAGCATATTCAGCTATCATTTTAGCTACTACTGAAGTCTTACCTGAGCCCCCAATACCAGGAATAAAAATAGTACTAGATAAAGTTGGCAGTTCAATACCTGATTTTGATGATAAATTAGAAATAGCTTCCTATATTAATTTAGGATTGTTTACTATAGCCATTCCTAATTTAGCTATTTGGAACTAAGCATCTAAAGGTACAATATCAGGATGATTTTGAACAAAAGATTTAGTAAATGCTAAAGCATCATCTTGCTTAATACCAGCAGCAGCTATTAAATACATAGCTTTATCAAAATTAGAAAATCCTGATTCCGTTAATTTAGGATTGACATTAGCAGTTTCTTGTTTATTTAAGTTAGTAGTAAACTATTCTAATACTTGATTTAAGTATTCAGGATGTTTCTATATAACATCATAAAATATATTACTAGCACTTCTAACATCTTCTTCATCATCACCAGTAGGAACATATTTATCTAAAATATTTTTACCATCAATAATAAAAGCATTTCTAACACTATCCCAAAATGCTTTATGAACTTTATTTAAAGCTTTTTTAGACTAGTCAAACTATAATAAACTATTTCCTAGATTCTTTTTAGAAATATATGGCAATGACCATTTATCATCATTTAAAGCATCCTAATATTTTTGAAGCTCTATTTGGTAAATATTAGCATAGTTTTCATCTATTTCTGCTAAAGGATCTACTTTTATACCATGCTACTAATTAAATCGATTTATAGTTTTATTATGACCGTATATGCTACTTAAATCCTAATCTGAAGAAGCTGCTTTTATATAAGCACTAGTAATGGCTAATAATTGCTAAGCTTGTGGAATATAAGATTCGTCTTCTGGATCAATAACAAATTCAGTAGGATCTAAACCCTAATCAAACTAATCCTATAATTTATTTAATAATTTCTCTACATTAGAATCATATAAAGGTAACTTTTTCATTAATTGAGTTACAGGATTTGGCCTCATCTAATCAGATATATTAGTTAGTACCTAATATGGCTAATCATTATTTAAATCCTACTCTGCCTATGAAACTATATTATCGATAATACTATTAGAATTATTTATAAAATTTTTAGTAATAGTATCATAATCTCCATTTTGAGGAACTTTAGCTAATAATTCTTTTAAATAATTAGTAGCGGCATTATTAGTGGATAAAGATTCTAAAGTATTAAGTGCATCAGGTCCTAACCATTTAATAGGGTCTATCTTATCAATAGTATAATTTAAATCATCTCCTTCTTCATCTGTATAAGAGTACTAAGTAGATTTTATACTATCCTATAATCTAGTTAATTCATCCTCTCCAAATACTTCTTTAAATATTTGAGCATATGTCTGACCAGTAGAATCTTCAGTTAAATATAATCCTCCATCTGCCTTATTAAATAAATTATTAAAAGCAGTAAGAGTGTCTATATTATTACCTTCTGAATCTTTAATATATTTTTCAGGAAGTTTTGTCGCATCCCCCTTAGATATTAAATAATCTTTAACCACCTATCCAAATTTGGTGTCATCATCACCAAATAGTGAAGTAATTTCAGTACCATCCCAATAATGAGCTGCATTAAACATTAGTTTATCCCCACCGTGAATATAAGCACTAACATTTCCTTTTAAATCTTCTCCTAACTATTTGGTATCACCACCTTCGTAGTTATCTACAGTCTTTTTTATAATATCCCATAGATAAGAATAATTAGCTCGTGTATTACGTGATGTAGATGATTTTACTAATTCAGATTTAATAGATTTAGCACTTTGTGCAAAAGATATTTTTAACTATCTAGCAGTTAAACTATCTAAAGAAGTAGTTCTTACAAAATCTAATATCTCGTTTAATTTTTTATCTCGTTCAGTTTTTATTTTAACTTCTCTTTCATTTAATCGTACTGCAAACTCAGCATCAGATTCATTTTCTTTTTTAGTAGTATTATCTTTAAACTATTCTTCAGATTCCCAATCCTAACGTAACTTAGAGTTAGATAACTTTAACCACCAAGTAGGAGTCTTTATTAAATCGGCTACTTTCTATTGATAACTTTCGAAATTCTAAGCTTCTTGAGCCATCATTTGTAACTCAGGATCTACTAATTTTTGAAAATGTTTATATCCTTCAAATGACTTTTGTAAATCTAATGGTTTTTTAGTTCTTAAATAAGATTCATAGTCTAATTTATACTATGCTAACTACTCTTTAGTAAGCTAATCTTCTGTTATTCCTCCATGATTATAGTATAACCAGTTAGTAAAATTATATACTCCAAAAGTTGATGAGAGATTATCATCTAATCCAAACATCAACATTTCAGTATAGTAAGCAGAATTTTCAGGAGATTCAAATTGTTTTAAAGCGTCTTTCTTATCTTGTAAATATTTCTACCAAGACTATACCATTACGTTACGCTTAGATTCTTCAGAAGGATTATGTCTAGATTCTGAATCAGATAGTCTAGCTTCACCTAATTCATCAATTAACTATTTAGAACTTTTTGAAGAACCTAACTATTCTAAAATTTCTTTAGGTATTTCACCATTACGAGCAGATGCTGCTACTTCTAATCCCTTCTATGCAATTAACACATCATTAGCTAATCCTAACCAAGACTACTAATATCTAGTTACATAAGAATCTTTTTGTAAATATGAAGATAAATTTCTAAATACTTTATCCTACATTATCATATGATCGAATAATTCATCTTCAGATTTATTTAAATTATTATCATCAATAATAGTCTAATAAGAACGTACCTGATTAGTTAATTGTTTAGCTATATAGTCATTTACAGATAAATCGCCATCAATAGTAATATTAACATTATCTCCCTAAGAATCTTGAACACTCTTACTAGCTGAAATAGTAGTACTTCCAAAAGCACCTCTTTTACGATATTGTTCTATTCTATCAATAATGTCTTTACCTTTGCCTTGATTTACTAAATATAACATATCCTAAGAGTTTTTAGGAGCATGTACAGTTCCTGACTTAATAGCATTTACTCCATAAAATAAACTACCACCAAGAGTACCTCCAGTAAAAGACATTCCATACTTAGCTAATAATCTAGCAATATCATAGCCTCCTTTTCCATCATTGAGTTCTTTATCATATCCAAAACCCATGATATCATTAGACTGGGTAATACCTAGTTCATGTAGCATAGCATAAGTAGAGTTAGCTAAATCAGTTACTAAGTCTTCAGAAACTTCTTCAAGACCTTCACCTATAGCTTTACCTATAGCACCTGTAGTATGATACTTTATGTCGTCTTTATAATCTCCTAAAAGTTTAGCTACTTTATTTCTACTATCAATTATTAATCGTTTAAATTTATTAGCGTTTCCTATAGATTCTCTAGCCTATTTTAAAAAAGTACGTATCCATTCATCCTTATTAGCCATTATAGCAGTGTTTATTTCTCTAGCTGACTGCTTAGCTAATTCATCAAAAAACATTTCTCCAATACCTAGCCTATCTACTGTATACATACTTAAAGTAGCTCCCGCTGCTAAAGATGCTGCTTCTCTAGCAGAAGCTCCATTATCTAAAGCAGACTAATATACATCAGTATTAGAAACTAATGCCATATAAGCTAATGAAGCATTAGCACCTAATCTATTTAATTTATCTATTTTAGGCTATAATTTAGTAGAGGCTTTTTTTAAGGCAGCTTGACCTATTGAAGTCATTTTCCAAGCATCAGTAGCATCTTTTCCTGAATTTTTCAATAAGTTAGCAATTTGTGCCTCATCAAATCCAAAATTTAATAAAGCTTCCTATTTTTTAGCATCAGTAGAAGCACTTTCAAATATTGAAGCTATCTTTTTATCATATAAAACTTTAGCTTCATCATCAATAGCTTTACTTAAATCTTTTTTTCCTCCTAATAATCTTCTAGTCCAATTTGCAACTTGCTATTGCTATCCCCATTGTAAAGCCACATCTCCCATTAAATTTAATACAGTTTCAATAGTGAATCCCATATTAGCATTAGCATGATCAGAAGAACTTCCAGTAGCCTATATCATTTTAGCCTCTAATCCATTTAAAATAGGATTTTGTGGGAGCTAATTAGACCATAAAGAATTAACCATTCCCCAAACCATAGGAGCAGTTTTTAATAATTCTCTAGTAACTAATGCTCCTGAATATATAGCTGCTACTTCAGGTCCCATTAACATAGGAGCTACTCCTAACAAGTTTTTAGCAAGAGACCCAGAAATACTCTTTTCTAAGTCATCAGAATCAAAAAAGTCATATTTATTAATAGGAGAAGACTCTGATGTTAAATTATCAAAAGTAGATAATACCTATTTAGAATAAGGATTTCTACCAGCTAATGTTTCATAGTAAGGCTTACCATTAGAATTTAATTTTAAGTCTCCTTTTTTATGGGTAACCATTTCTCCAGTAAACTTATCTAATTCTTTAGTATCCTCATCATAAGTAGCCAATACTAGTGGATCACTAAATATTGACTTAATAAATTTAAATGGATTGGAGAATAAAGACTAACTATCAGGAGTAATATCAAGTGTTTTCTTATTAGAGAAATCAAATATATTTTGTTCCTAAGCTTCTTCTCTAGCACTTTTAGTAGGAGCTTCTATAGCATTAAATCCTCCTACACCGATAGTACCTACTTTATCACTATAAGGAACTATTTTTAAAAAATCCCCAAAAGGTTTACTAGCTGATGTCTATAAATCTTTAGTATCTCCTGTTAAAGGATTTATTTTTTTAGCTCCTTCAGGAGTTTCCGGATCAAAGAAATCATATACATGTTCTAAATTCTTTTTAGTCTATATCTATTTCCATCCAGTTGCAGCATCCTTATAAAAATCGTGAAATTTATCTTTATCAAAATTACCATTCTTATCAGCAAAGTATGGATTTTTAATAATAAAGTTAGATTTTAAATAAGAATCTTCTGATAACATCTAAGTATTTTCAGTATCTAATCCAGCTTTTGAAAACATTCCAGTAGTATAGTCTGGATTTTGTATATTGGCTACTATCCAATCGTTATTTAACATATTAATTAATTCTATAATAAGTTAGAAGAACTATTCTAGTATGATTTAGATTTAGCAGCTACTAAATCGTTAATCTACTAAGTATCTTCTTTATTAAATTTACTGCTAAGAATAAGAGTATCTCCAGGATTCTAAGAAACAACTGGTATAAATATTGGAGCTTCATATAAATTATCATTCCATAGGGTTCCATAACCTGGAGCATCCATTTGGTGCCCGCCTTTACCATCAGGAAATAATATATTAGATAATCGGTCATATCCAGCATTATCTGATTCTAATTCCTTAGCATATTTGACATCTCCCCCTACTACTTTTTCAGAAGTTTCTCCATTTACAACTATAAAAGATGACCATTTACTAGGATCAGGTTGACCATCTATTAATAAACTCCTAAGATTTGGATATTTAGATAATATAGCTGCCTATTTTTTCATATACATAGGATCTTTAGGATCTAAATTATTTTCAATCTCTTTCTTAGCTTTTTGATAATCATTCAATACTGCAAAATTTGGCATCACATTTCCTGAACTATCTTTTATAGCAGGAAGTATTACTTGTATACCGCCGTCATTTAAATAAGCTACAGAATTTAGATCGTCTATTTTCTAATCTCCAAAGTATATAGATCTAGTATTTGTAAAAGCCTACATTCCAGTAGTCTAAAGTAATTTGGACAAGGAAGATTCTCCTACTATTTCTCCTTTAGGAGTTTGTAAACTTCCATAGAATCTTCCATATAAAGTCATAGATGCTCCACCATTTGTAGGCTAGAAAGTATAAGGTTGAGGAGTTCCCCCTCTACCAGTCTACATCATATAAGCCTAATTAGCCACAGCATTTTTTCCATAATCATCTTCTCCATCATTTTTAGAAGATTTAGATTTATCTGGAGTCTCTTTTTTAGTACCATCAGGATTTAACTAATCCTAATATTCCATATCGGTATTAAATGAAGTATTTCCAGCAGCTAATAGTTTTAATAAATAATCTACTCCTTTTTTATTTTTTCCTGCTCTAGCTGTTAGTAAAGTCTACTCTTTAGTAGATAAAGATGTCCAAGCATATTGTAATAAATTAGCTACCTAATCAGCGTTTTCTTTAGTAGTATATTTATATACACCTGGCATAGTTAATGTAGTAGGATCTAATCCTCTCTATAATAATCCTTTAAGTACTGTTAATCCAGATTTAGTATTAAAACCATCAGTACTAATATATGAAGAAACACTGCTAGATTGAGCATTACTTAATATTTTCTATAGTTTATCAGTAATAACTTCTACACTAGTACTACCATTTACTATATTAAGAATAGAATTATCTCCAGGTAATTTCTAAGCTCTTAGTTCCATTATATCTGCATTAGTGAGAGTTTTATAAGCATAAGGATTTTGTTTCCATTTCTCAACAGAAATAGTATCTATTCCTCCATCACTAGTTTGTATTACAACTCCTCCCTAATCAGTAATAGCCATTTCATTTTCTGAATGATTGGCAAACATAGTATCTCTAGATTTATCCCAAACTTCTTTATTAAACTTAGCTATCTTAGCCTATAAAGATATTCTAGTTAATAACTAAGCAAAGTTTGAATAATTAGTATCTCCTGTATTTGTTGGGTCAGCCCAAAAGTTCTGAGCTTGTTTATATAGTTTTAAGATGTCACTAGGAAGACCATTTATATCTTTTAATAATCCTAGGAAATCTTTATCTGTTATCTTTCCTTTATTTTCATCATTAGATGATTTTTTATTAGCAGCAACCATAGCTTTTATTAACTTAGCAGTATCTGATTCAGCTTCTACTCCAGTTGTAGCCATAGCTAAAGGCTAATAAAAAAATGCAGAGGAGGATGTTCCTCCTTCTGCAAATTTTTGTATTTTTAAATTCATTTCTTATTACTCTTTTTAAATAAAGTATTAATGAGTTTACTTAAATCTCCGCTCTATTTAGTAGCAGTATTAATACTATGTCTTATAGTATTATAAAATTCTTTGGTATTAAACTTTGATATATCTTCAAATTTTCCTCCTTTTTTATATTTAAATCCAGGGTTGCTAATACCATATACCTAATACATATTGTTATAATATTTTGCTCCAGCCTCCTTCTATGCCTCAACTAAAGCCTTATATTCTGGAGTATCATATGCATTGAAGTTTAAGTCATTCTAATGCTAACGTAATAACTACTAATATTTTTGCTGAGCTAACAAAACTTTAGCATCATTTTGGTAATCCCACTAAGCTTTAGCTAAACCATATTGCTACTAAGCATTCTTTCTTTCAACATATGGATCAATAACATTAAATTTCTCTAAAGCATTAATCCAATTTTGTCTATTAGTAGCGAGTGCTCTAGCCCTATCTCTAGGGTCTTGATACTCATTAAGCATTCTAGTTTTATATGCCTACTGAGCATTAGCATTAGCGATATCAACAGCATTTTCCATATTATAAAGTCCTGCTTTATAAGACTACTGTTTCTATCCTTCTAACCAAGTATTTCTTTCGATGTTACCTTGTAAATATAACTTATTAGCATTATTCATACTTTCTTGCTAAGCAGCAGTCTATAACTAACCACTAGAAGTAAGTGGTCTAGAAGTCTAATTCATTGTCTTAGCAGCTTTACTATGATAAGCATTCTGCTAAGCTAAATTATCCATTACTTGATAACTAGTATGCTTAGGAGAAATAACATAATTTGGAGCTTTTATTTTGAATATATCATTAGTAGCTTTATTAGCTAATAAATATTTACCAGTTTCAACTGCGTTATAAAGATTGCCTGGATTACTTGTTAATTTAGCTAAGTATTCTTTACCTTTATCAAATATAGATTTCTTACCAATATCAGGATTAGTTACTGAACCATCCTTTTTAGGAGTTTCTTGTGGAGCAGCTTCAAAATCTTGATAACCATTTAAAGTTTTATCCGTTGTAGGAATCCATTGACCTTTACCAGAAGTATCACCTGGTGCTATATAATAATAAGCTCCAGTATTACCTTGTTCTTTCCAATATTTTCCCCAATCTCCAAAACCTCCAGCTTTTATACCTGAATCAGTTAAAGATGCTACACGAGAATAAGTCTATAAACCTAAAGCATTATCTATATAAGCTTTACTTGGATCTGCATTATAACTATCACCAGTAGCTAAAGCCTTATCAGGTCTAGTAAAGTTAATTAAACCATAAGCAACTCCTTTTTTATTGGTATAATCTTTAGTACTATTTCCAAATAAAGTATAATTTGAAGTATTACCATTATTTTGGAACTCAGTATTAAAAGTACTAATATTATTATTAGCAACATATGTGGAGTCATTATTAAAATCATTAATATGATATTTACTACGCCCATTTACATTTTTCATTACATAGTCTGCATACTATTTAGTAGCATTATCTCCCATATAATGAGTTCTCATCCAAGATAACATATCGTTATCCTGATATATTCTATTTAGATAAGTATTATATCCATAATCCTAATTTTTACCTGCCCATATATTATTTAATTTTACACCTCCCTGAGCTTTAATAACACCGCCTTGTTTAAAAGCATGAACAGATTTTAAGAATTCATAGTCATATAATACTCCTCCATCCTAACGTCTTTTAATATTATTATCTCTACTAATTTTCTTCTTTTTATTAGACTATTTATGTGGAAGATTAGTATTTTTATTATGTCCTTTAGTATTATTACTTTTAGTATTACCAAAAGCTTCCATAACTTCTGAAGCCTTCTACTATCTACTCTATTTCTACTACTATTTATATTCAGAAGATTTAGTAGATTTAACATCAGCTTTAGAAGGTTTAGCTCTCAATCCCATAGCTCTAGCCTAATTGTCCAAATTAGTTAATATTGGAGAGAACATTTGCTAATACATTCCCTATCTACTTTCAGTAGGAGATAATATAATAGCATTCTACTTTCTTTGTCTTTCTAAGAATTCCTACTATATAGCATTCTACATTTTTCGTCTTCTTTCCAAAGATTTTCTAGTAGTATGTTGTACAGCACTTCCAGTACCTTGTCTTTCTGCAAAAGGAGGAAACAGACGTTCATACATAGCCTATTTTTTAGATCTAGCTGCTCCCTTTAATTCAGGTTTAAATTCAATAGGTTTCCAATTTAAAGCATATTCTCTATTTACCTAAGTTCTTACAGATTCAGGTGTTACTATAACTCTAGCGGATGGAATAGGTAAATCTTTTGCCCTAGCATTACCTTCGGCTATATTAATTTTAACTTGAGTATTAGCTTTAGCCTATTTAATTTCCTGCTATGCATCTGCAAGATCTTTTGCTAATGCCTTACGTTCAGATAAATCTTTCTATAAAGCAATTCTACGCGCAGCATAATCATCCTCTTGAGTAAACAATGGTGTACTTCGCTTAGATCTCTTAGCCCTCTACTCTTTTTCTAATTCAATAATCTCCTAATCAGTCATAGATCTCTTTCTATAATGCTCATAAGCTTTTCTAGTTGCATTATCAATAGGAAGAGGTTTATTCGATGTAAATCTTTTTCTTAGTAATTCAATATCCTTTTTCTGCTATTCAGGAGTTATAGTATGTGTCTATAAAGGTCTTTCAGGATTATTAGTAATTGTTGGCTAGCTTTCAGGAGTTGCATTTGGTTTAGGAGATTGTTTAGCTCTTTTAATTACTTCTTTAGTACTATTTTTACCAAGACTTATAGATATACTAGGTAAAGACCAATTATGTTCAGAAGTCATAGATAAATAGTCCTATCTGCCTGGATTCCACATGCTAGATTTCTATGACTATATCTATAAATCATCTAGTAATTTCTATATTTCTCCTTTAGATTTGTATTGATATTCAATAGGGTTCTATTTCTTAGTCCAAGAAACACCTAATTTAGTATTTATTGTTTTGGAAGGTTTTACAATTACTCCATTAAGTAACTATTTAATTTCATCAGAAACTCCTTCAGAATCTTTTTCCTAAAGCTCTTTTACTTGAGCTTGTGTTAATCTTTGAGTTTCTTTTCCGTTACTTTTAAAAGTATACCTAGCTTCTCCAGCATTAAATTTATCAGGTAAATCTCTTATTGCTTTAGCTGCTCCTCTACGCTTAATTGTATTTGCCACAGAACTAACAGCACCCTTAGCTCCCTACAATCCATAAATAAGATTCTTATAATCTTGAACTGAGGCAGAACCATCTAATACTTTACTTAAAGATTTAACTCCTTCTTTAAAGTTATTGGCAATAAAATAAGCCTGAACTGCTCCTGAAGAAACCTATAATATTTTCTTTAATTTTTTAGCTTTAGTGGCAGTTCCTAATCCAGGAATAAATCCTACTAAGCCCATTCCTAAATTCATAGCAGCATTTCCAGCAGCTTGTCCAAAAGATGCTCCATGACTAATATCACTAGCCAGATCAGCTCCTGTAGTCAAAATAGTTCCAGCACCATTAGCTATAGGATTAGCAGTAAAAGAAGCTAAAAAATCTGCAGCTGCTGCTCCAATAGCTACTTTATCAGCAGTAGTAAGAGTATTAGTATTTTTACCCATACTTTTCACTGAAGACCTACCGAAAGGAACTTGTTGTGGCTAAGATTGAATTTGCTATTCCTTAGCTTTCTAGATTTGCTACTATCGCTATTTACGTTGAGCAATATATGCAGCAGCTCCTCCTTGCTAAAATTTAGTAATAATACCTCCTAATTTATGCTTTCTAGCTAAATGTTCTTTGTATAAGATATTCATAGGTTTAGAACGATAAAATTCATAATTATTACCATTCTTTCTTACATAAACATAAGATCCATCTGTTCCTTTAAGAGCATTTATTCTATATATAGAACCTGCTGATTTACCTGCGGCACTTGATACATCTGTAAAATAACGTTTAAAATTAGGATTATATTTAGCATTATACTATAACATATAAGCTAATACATCTAATTTGTTATTTAATGTTATAGTCTAATTTCCAAGATTAGTTTTAACAGTACGTATTTCAGGTTTTTTAAATTTAGTAGAAGTAACTATTGAAGAAATAGTTCTAGGACTATTTAATTCAAAATCTTTATCACTAAAATTTAAGCTATCTAAATAAAGACTAGGATCTTTTCCTCCTGGAGTTCCAACATAAGAACTTCCTAATTGTGCGGTATATTCAGGTTTAAATGTCTATGAATTATACCAATTAAGCATTTCCTAATTATACTATTGTTGTTTCTATGCTGCTATTTTATCTTGATAAGCTTTAGTATTTCTTTGAGCTTCTTGTTCACTTAAAGTAATTTGATTAGCTAAACGTTCTCTAGCTTGTGCTATATATTCAGCTCTTTTAGCTGGATTAGCCTAAGCTAAATCTGCTAAATCTTTATTACTCTCTAAAGATAATAATTGTTCATCAGTTAATCCTTCAGAATTTGGATTCTAACTAGCAGAAGCTTGGTCATTCTCAGAAGATTGTTCCTAAGTAGTACTTAAATCTTTAGTAGCTAAAGCATTATTAATATAATCAGAAGTAATACCTAATGGAGCGTAAGTAGCTACATTAGAAGAAGCTATAGCAGCATCAAGATTTTTATAAAGAGCATCTTTATCAACTCCATCCCAATTATACTAAGCACCATTAGTAGTTAATTCATTTTTATATTTAGTTAATCCTTCTTTTATTTTAGCAGTTCTATTGGCAATGCCATATACTCCATTTGTCAAAGTATCATTTTTCTAAAATAATTCCCAATCAGGATTATTACTACCAAACCACTATTGATTTAAATATGAAGTAATGCTAGGTATACTCTTTAAAGATTTATTATCGGATTTAGTAGCAGTCTACATACCTTTAGCTATCTAATTCATAAAAGCAGCAGTCGCACCATTAGCATCAAACTTACTTCCTATCCAATTATATTTTTCTTGTTTGTTAGTTCTAGCACCAGTATCATCAACTATCTAGTGCGTATCATTTATCTCATTTATTTCACCATTCTATACTCCTTGAGCATAGTTATGTAAAGAATTCCAAGCTAACTAACGACGTTTATTACCCCATCCCTACTAGTCAGCAAATTCTTTAAATTTATCTGGGTCAGTAATTGCTCTAACAAAATCTGCACGAGTTACATCACCTATTCCCGAAATTTTTATATTCTTTTCTGCCATAAATTAAAAAAGGGGAACACCAAAAGATGCTCCCCTATTAATTTTTTACATTAAATTATTTCTTAATTCTGCGTACAAGTCTTCCTCCCTTACGGTATACTGGCTGACCTGCTTCTTCTGGAGCACCACCTTGACCTTGTTGAGCCATCTGTACCAAAGCCTGACACACTTGCATAGCCATATTACAATCTTGATTCTACAAAGCCTAAGCTGCTGCTTGCAACAACATAGCCATTGGATCTTGTTCTGCACCAGCACCCTATCCCTCTGGAGCACCTTGTTCTGCACCCTGAGGTGCACCTTGTGGAGGCATTGCTCCACCTTCCTAAAACTTTTTAATAAACTTATATTCCATAATTAATTATTGATTAAACTTCATTTTTATAATTATATACACAGTTTTATTTGTACAAAATAATAATAACTAAAACTATTATTATATAATTATAACGTTAAATTATTCATCAGTGTTATCTTTATCTTTTGGGCTATCCACATATTCAGGTTCTCTAGAATCTTGACGTTTTAAAACTTTAAAGATGTATCGACCAAGTGCTCGATAGGCTCCATCAGTCTTAGACGCTTCTGCTTTTTTAGCCTTCTTTATAAGAATTTTAGTTTCTCTTCTACTTACAATACGTTCTCCTCCTTTCAAATTCATTTGAGTGGATCCATCAGGAAAAAGAACATGCATAGAATATTCTTTATCATCAGAATCTTCTATTACTAGCTAATCTCCTTCTTCAATACCTGAATTACTATTTACTTCAAGAACATACTAGACGTCATTCTCAGTAATAGGCTCTTCGGACATTGGCTGTCCCTATTTAACTGATACTACTTCCATATCATCATCTATAAAAATTATATCTAATGAAATGAGAGTATTCTTCATCCAGTAAGATAAATCTTGAGGTTCATCATATATAAATAACATTCCCTAATCTTCAGGTAAAGATTCACGACCCATTAAACCTTTTTCCTATTTTTCAGGAGTATCAGCAATTTCTACTTTATATTTTTTATCTCCTATAGTAATATCTACTAAGTTAGATTCTTTATTATTTATTTCTGCCATTATTCTACCTCCTTTATTAGTCCAGTGTTATCTATAGTATTATGAAGAATTTCTTCAGCTAATAATTTACCTGCTTCTAATGCAGCTTTTGCAGAACCATCTTTCATTAGCTCTTCTAGTTTATTAGTCACTGATAAATTAAAAATTATCTCGTTTCTTTCTATTTCTGCGGTCTATTCTAACTTATCACCATCTTTAGCAACAACTGGAATACCCTTTTTAGTAAAATCTTTATTATCCATATGATTTAATCTAGCATGTAAAGCTCCCTCAGGAATAACATTCATATCTCTAGAATTAACTTTTCCTCCTTCTTTAAAGGCTCTTACCTCATCTGTAATATTTAAAGAAGCTTCTGGAAATTCTTTAGATAATGCTTCAGCAATCTATTCCTATGTAAAATTAAATAAAGAAAATTCAGAAGGAGTAAATGTTTTACCATCTTCAGACCAACTTCCTCCCTAATGAAAATCATCATTATATTTAGATTTGGTAGAAAATAATGGGTCATCATAGTATCTTTCTAATTCTTTATCTATAATAGGCTCTTCCACCTTAGATTCTTCTTTTACTAATTTAGAACCTTGTTTTGCTGATTTTATTCTTTTAGTGTATTCTTTTATAGACTTATAAGAATCAAATAATTTAGCTCCATCTTTAGCAACTAACATTCTGCCAGAGTTAGATAAATCATAACCTCCACTTATATTAGTCTAATACTAATTATTATTAATAGAATTCATTTGATTACTTCTAATATCATTTAAATCATTTCTTTGAGCCCAATCCCACATAGTATCTTTCCAATCATTAGTTTTTGCAATAAGTCTATTAGCTTTTCTTCTAGCACCTGAATTCCATCCACTATAAGAACCTTCTCTAGATTCAGCGTCTGCAATATCTTCCATTGCTCCACTATAACCTCCTGCTACAGAGCTTTGAGCTTGTCTAGATTGCCAGTCTTTACCAGTAGCAGCTATAGTTTTCTTTCCTGTGAGACCTCCAATAAGATTAAAGGCAGCTAAACCTGCACCTAATCCCCATCCTACTCCAGGAATCATAGAAGCCATACCTCCTAACATATTTACTGTATTTTCCCAACCTGCTTTTCTCTAATTGCCAAAGGCAACTTGGATACCAGCATTAGCTAATCCTGTAATACCAGCAGCACTTCCCATAGAAGACATAGCTCCCTTAGCTCCGGCTTTTAATCCTGAACCTATAGCAGCTGTAGTTACAGATTTTCCAGCAGCCTATGCTGCTCCTTTAATAGCTCCACTGGCGATTCCTTTTAAGGCAGCATTAGCTGCACCTCCAATCATTCTAGTAGCAACTCCATTAGAATTAATAAGTCCACTAGTTAAACCATTAATAGCACTATGTAAGCCGACTGAATCTCCTAATTTATTAATAGCATAGGAAGCTGCATAATTCTATATATTATCCCCTAATTTCTATCCAAACTATGAGATTGTGGAAGCCTCCATCTATTGAAGATTCATTTTAGTCATATCAGGTCTAGTAAATCCAGATTCAGATGTTATAGTTTGTGGAGTAGTACTATAACCAGTTAAACTATTATTCTAATAAGAAAAAGCATTAGAACCAATAGTTGCTAAATTAGGAGTACTAAACTATAAATTCTACTATGCTATAATAGAAGCAGTATTAGGACTAAAAGAAGAAGTAGGATTAGGAAGAGACTGTCCAGTGCCTCCCCCTAATTCAAATTTTTTAATTTTTTTATACATAACTTAGTCTATATGTTGTTAATATTCCAGTAATGATAGCTAAGTCATTTCCTGTATATCTTATCTTTATTTTTATATATTTATCTTTCATAGGAATCTACTAACGATAAGTCCATCCTGTAGTATCTATATTTCCTAAGTTATAAGTATTAGGTAAATCTTCATCACTAATTTCAGTTTTATCCAAATCGTTAGGAATCCAATTTAATACAATAGGTGGTTTACCATCTTTCCAAGTAGTTTCGTTCTTTTGAGCAATATTAATAGAAGGTATCTAAATATACCATTCATCTTCCTAATAATAAGAATTACCTTTTATTATTCCATGTCTAGGAATAGGTAAATTTTTAACATGAGTAGCAATATTATACTAATTTAAATCTTCATATCTAACTATTTCAGAACCTGAAAGTCTAGAATAATCCCTATCTGAAGGAGAATGCATAGAATGATAATAATCTTCTATTTCATTAACAGAATCTAATCTGTTATAATATAATGGAAATATAGTAGATTTAGAGTACTACTAAGGAATTACTCCTCTTTTAGAATCATTATATAAATGGTCATAAGTAATATCTGAACCTAATTTTTGATAAGTATTTTTAGTTAATTCCTATCTATACCACATATTAGGTTTATCTTTACTAAATTCATAGCTGTCTCCATTAATTTCAAAATGAAAAGATTCAGGTTCAGCTTTATTAGATATAATTTGTAAATTATCCCAAATTTTCTATTTTACAGAGTTATCTTTTACAACAAATTCAAATTCAAATGGATGTTGTTTATTATACCAATAACAAGGTTTAATATGTTCTTGAGTATCTATTATACCAGCCTATCCATGTTTCCAAAAATTAGTTAAAAATGCTGGTAGTTTTTTAGTAACTTCTGTATTCTATTTATTATAGAAAAACTCTGAGAATGTAAAATATAAAATAAAATCATAATAACCACTATTAATTAAGGTAGGTTTATTAAAAGTACTTGCAGAACCTGATTCTTCAGTACCTAAAGTAGCTCTTATATTAATAGCTAATAATTTATTATTTAAGATTTTATATATTTTATAATAGCTACTTAGTCCAGCCTAAGAAATATCCTAAGGAACTAAATATTCTCGTCTATCTGTTGCTACGTTATTTTTCTCTTCCTCTGACTATCGTTTATCCCATTCTGCTAGTATATTAGATATTTTAACTTCTATATAAGCTTTTCCATCTTCAATATTACCACTAGAATCAATATTTATATTTGGTAATACCATAGATGATTTACTTACTGTAGAGCCTCCTTCTTGAGTAAAATACTAAAATTGTACATACTTCTCAGAATGATTTAGTCCAGGTAAAATTTCTAAAGTAACTTTTGTCTAACCTATATTTTCTGGTATATATCTATCATATATACCTTTTATAGACATTAATACATTAGTATTATTTCCTAAAGAATTAACTGGTAGGATGTTAGCACTAACAACTAAACCACTTTTGCTATTACTCATCATATCATTTAATCCTAATTTTGCTACATATTTAGATACACTTCTGTCAAAGGTAAAGAAAATATTATCTATATTGGCAGAATAAGACGGCAACCATGAATAAAATGTTATAAATGATTTTGTAATTTCATTATAACATAAATTCCAAGCTTTATCTTCAAATCCATATTTCTAATCATAGAAAGTAAACATTACATCATTTTTATTAGCATTATAATGAGTTTTTACATTTCTAATTCCTATAATAGGAGTTGTCTCTCGTTCAGATAATGATAAATTATCTACTAAAAATTTGTTTACTTTAAAATCAGAAATTGTTTCTAAATTCTTTCCGTCAGTTCTCCAAATTTTCTTAGCTACAGTATCTATCCCATATACTGCATATGGAGTCTTCACGACGCTCTCAGCCCACTAAGAACCTATCATATCTGAAAGTACTATCTACGGATTTTCAGGAAGAACATTTTTAGTATTAATAAAAATTGCTCCACCATCTCCTTCTCCAGTTTGTATTCGCTCATTTACTGGTAAAAGTACTACACCATGTTCAAATACACATATAAGACTAGACCCCATAGGTACTAATTTTATTATAGAACCATATTCTTTAGTGTAGTCTACATAATTAGTAGATTTAAATACTCTATATCCATTTCTGTAAGCATCATTTATGGATATATCAGAATATATAATACGATTCTAATAAATATTCTTTATATATGGTACTTCAGGAACATTAAAATAATATTTCTCATTTAAAGTACTTCTTAAACCATCATTATATAAATAAGATTCTGGTATTTTATTGTTACCTGAAATTAAATCCTACTAATATGGATACCAAGCTCTAGGTCTACCAAATATACCTTTTTCATTAATATTACTCTCATCAATAGAACGTATTGATAAGTTAGTAGAACTTCTTAATTTAAAGGTAATCCAGCTACCAAGCTATACAGCATTCACATCTCCTCTATTTATTCTCTATAATTTTTCAGAATTATTAGCATCATAATTATTTCTCCAAGTATCTTCATCTAATATTTCATCATTATAAGGATTAGAAGAATCTGCAAAATTACGATTTAACCTATGAGTAAAGGTACATAAATAACAATCTCCTCTGGCTAAAGTAGTGTACTAATAAGACTTATTATTATCTAAATATTTCCAGTCGTGTATAGCAGTATTTATATCAATTCTATCTCCTATGGAATAATAAGCAGTATTATCATCATAACGTATGGCAAAGTAATTAGCCATCTAAGATTCTGAATACCCAGGAATATAAATATTTATTATTGAATTATATAAAATATTTCCATTAGATTTTATTCCTATATAAGGAGAATAAATTCCTCTTACTAAATTTGTAGCATTACTATCAGATTTTTTATTAGATTCAATATATCTAAACTAATATGCTTCTTCAGCATCTCCTAATTTACTTCTAAAAATAGTTTCATCTATAGCTACTGAAGGTACGTCATCAGTTACAGATATAATCTTAGCAGAAATTTTTAAAGACTTCTACTTATTAGATGCAATTTTAGGATAATATAATCTATGATTAGTAGTTTTCCACTATAAATCATCATAAGAATGATTATCACCTTTTATTATATAATTAGTTCCAGTAAATAATGAATTAAATCTGGACTAATTTAACATAAATTCTGGACATATAGCAGTTAATATATTAGAAGATTGATTATAATTATTAGTTAAACATAAATGTTTATCGTATTCATTAGATAATTTTCTAGAGTAATTATTGTCTATAGTTCTTTTTAAAAATTTTATTAAATCTGAAGTTTTAGAAAGTTGAGGTGCTCTCTAATTTAAAAAAGATTCTATATAGATATTCCCTGCTTTTATAGCTGGACATTGAGCTTCCTAATCATAAGGCATAGTAAAAGCCTAAGCTAATAATGTTGGATTTCTTTTCTATCTTACAAAAAATAATCCCTTAATATCATAAGTATCTTTTAAATATTTAAGTACTACTGTAGGTACTAAAACTTTTATAAAGTATAAATATTCATCAGTATTATTTTCATTTATAGATTTGAATTTTACAACTCCTTTAGCATTTTCTAGATCTTTTCCTCCGTGTATACAATTTGTATCCTCGTCGATAGTTATATACTATCTTTGACCAGTATCGTCATATAAATTTTCAGGATTTATTTCTGGGTTACTTACAGTAGTATAGCTATTAATATCATAAATATTATTACCACCTCTAACATTAAATACTTCTGATAAAGAATTATCTGACATTATGTATACTACTCCAAGTCTATATATTTCATTGTCCCAATAGCCTACGTTATAATATATATTTTTAGTATTATAATATTCATAACTATTAGTAATACTACTATCATCTTGGTAATTGTAGTCTACCTATCCTATTATATTTTTAGAATCTTGTTTCTATAAAGTAGGAAGCATTCGTAAACTTAAATCCGCTAAATCTTTATACGGAATATCTGGCTTAGTTACATTACCTAAAAATAATCTATTCTAACATTGTGTACTAGTTTTAGCTTTACTAGCCTAAAAGAACTAATTATTAATTTCTGAAATAGGTATTTCAGTAGAATCTTCTAACCCAATTACATTAATAGTACAAATCTAATGTTTAACTATATATTTATCATTTATCTTATAAGCTTTAGTACTTCTAGTTTGATAACTATCTCCAGTATTTCTAGTATAGTAAACTGTTATATAATTATAACTATAATCTATATTATTTAATTGAAATGATACTGCTTTAAAAGCATTTTCATCACTAATTCCGCCATCAATAGAGAATGGATCACAATCATTACCTTTAAATATTGCTACTACTCCAGAATCAGCAACAAAATCAGTTTCATTACCATCTGCATCAGAATATTTAAAATAGAAATTATAGTTTCCAACTTTTAACTATCCAGAAGAATTTACTCCTATAAATTTAACTGTAGGAATACTATTTATTCGTTTATATAAAGAAGAGTCTAAGTCAAAAGAATCCTAATCATAAATATTAGTATCATTATCCCCAACTCTGTCAACTAATTCGTAAGTATTTAATTCTGTAGTAGAGAATCTAGAATTAATTAATCTTGGAACATTTTTATTATCATTAAAAATAACATTAACAGTACCATCATAAGATGGCTATATATCCATAGTAACTGGATGTTCTAAATCGAAATTTAATAAAGTAGTATCTAAGTCTACAATACTTCCAGCTTCTACATTACTAGATTTTTCGGAATCTATCTAAGTATATAAAATATTAGAATCTACTTTATGTTGCTAATTTATATTGAATTTACAATTATATAAATCACTTATAGAATTAACATTAGTAGGTTTTACCTAAGAAGCATTTAATCTTATATAAGAATCAGAATTAAAAATATATCTATTAGGAAATGAATACTAACAAGTATTCATACTAAAAAATACTTCTTCAGTAATATATATCTATTCATTTATATTTCCTGTGTCATCTAAATAACAATAGGTGTATTTCATACATGGAACAGATTCTATTATATGCATTTGAGAAGTATCTGACATACTCTAACATTTTAAATCTTCCTTAGTATGAAAATTTAAATCATAAACTATTTGGCTACTAGCCCTCACTAATTTAAATTTTAATGTATTAATACTAATGTTAAATTGATTTTTTATATTATATATTAATACTTTATTATTAGTAGAAGTTTTAGTATCAGTGATTCTAAAATTATGGAATGGATTATATTCCCATGCCATGTAACCTTTGTTACTTAATTGGTATAAAAAAGGTTTAATAGTAATATCCATTATACTAATTTTTGAGAATTATCTGGGGTATTAATAAGATTAATATATGGGATTCCTTCAAATGTAAAAGTTGCAGTCTCATTATCATTTACACGAGAACAATATCCATATATAGATTTAGGTAAGTTATTAGAAATACTATTAGCATAAATCTAACCATCTTTCATAATAAAATTAGAGTCTTGATAAATTTTACCTGCGTCTAGTCTATAAACCTTTCCAGGTATAAGAGATTGTCCTGAAGATGTTTGAGTATATATCTATTCTCCATTTACTATACATACTGAAGTATTATTTTGTAAATCTAAAATATCCTATTTTATGTCAGGTATTTCTATAATAGGTATTTTCATAGTACTATTATCTTTTACAAAAATATTTGTTTTAATTAAAGCTGATAATTTATCATTTTTAAAGGTATCCTATATATATTTATTAAAATTAGCATCAATAGAATTTTTATTAAATTTCAAAGATAAATTTACAGTAATAGTAACTGCTATTGATCCATCGCTTTTAATATCTTTATTAGGAATAAATATTGTAGATTCATTATATAGAGACGTAAAATAATTATTTAAAGCATCGAAAATTACTTTTAAATTTTTATTAGTATTATCTTTGTAATTATACATATTTGGAGATACATCACTCCACGGATCCTTATAAGATCCATTAGTTCCAAATAAATTAATTAAAGCGTATCCCTATGTAATATCCTTTATAAGAAGTACTGGACTATATGGATAAACTCCAGGCGATTTAGTATTAGGTATGTAGTACCCATCTTTAGATTCTAATTTTTTTAAATACTAACCATTAGATCCCTACCAAGTAGAATCATATTTATAATCTAAGCTGCATATAGCTATGATATTTTTATTACTGTAGTCTAAAGTATTTATAATTATATCAGGTAATTTTGCTCCTCCAGTGTTTTTAGTTTTTCCAAACCATTTATACTATAACCAATTACAAGTAGTGGAAATATCCGTATCATGATGTTTACCCTATGCCCAAACTAATTCTATAGGTCCTCCAACTGATTCAGAGATATTAGTAGAATTATATGTTTTAATCTATCTGATTAATACTCTAGAATTATCACGACCTGCAGTCTCAGAGTTACCATATATAGAATAAGAATTTGATATATGGTATTGATCATCTGGAATTAATAAATCCTAAAAATTTTTATGCTAACTCAATGGAGACAACTAAGTTATTTTAGATTTTCCTAGTTTAGCTTTATAAGTTGTTTCGGCTATTCCAGTAAACGTGGAAGTAATTATATTAGAATTTACAGATGTTGTACTTTCTGTAATAGTCATGGTTTCTGATTTTATACTAGCCTACGTAGACTGTGTATCTAACATATTAGATTCTACATTTATATTAATAGGATAATCCTAATTTGTTAGATAGTTGATGCTAGCTTTTACTGAAGTACCATTAAAATTATAGCCCTAAGTTAGCTAATGAATTTCATCATCAGTTTCATTAAATATTCTATTACCTGTCTAAAATAATTCTGGAATGTTACTTATTTGAGTATTACTAAAACTATAAGATATATTATAATTAAAGTAATTACTAGGTATTCTTAATTTATCTTTTATATCATCCTACTCTTTAGCTTCTACCCAACCTTTATAATCTTTTTTATCAGATATTAATTCAGCAATAATAGGTGTATTTTGTTCATCAATTATACTAACGTTAGTTTCGGTACATACTGGAAAGTATTCAGGCTAAGCCTTAGCATTATATATATAATTTGTATTATCTAATATATAGTAACAATCTAAAAAAGAATTATAATCCTTAATTAATGGATATTCAGAATTTCCATAGTATGATGGGTTATATAATCCAGTTATAAGCATCCATCTGTAAGCATGCCTTTCTTGAGAATTATACTTCCATGAAATATCTACATAAAATAATTTATTAGGTATAACAGAATTATTATAATTAGGACTATTACTAATAAAATTAGAAATATCAAAATTCTCATTAAATTCTCCATTATAACTTATTCTTTCTTTAGTAAAGAATTTCCACTTTAAGGTATTATAGGCTACGTCATAAAAAGAAAATGAAACTTCAGAAATAGTATCATTTTCTCTAGGATAAGATTCAAATCCCCAAGTCAATAATACTCTATCATTATTTATGTAATATCTCCAGGCATTTAATTCCATTTTTCCAGAGTTTATGTTATCTGGGTCTAATTCTCCAGAAATATTTTCGTCAGGAATTTCTCCAGATTTTAAACCATTATCATAAAAATAAGTTATTGGATAAGCTTCCCAAGAAACTTTATTAGTAGTATTTAATGGTAAAGCATATACTTGTGAAAATGAATAAATATCAGTAATTTTATCATATAAAGGATACCCATATCCTAAATTATAATTTTTATTATAGTCACTAGGAATTGCAAATGGTAAATTATAAATTGAATTTTTATTTATAATAAATTGAATGCCTTTAATAATACTTTGATCATTTTTATCAAAATAATATTCATAACCTTCTAAAGGTTCTACTAAATTTTTAGAATTTAAAGCTTTAGATCCATCAGGACAATTATACTTGTAATTTACATAAATTAATAATAATATCTCAGAATTTATCTATAAATATTTCTAATTCTATATTAAAGGTAATTTAACGTTAGAATAATCATTATCCGTATATCCTGTATATATAGGATTATTGATAGTGTTGTTGTCATCTAATTTTTTATAACCAACTACACTAACTTCAATACTCTATACTGTATTATACTTAGCATATAAAAATAGTCTACCAAATAATTTACTATTATAAGTATTTAGTTTACTCTAAACATTTGTCTAATCCATTAATTCAGAAGATACTAATCCATCTTTATCTTCTGTAGACATTTCATTCTACCAATATCCGCAGTTAAATTTATATAAATCAGAATCAATATTAGAAAACTAAACCTATTGTCCTCCTTTATAACGTTTTAATTGATTAGTAATATCACGTAATTGTCCATTATTATCTAAAGTAGCTACTCCAAAAGTATACATTCTATTCATTGGAGTTTTTACTAACCCATTTTCTACATTATCATAATTAGATATATAATGTTCTCCAGTAGAATCAATATTATTAGTACCAAACATACTAGCTATAGGTAAACCTACAGAGAATTTATCTCCGGATCTAATAATAGTTCCTTTAGGAAATATTTCACATTTAGTTAAAAGACTATTAATTTTATACCACTTTTCACCATTCTCTTCTTTTATATAAGTAACATCAGGGAACTTAAAAGTTGGAGTTACTTCTGATATTTGCGTAGCAGTTTTCTATCTCTAAGGAGATGGGAAACAACCTATCTAACCTTTATTTGTTAGAGGATTATAACAAGCTATATAAATAATTCCTCCATATTCTTTCATTCCAATGGGAATATATCCTGGAGGTAATTTAGCATTTTCTACTCTAGCATTACCCATATCATTTTGTAACACCATTTCGTTACCATTCATAGTAACTAAAGTAGCATTTAAAGCATCTGTTAACACCGTATTAGGAGTCATTAATGGATGATTATCTAATACCATCCCTTCGTTGAATGTATTTTGTGCTTGCATTTACAAATTCATATTTAGTATTAGTAACTGATAAATTTTCAAATTTTAAAGGATTTCTTTGATATATCAGTGTAGCATCTTTACTTATAAAGTTAGCTCTGTATCTAGTACTACCAACATCTAAAGGGTAAGGAATTTTATAAAAATAGGATTTAGAAGGTTGTGCTACTTTGCATTCCTCAAAATATTTATAAAGTATTACATTTCCATAATTAAATTTAGTCTTAGGTCTTCCTCTAGAGTTTTTAGACTATTCTATTTTTTCATACTACTATTTGGTTATACCAAAATAATAATAGCCATCATATTTCTTTTTATTCCAGATACTTAACATTCTTATCTTAAATGCTAATTTCTTATAATATTTATAAAAATGTTGTAAAGGATTGGTACTTATTTTACCCATATAAAACCAAAAATCATGACGATTAATTAGTATATCTCCTCCTCTACTATTAATTATATAAATATATCTCCATCCATATTTTAATATCCTCTATATATCAGAATGAGGAATGAAAGGAAATTTAGCATAAACCTATTCATAATAATCATCTAAAGTCTTTACTTGCATTAACAGTATTTTACACCATTGTTTATATTATTTATAAATTCATCTCTTAAAGAAGTTCCTATATAACAAGGTTTAGATCTCATTAAATATTTTCCTATCCATCTAAAAGATAATTTATAAGTAGTAAAATTGGTTTCTAAGAAATCAATATCCTAATCTCCACCTTTCTATCTTCTACATTTAAATTCTTCTTGAGAGGTTCTTCTTACATATATTTCAGCATACTTTTTTCCAGTAGGTAATACAAATGTAGTATTATTTCTTATAATATCAGTTATTACTAACTACACGCAATAACATAATATTCTAGAACATATAATACACATATCAGCTGTTTTAAATATATTTTCAAAAGAACATCCATTAAATTTTAATTTCTAAAATGGAAATTTAGTATATAAATCTCTTAAAGTAAAAGCATAACCTAGAGCATAATTCATTGTCTTTTAGTTGATTTGTTGTAGCTGTGTCGATGCCAACTTACTTTGGCATCTAGTATCTCATTTACCTCATTTTGATTAATATGACTAGGTACTCTTGCAGCATCTAGATGTTTATTTAATTTAACTTCTATCTACTAAGCCATTTGCATTATATTAGGATTATTAGTACTTATAGAACGTTTAAATAATGTCCAATATGCACAATAGTCAGCTATTGCTATTGCTTCATCATTAGTTAATTCAGGAAGTCCATTATCATCCAATATTTCTCCATGATATATTATTAGCACAGGCATTCCTGCGGCATCTTCAAAGTGTAAGGCATGATCCCAGTACTAAAATTTAGCAAAATGTCCATGTCCGTATAATATATTAGTATTATGTTTAAAAGCTTCAATATATTCTTCAGTCCAATGAGAATTTAAATCTCCAAAAGAATCTTTATTAGTAGTTCTATTCCAATCTTCTCCTGGGAATAATACTGCTTCAATATCATCTTCATAACAATTACAAGGAAGAGGTAAGGTGTTATTACAATCTATATTTCCTATATATTTATAAACTCTAGTTCTTTTATTTCCAATAGTTTCAAAACATACTAAAGCTAACTCTTCGTAATCTTCTTCAGTTAACTCTATTCCATACATCTACTATAAAAGAACTAATGGATAATGAAAATTAACCAGCTGCATATTCTTGATTATTTGGTAAGTTTGGTGGAGCAACTTGTCTATAATAGTATAATTTTAATTTTGTTAATCTCTATTTAATTTCATTATTAATAAAATTAAAATTATCATCTTCTAATGTTTCAGAAGAACAACAACTATATCTTTCAAGTTGTCTAGGATCTTTAAATATGGCTATAACAGAAACTTCTTTTAATAATGGAGCATTAAATACCCAGCAATCATACATACCATTCTCATTTGGAGTAGTGTCTATAAAAACCATAGGTTTAGTAATCTTACGTCTCTTATATTTACTATAAGTAAATGAAGGTAAAGAAGTATACCATAAGAATGATAACTACTTATCTGTAGAACCTATATACTATATAGCCTATGATCCATAATCATTTAATAACTAAGGTATTTCAAAATGCATAGTAGGAGTTCCAAATTCCTTTTTACATCTACAATTCTCTATATTTTTACAATCTACAGGAATGCAATTTATTTCAGTAAGTAAATCTTTATAAGGTAATATTCCTTTTAAACTATACTCTTTTATTATCTAAAGTCTCATATCTATTATGTCATCTTTAATTTGATCTAAAGACATCGACATATTAGTATGATATCCTCTAAGACCTCCTACAACATCATTCCTAATAGCTGAGGCTAGTTTGTCTAATATCATATATAATAAAAAAGGCGGAGGCAATACTGCCTTCGCCTCTTATTTAATTAGTTAAAAATTACTTTTCATTCTTTTTAGCATAAGTATTATCTACTAATGTCTTAAATGCTGCTAAATCAGCTGCTACTTTATTAGCTTTTACTTCAGCATCTGTTTCAACAGCACCTGCTGTAGGAGCCAATGGTGTAATACCAGCGGCTATAAGAGCTGCTTCAAACTGATCCTTAACAGTCTGATTTACAAAGAATACATGAGTAGTAACACTCTTAGTTTCTTCACCAACAGCGTCTCCACCGAGAATACCTCTATTTTCACAGTATTCTAAAGTATATTGAGTATAAGTAGCACCTACCATAGGTCTATCATCCTGATAAAGAGCGTTCCATCTAGTCTGCTCAGCAGTTGGAAGTCTAAGATTACGCATAATCCACTCGAATGTTCCAAAGCCTTCATTACCAGGAGTAATAGAAGCTACATCAGTTACTCCATAATTTTCAACTGGGGCATATTCTCCTCTAGGAGTACAGCAACCAGTAGTTGTGCCAATATTAGGATCAAAGTATTGAAGTTCTACCTTAGAGAAAATCTGATAAGGATCTTGTGCAGTTAATACCAACTTAGTACCTTCTTTAGTAGCCTTAAGCTGTTCAGTATCCATTGTAAACAACTTAAACTTTTTAATCATCTTAATTACTTTATCTACAATAGCTCCAGCATCTTCAGTAGAAGTTGCTGAAAATTCAAAAGTCCAAGGGCGTCCTTTAACAACCCAAGTATTAGAATATAATGGATTATTATTACTTTGAGCTAAATGTACATAAATTTCTACTCTAAAAGTACCCTTAGTAGCTTTACTAGTAGTAAGCACAGTCTTTACTTTAGCCATATCTATAGTAGCTTTAGCATTAGACTGAGCTACTGGATCTTGCTTATAAACAGAACGAATATTCTTTACTTTAAATCTATTTACTCTCTTTACATCAAAGTACTTAGGGCCTCCTTTAAAAAGTTCTACACTTGGATTTGTATAATCCTTAGCACTATTAATTACAGTAGTTGTTGTAAACTAAAACATAATTTAAATTAATTTAATTATTGTCTACGAGCCTATTGAGGCTATTCCTATTGCTGAGCTGGCTAAGCAATAGATTGTGACATAGGTATATTTGATTGTAATCTAGGATCACCATCGTGTTCCATAACTAAATGTACCAACTCGTTTATTATCTCTTGACATACATAATCTGGGAACTCCATAATTTGTGAAGTATCCTCTGTTAAATCCATTTGCTCTTGTGTTAATCTAATAAACTAAGGAGCTTTAATATAATCAACTGCTACTTTTGTTAATGTAAACACTGAAGTATCGTGACCATATCTAATTTCACATCTAACAGTAGAACTATTACCATATCTAAATGGCGCATTCTTCTCTACTACTGACTAATCAGCAGCTCCGATTTTAATAGTTCTAGTAAAATTAGCCTATCCTTCAGTTGAATCCTATTTCTTAGAACCGTCTGTTCCAGTACCTAGTCCTTTATCTTTAGGAGCAGCATATGGATTTGTAGGAAGTTTATCAGAAGTATTTACATTATGAATATAATAATAAGGTCTCCAAGGAAGAGGTCTATTATAAAAGTCATTCATAATTGTGGACCAACTATCAGATGTAAGTCTTTTAGCAGCAAAAGCTACATCAGAATTAGCATCCCAGCACTTGTGCTACTTCTTTAAAGTATATATACAAATGCAATTAAGCATATGAAGATAATCATCAGGGAGATTTATTTCAAATACTGCCCCATAAGGATTTTTAGCATTTGAATATAAAGTATCACTTTGAGATTCTGTAATGCCTGCTGTAGTATATATATCAGAAGCTTTAGGGGTAAGAACTGCTGTAGCTTTCAATACTCTTAAATCATCAGTAGTTTGCTGATTAATATCATAAATATTATAACGCTTGTTTATATATTGATTAACAGCTTTATTTATGTAATAATTAAATTCATCTAAGCGCATACTAGGGGCGTGCTACTTAGATAACTCAATTAAACAAGATTCAAGTATTTGTCTTGCAGTCATAACTAAATTTTATTATTTAGTTTTCTTAGTATCTTTTGTATCTTTAGGAGTTATAGTATTATCAGCTTGTACATATAATTGTGGATATGTGGCTCTCATAATTAATCCCTTTAATTTAGCATTAGCAGGGTCTGACAACCAATTAATAGCTGCATCGTCTGTAGCACCTAAATAATTATCATTGAAGCAAAGTAAATTATCCTTTACAATAATAACATTCTTTTCACGAGCATCAATTAAGAGAATACGCAACTTAGAACGGGAATCTTCGTAAAGACTAATGATCTTAGCAGGATTCTTCATAGCAATTTGAATCAAGAAGTCTGTAATATCTGCACTAGGTACATTATCCATCTTCTTACCAAGAACTTTAGCTCTAGTAATTTGACCTTCTCTACTATCATCAATAATATATTTCAATGCCTTAGATAAGGTCTCTGTTCTCTTAACTCTACGTACAGAATCAAGTCCAGGATGTTCAATATAATATTCTGCCAAACCATAACGTGGATGAGGATTCTTCCATCCCATTGTTCCATCAATTAAATAGTTACCATTAGCATCTTTAGCGTAACGGTCAGGAGCAATATATGAACAATTTTTAATACATTCCCATAAAGCTGCCTCTTTCATATTTTTAAGATCGAATTGAATGCCGTCATGGATTTTAATTTTAGCATTTTCAGCTACTAAATAAATCTTTCCAGCACTCAAATTTTCCTTATCAGATTCTGATAGAATCATATTTCCTCTATCATCCACTCTTCTTACGCAGCTAGGGAAAGAACCTGTTTCTTTATCTCTACATGGATTTATAGTAATATTAGAACCTACTTTACTATAAACACTACGTAAAATTATAATATTATCATTATATTCCTATGTCATATTAATTCTTATTATCAAATACAAAATATAAGTAGGCAGAATAATCTACCTACTTTTATCTTAATAATTGTTGTTTACTATATTTATAGTAAAACTAACGTAGTCTTTTTATTAAACTTCACGAGCGATGAAGGACTTGTATGGATTAAATACACCAATACCTCCATAACCCCAAACAATAAGTTTACTAGCAGCAATAGCACTAGAAACTTCTCCAGAAGATAAACCATCTGCACCACCTACACCAAGTACTTTATTCTGAATGAACTCGCCATTCTTGAAAGTGAACTGTGCTACACCTGGTTTACCAGTAGAATCATCTGGACTTAAATCAATACAAGCAATAAATCCTTTCTCGTTACCGTATTCACGAGAGAAAGCTCTATCAACAGTGAAGACTAATGTGTTACCAAGATAATTGTAAGAAGTATAGCCCTTAGCACCAACTTCTACCTCACCATTAGCCTTCATAGAATATAAGAATGTTCCGTCTGTATGGAAACTCTGCAGGTATTCTCCTAAAGTTGTAGTAATATCTGCATCAGCCTTTTCATTCATAACAAATACCCACTTATTTCCTTTAGGACTATTAGCTTTCTATGCCATTGTAGTAACAATAGTGTTAAGAACATCTACTGTCATCTTATTATAAGCATACTTATCAGCATAAGCTTCAATTTGTGGAATCAAACCAGGACCAATATAAATAGGTCTACCAGTTGTTGGGTCCTGAATTGTAGACTTACCATTCTTATCAATAGAACTCTTATTAAACAGTAAACCGTTATTCTTAACGAACATAAAGTTCTCAAGCAGAACTTTTTCTTTCTTGTCCATCTTATAAACAGTCTCCTGCATAGCTCCATTACCCTTACCTTGAGAGATATTTACAAAAGTATCTTCCATAGCAGCATATAATGCTGAGTAGGTCTCATCGTTACGGAACTGAGTAATGTATCCACGGAAACGTGAAATATTGCTCTGATATTTGCAGTAACCTTCTTCATGCATTTCAGGCATTGAGTTACTCTAGAATCTTGTCAACATACCAATCTGACAAGCATCCTTATCAAGTACTGAGCTGTAATCATCATCAATCAAACGTCCTTGAATTTCCCAATAATTGTCAGCACGTCTCTATGGTCTAGTAATACAAATAACTTGTTGTCTAGACTCTTCAATCATAAAGATATCATACTTTTGATAATAATTCTCTTTAAAAGCAAAAGTAATTTCTGTACCATTAGCACCATCCTCTGTAGGTACAGCAGCGAACTCAATACGTTTGATTTGATTAGTTTGAATCTCATATTCATACATTAATGAGTTCAAACGCTGGAACTTATTACCACTCTTAGTGTTATTATAAATAACATTTTTAAGAGAAGTAGTTAAATACTCAGCAGTATTCTAAGGATAAAGATTTGCAACAATTCCCAAACGAGCAGGTTTTACACCTAAGAACTTATAAAAATCTTCATATGTTCTAGTATTACCCATAGTTGGGACTTGAGTAGTAAAATTCGCAATTAACATAATTTAATTAATCTTGTAAATCGTAAATATTATTGTATTTTTTAGGTTTAGAGACCAGTCCAGTCTTCCTTGTTTCTTTAGGACCGAATATCACGGTCTTCTTACCACTTTTGCCATCTTCTAAGCCTTTAGCATAAGAAGTACGGCGAATTTCTGTAATCTAATGTTCGTAGTAATTCCGCATATTATCAATAGCCTCGTCTCCATGAAGAGCATACCAAGACATTTTAGTAAGAGTTTGTGGGTCGTTAATTGCTTTATTAAGATAACTCATACCAGTAGCATCCTACTAAAACATAAAATTATATAACTCCTACTTATCAGCATTTGATAAATTAAATGCAAAGTCATTACCCTAATCTAAATTATTTATGGAACTAATAATAGCTTCTTGAAACTACTAAAGTTGCTCAGAATCTTGAGCCTATTTCTAAGCCTAATCTTGCTCTGCTAATTCTCTCTCTTTTTGCTGATATTCAGAACGAATACCTTCTACCTATTTAGAAAACAAACTTTCATTTTGTTTAGCAGAATCTAGAGCAGCAGCGGCTGTCTCATCATCAACATCTGGAACTCGACTCTTTAAATCGAGTAAGAACAAATCATCATCGGAAAGTTCGTCTACTTTATAAGAGACTGGCTATTCCTATTGATAATTCTTAACTGCTTCCTAAGCAATATAATCAGCATATTGCTAAGTTGTTAAATTATTATTACGAAGATAATTAATTAATTGTATTTCATCCTCGTCAAGATCATCAGAATCGTTATGAGTATCTTCACGAGTTCCTTTTAAAATATTTAACTAATCTTCTAATGGAAGAGAATCAAAAGGTAATTCTTGAATCTACCCATTTTCATCTTCATACTAAATCTTATTTCGGTCAGTAATGTTCTGCTCTTTAAGTAATGCAGTAATTACGTCTTCATCTTCTTCTTCCTAATGTTCGTCCTTATCATTATCATTATTAGGGACATCATTATCTTGATTAGAATCATTGTCTGTGTCCTAATTATTAGGAATCAGCACATCATCCATCAAATCATCATTTAAATCATTAATTCCTATTGCCATATTGTATATTGTTTAATAATATTATATTATGTTAAAAAAAATAAAATTCAAAATAACAAAATTACTCAGTTTAAGATTTTAATTTATTCTATAAATCTTGTACTGCTTTTTGTAAGTTAGCTACCTAAGATTTTAATGTAGTAATATCATTTGTATTTGTATTCACATTATTAGAGATAGTATTTAAAATATCAGTCCAACTATCTGTAACAGACAATATTCCAGTACTAGTAATAGATAACCCGTCACCCACTATTACTCCACCTAAAATATTAGAAGTTGCTATAGGTAAAGTATACTTAGTAGAATTAACCCATTTAGTAGTAGCTAACTTTTGTGAATTGTCTTCTTTAGGCAATTCCCATCCTTCCTCTAATTTAGGAAAGTTATCGGATTTTTTAAATATTACATTTATTAAATTTGGATTATCCAGATTCGGAGATATTAAAATTTGATTTTTTGTTACCGCACAATCTGAATAAAATCCATTTGTTAAAAAGTTATTACTATATTTATCAGATATATCTCCTATTATTACTGAATAAGTATTATTACTATATATAAATTTTTTATAATTTGTAGTAAATCCATAAACAGTAGGATCTTTATATTTATAGTAACAAATTGGCTAATAAGTTAGTGTTTGAATATCTTTATCACACTTCACTTTAACTGAAGTTTCTGAAAGTTCTACTATAGTAGTTAAATATTCTATATTCTAAGAAGAGTTTTCATCGTATATACTAAAATATAAATAATCACCTACTTGATAATTATTTACAGAATACTTTAAATATAAAGTATAATAAAGACTTTCAGAATTTATAGGATTATCTATATTGTTTATATCTACAGAATTATCTA
>OGQZ01000363.1_pt1 | contig 39314 bp, 40 predicted proteins | sample 1553321 | NCBI WGS metagenome assembly OGQZ01 (sample SAMEA2579958, study PRJEB22360) | human gut metagenome | reverse complement strand
TGTACATAATTATCCACAATCTGGCTTCTCTCCTGTACGATTGTCTGCAGATTGTTGATTGCAGTATTTTTGCTATTTTTAGTAGTTTCCATTATTACCATCACTGATAAACAGGTCATAACTATCATCTGCATTATCAAAATAGCTACGATTATTTTTTTTGCAAAAATATTTTTCTTCTTCATAAAGTACTCCTAACTTATCTTAATCTTATACCATCTTTCTCAATATCTGAAGTAGCAGACAACGGAACCAGCAAATAAGTCACACCGTCAATTTCCCTCTTCTAGCTTTCATTGGCTTTTCATCCATGTCGGCTTTCCTTTTCCAACTGGAGTTGCTTTTCCTTATCCTTTTGAGAGGAATACAGCCTGTCTGCATCATATTCGTAACCTTTATTTTTATTCGATCCCATATAAGTTTTACTTTAATGATATATTTATAGTGGCTCAATTGTCAATACAAAAATCTAAGATTTTTATATTGAACTGATATGGTTGATCAGTTACAGGGAACACTGGGAAAGTAGAGGAACTCTCCCCCTGTTCCATTTATGCTAAGCTACATATGGCAACAGCATTGCCGGAATACTACTGAATCTGCATCCCCAAAGGCTCTGTCATTGCTGCGATCTCATCCAGTGTATACAGCCTGATCGGATTGCCTTCTTCAAGCTCCGGCTTTGTGATCGGCTTATCGTAAGCATAGTCTGCCTGACCATACAGCAATGTTCTGGTAGCTTTATCCCATTCAAATGCGGATAGTGTCAGACTACTTTCTCCCGCATCCCACAGCTTACAGGGAAAATGTGTATCCGCATAGCTTCCGTTCATAATATCCATAAAGTGTTTGCCGCCCTTTTTCAATGCATCTGCGGCCACCTGAAATATCTTTTTGTTTTCCTCATTATTTTCCAGATAGCCGATCGCACCATCTGCCATATTAAGCACCACGTCAAAACTTTGGATGAAATTTACCTCTCTGATGTCTGCACAGATAAATGCAGCCTGTAGTTTCTCTTTCTTTGCCTGTTCATTTGCACATGCCACATATTCCGGTGTTATGTCAACTCCCGTTACATCATATCCACGCCTTGCAAATTCCAGTGCATGACGCCCAAAGCCACAGACAAGATCCAGAACTTTTTCATTTCCTTTCAGATCCAATGTTTTGATGATAAAATCCACCTGTCTTTTTGTATCCTCTACCCATGACATATTCCGGATGTCCAGTGTCCAGATCTTTTTATACCAGTCTTTATCCATTGCCTTCATGGTTACCTGCACCTCGCTTTCTGCCTGTCAAAACAGTTGTCCCGGTAATTTCTTCTTTTCTTTGTAGTAAAATGTTTTATCAAATACCTCTGCTTCCTGCTCACCCACATAATAGCCCTGCGGCGGCGCATATTCGCCTGTAATGCCGTCGAGATATCCCGGAATAAGCTCCCTGCACAGGAAAAAGGAAGCATCATCGTCTTCCGTAAGCCCATGATAACGGATTCCAAACTCACTTGCCTGTCTGTAGCCGCTTTTTCCGTAAAAATCTATATTTCCTTCCATACAGATGGCTCCACATCCCAGTTCTTTTGCCTGTTCCAGCGAATAATCGAGCAGAATCTTCCCATAGCCTTTTCGCTTTAAGTCCGGTACAATGCAGATCGGTCCCATTGTCATGATCGGTATCTTTCTGCCGTCATCTGCCTGTATAAATGCCTTCATGAACATATTCTGTCCTATGATCTGTCCATTTGCTTCCATCACAAAATCAAGCTCCGGTACAAATGCAGCATCCTTTCTGAGCTGATGCAGCACATAATGCTCCAGACAGCCCGGACGATACACATTCCAAAAGCTCTCTCTTACGAGATTTTCTACTTCTCTGTATTCCTTTTCTTTCTCCGTCCGAATGATAATTGAATCTTTCATTTTCCATTCCCTTCCGTTACTTTTTCTTCTACCGCCTGTTCGTTTTCGTATAACTCTTCCGCAATTTTTCTAAGCGATGTTTCAAATTCAAGCTTTACCTGTTCTTTGTCCTCTGCCCCGTCATACATACTGTAAAAGAAAAACATCGTTGCATAAAACTGCACTGCCTTCTCTAAAGCACTGTCAAACTTCATACTTTCAAACAGATCTTTTACATATGCCACAGGCCCGCTCACCAGATACTGCTGATAGAGCTCCTGCATCTCCGCATTTCTGAACTGCTCCAAGGTAAGCATTTTACGAAATGAGGATGCAAAATCATCCTCTGTCCAGTATGCAAACATAGACTGACTGTATGCCATAAAATCTACAAATGAAAGTTCCTGATAAGTCTCTGGTGCATCTTCTTTCCGTTCCTGCGGCATATCGTGACTCTCTACCTGCTCCCCATCCCCCTGCTCCATACGTGCAAGAATATGATCAAAAATATCCCGTTTGCTCTGGTAATGCCGGTACAGCGCTCCCTTTGTAATGCCAAGCTCTCCGGCGATCTGACTGACGGATACCGCCTCATAGCCATCCTGCGCAAACAGGTGCAGCGAAACAAGTAAAATTTCTTCTTTTGTATTTCCCATGCTGTTTCCTCCCCCAATTAAATAAACGACCGTTTACTTTAATATAGTAAACGGTCGTTTATTTATCAAGTGCTATTACATTTTTCTGCCGCAGCCTTTGCAATAGATATCTTTCACAGATATCCTGCTTGCACAGTCCGGGCATTTCACATAGATCGCTGCCCCACAAAAAGCGCAGTTATTGGTTTTCTTGGCTGCAATTTTCCACACTTCGGACATATATCATGCAGTTTTATATAAATCCACAAGTATGCTACACCAAACAGATTGGTTACCAACGTAAGCACACCAAATATCCAGGCATTTGCGCCCACTTCCCATGATTTTGAAACAACATATGCAGTTGTATATAACCAGTAAATACCAAGAATAATCCAGAACACGGCTATCATACATCCAATAAATACATAATCACTGGTCTGCAGTGTAACTATGTTTTCCCAGTCAATTTCATGGTCTTTCTGATGCTCTCTATTCTCTCCGTCTTTTTCCCGCACCAGATTCTGTCCCTGTTCCCCACTGGTATTCTCCATTATCTGTATCTGCTTCTTCATTTCCGGTATCCGACTTCCAAACTTTGCCATCGTTCCCACTCCTGCAATAATACAGAAAATAACAAAACACAAGATCAGATTACAGAATCCCTTTCGAGGGTTCATCTTTGTCAGTTTTCCTTTTATTTGATCCATTTTCTACTACCTCCTTCCATTTTCTGCTTTTATGATACAAAATGCAGTTAAACAGCAAGAGGATAGTTTCTAGATGCTTTCTAAATTATTTTCATTTTTCAGCCGCTTCAATAATTACTATTTTCTATATTCAATTAAATTTTCTTCATATCATTCTCCTCACAAAATTCAAATAGTTATGGTATAAACTTTTTATGATAGACTAGACTGTGTATGTCGTCATATTCTCTATAAATACATATAAACAACCACACCCTATAAGATAAGAAATAATCACATATATACTTACTGTTGCTCACTTTCTTTCTATCTTACATTTTCACAATACGTAATAAGCCCATATCTATTCAATATTTGATATAATATTGAATAATCATGACTTATCAAATTTAATTCACCTATGTAATTATTATCTTTTCCCTTTTCTCGATCATAAACTAGATACCCTACTATTCCATTTATATATATCTTCTGAATATAGCACATATTATAATCACCTATACACAAATTCAATTGTCCTACCTGTTTTATGTCAGTCTCTAATTTTTCTATTTTTCTTTTTAGTATTTTCTTTTGTCTAATACGAATAAGCTCATTTATTACAACTTGCTTTGTCTCCAAGATTTGTTCATCATCACTAGTAATCGTTAATTCATTCTCTAAACTCATTATTTTCTGTAACAATAAACCTCTTTCATATTCGTCAATAAAATATCTGTATGACCCAGCCTGACCCTTTTGAGCATATCTTGATAATGCAATTCCAAAGAAAGATAATATTATTGTTATCATCCATACAAGCGTAAGCAATACACTTTTGCACTCCATCATTTGACATACAAACGATGCAATAACAGATATCGCCAATGAGCTGAAGCATGTTACTAAATTATCAAACAAAGAATTCTGAATCAAAAGAAAATCTGCACGAGCATATAATCTTTCTATTTCCTTATTATTTACAAGCTCATCAACTTTCCCGCCCTCTTTATAGTACAGATTTATTATTTGTATTTGTTTTATATAATAATTTTTATCTTCCCCCCAACATCTTTTATATTTGTCAATTTCTTTAAAAAGTTCATCATCACACTTCTTTACATTATGGATTCCTTGCTTCATAATAAGAATTCCACAGATGACAAAATAAGCAATCATTAAGACTGCTATCAACAAAAAAATTAAAACCAATATTATTCTTATAAGCTCGGCTACTCCTACAGAAAGAGAACTAGCATTATACGCAAAAACACCGATTGCAATGCATGCTATAACAAATATGATTGCTACACTAAAAGTATAGCATTTCTTCCACTTTTTCATAAACTCATCCTTTCTAACTGTTAATTTTTATTAATCTCTTATACACTAATTAAAAACATCTCTATATTACTCGATATATTCTCCAAAGTAATAATATACCACACCACGTTTCAGTATTCATATAAATGATATCCATTATCTGCACTCTTATTTTTTCCAATTTTTCTCCATCTATTGTTCATCAACTTTTTAATATTACTATTGATATATCATTATTATACAAACATCTGCTGCAACAAACCTTTTTTCATTTCTTTCCATGCAGCCAATGTTGCTTTTTGTTTTTCAATTACTTCATCCAATGATGAAAGACAATCAGCAATTTTCCGTTGCTCTGCATGGCAAGGAACCATGACCTTAATACTTAATAAATCGTCAGGACTAACAGACATTCTCTCATACACAGTTCCTTGCTGATACTTCAATGCATGTTCAATAAAGTCACATCTTGTCACTAATGCCTCAACAAATTCAGGAAGCATATCTTTGCAAACTTTGAATGTTACATAGATTGGCGAAAAAATTCCATCTCCATATTTATTTCTACAAATAACACCAAATTTCAAGTTTGCTGGATTATAACAAATATCACCAAGACGTGTAATTCTATACTTTTTTTCAACATCTTTCACAAGAAAATCACGTTCATATCGTTCTGACTTTGGAACAACTCCTTCTTTTGTCAAAGAAACATGTTCGTATGAACCATCCTTTGCAGAATACTCTTTGTACTCTTTCAAGATATTCTTCAACTTCTTTTCTTCCCACTCTGGAAAATCACATCCATCATCAGCTTTGAATCTTACTTCCTGACTGAACAGCTTCTGCATCACACCCTTTTTACATTCTTCCCATGTAGATACAGTTTCCTTTTGTTTCTCAATCACTGTATCAACCGTTGATAAGAACTCTGCGATTTTCTGTTGTTCTGGAAATGATGGTATGTTTAATTTGAAATCTTTAAGCACCTTAAAATATAATCTTGTACGTGTGCCACCTTTTTTCTGAGCTTTACAAAAATTCAAAAAACTTCTACTAGAATTTAAATATTCTACAAGTAAATAAAGATTATAATTATCCTTAGTATTAAATACCGGATACTCTTTACTAACAAGTCCTTTATCAACCAAATTGTTGATATTAAAATGAAAAATGTCATCGTCACTCATATGACGATATGTAGCCACTCCACGAGGGACAATACTAAAAATTGCCGTACCATCATCTGTACCTGATTTGCTACGAAACTCATTCTGCATCATCAAACCTGTCCTTGACGATGTCATAAGCGGATATCCTGAACTAAAAGGTTCGTAATCTTGTAATTCAATCGTTATATCGCCAACAGTTTTTTCTTCCCACTCTGGAAACCTATTTCCATCATCTGCTTTAAATCTCAATTTAGGTTCATTCATTATAATTTCACTTTCTTTCCGGTATCTTTCACATTAAGCTTGATTTTTCTTCTAACCGGAATCAATGCCTCTGTATAAGTAAATGACTGAATTTTATACCTATACTTTCCACTGCCTGAATCATAAACAATTTTATATCTTCCCCAGCATCGAGAACAAACAATCACACGACTTATCTCTTTATGCTTATCAAAAATATTATTCATATCACCAGTAACAGGTAATACATTCATTTTTGTTAACCCACCATTATCGAATTTAACGGTAAAATGCTCATTTTCAATGCCTATGTCTATTAAAAACCAAACTTCGTCACACTTGTTTTTATATTCTGACACCTTACCTGCATGCTGTTCAAAAACATCTTTCAGATTATTGACAAACACCTTATAATCAAACTTTGATATAGCATCTAAACTTTTATTAATAGATGTTTCAATATCCTTTGCAGATTCATCCGCATCAAATTCAGCATTCAACAACTCTTCGTGATGCTTTTCATACATCTTTTTTCGTTGGTCGTCAAACTTCATACTTTCAGAATCGGTATGTTTATTCAAAATGGTATCTGTCCGAAAATGTTCAATTCCAATCTTATAATCATCCTTTGTCAAAACAAAATCTGGTCGTTCTCCATCAGCAATTGTAAAACCCTTTAATTTACGATTACTTTGAAGAAAGGCATCCAATGCCTTTCTTTCTAATGATTTCTTTTTATCAGACACATACATTCACCTACCCTTACAGTCCAAGCTGTCTCATAAAACTTTCTGCCTTATCAATCGCAGCTTTTGTTTCAGAATCCAGTGTCTTAATCTGAGCTCTTATAGCATCCAAATCCACTGGTTCTTCTTCCTCAAATGTATCAACATATCTTGGAATGTTCAGATTGTAGCCATTCTCAATAATCTCACTCATATCGGCTACATGAGCAAATTTATCTATATTTTCACGCTTTGCATAGGCATCTACTATCTTATCAATGTGTTCCTGTTCCAAGACATTCTGATTCTTTCCAGCTTTGAACCCCTTCGATGCATCAATAAAAAGAATATTTCCAGAATTGCCATTTCTCTTACTTTTCAATACCAGTACACACACCGGAATTCCTGTTCCTTGAAACAAATTTGCAGGCAATCCGATAACAGCATCCAAACGATTTAAATCATTAATAATATATTTTCTAATGGCTTCTTCTGCACCACCACGAAACAATACCCCATTTGCTCCTTAATCACATTCATATTGCATACAGTAGTACTTTTCTATTCCACTTCAAAATAAAATTATTCCTCTATCCTTTGAAATCGTTGTAACAAATGCTTTTTATGTTCATCTGCTATTGTTTTATCATAAATCAGCATCTTTCCATCTTTATTAGACATAATTTCTATCTCATTATTAAAATCCCAAAAAGAATGATTCGCCTGTTTATGTATCAGGACTCTGCTTTCGCAAAATTTTATTGCAGATGGATGACAATTAAAAATTGTATAATTAGCACCTCCTGGTGTCAAAAAACTTTTATATTTAATTCCATCTATTCCCGTTTTTCGTAAATAATCCGCTATTATCTGTGTAGCTCGATAAGCATTTTCCCCTCTCACCGGCTGCGTAAAACGAAACATCAACTGTGAAAAGAATACACCCATACTCATTTCGTAAAACTCAGTATCTTTTCGCTGAAAAGTCTTTTCAGACTCAAAATCAATAACATATAATGGTTTTAATACTCTGAACTTTGCAAGTGAAATCAAATCTCCGAACTGTGATTTTATCTCCATACAAGCTGTCTCTGGATTGGAAGCAATATATAAATAAGATGTCCCTACAATATTATTTCTTCCCTCACTGCCTATTCCCAAAATAGGTTCTCTTGAATTTATATCGTTATACCCTTTGAACTTATCATCTGAAGTTTTTCCCAAACCCTTTCCTAAATCACCATCATCCTCCGGATTAATAATTCTAGCTCGATAATATTCTGTTCCTACCTCTAAACATTTTTTAAACTGCGATAGTTCTTTATTTAGCACAATATCATCAATAATAGATTGGATTCTTTGAATTTGTTCTGTTAATCCTTGTTCTGTTTTTATTGCATCTATAAATTCATTAAATCTTTTTCTAGCATTTATAGACCATCCCCATGCATTTATTGAATCCCTGAAATCTTGTAAGTTATCATCCATATATTTTCCCCCTATACACAATACTTTTATATACATAATTCTGGCAAACTATTAAACAGAAGCCTTCAAGTCATTAAACTCAAAGGCTTCCCATTGCCATCCTTAAATTATTTATGCTTATACGGATTCCTTCCCTGCAATAATCGCTTTCACTTCTTCTATCTCCTTATCAGTAGCTGATGCTATCTGTTCTGCTGTGAAACCATTCTTGTACATATTAAGAATAATCCGTGCTTTTTCCCTTGCTGCTCCAATCGCAATACCATCTTCTTTTATTCCCTGACTCAAGTTACACATAACGCTCACATCCTTCCTGAAGTTCTCCTCAATAGGAATATCGTATTCATTTCCAATTATGTTTAATTTTTCATCTATTGTAAGTTCTTTGGATAATAATGCTCCCAGCAGACGGTGCAGTTCATATGTTTCATCATGTTCCGGCAAATTCTTTGCCAGTCCAATCATTATGATATTCAGCAGATCAAGATTTCCCTTCCATTCATAGGAACCTGTCAAATCTTCCTTTGTGAGATGCACATGGCTCATGCTGCTCTCGTCCATGTTCATACATACCCAAATCGAATATACGCGCTTAATATCATCGTAGCTGGAGTTTTCAAAATCACGTTCTTTTTGTGATGAGATCAGTCTGCTTACATAAAAGATTGCCCGATTTAAGATTTCATATCCAGTTGGCTCGTCTTTCTGTGCTTCCACATTTATGATAATCTGTGACAATCCGTCTTTCATACGCACATAAAAGACGATATCAAATCTTACCAGACCTTCATTGATATCTTCATTTTCTGTGTTAAAACCGACCAGTCTATCACCATTTTTTTCATATGCTGCATTTGTAAGTCCGGGCTCCACAGGTATAGTACTGATATGTGGGGTTCCTTCAATACAATTGACAACATCCTTGGGATTCATGCCCTTAAACTCATCAACTGCCTTTACCAATATATGTGCCAGTATACTTTTCTGTCCTAACAGGCGCTTTGCGCTCGTATCATACTGCGCATCCTTATCAGTTGCTTTCACTACATTTTTCAATTCGGTGTTCACTGGTCTTCCTCCTCTATAGTATAACTTACCCATTTCTTTTATACAATCAGTTTTTACACTTGAAATAAAGTGTAACAGTGTCTACATATTCTCCAAACACTCTATCTTCTTTAAAGCCTCCATATAGGCTATCAGTCGCTTTTGTTGTTCTTTCTTAAGGCTATGGTAATCTTCCACTAACCGAATATCATAAGGTGTAAATTGTCTTACAGGGCTTGCGGCAGCAATTTCTTCTTCCTCTTCAATTCCTTTTCCAGTAAGAAGCTGCTCCGGTGTAATCTGTAATACACTACAAATATCCATAATTTTATCGGCACCGGGATTCATCTTTCTCTTTTTCCATTCGCAAATGGTGCTGGGGGCAATTCCTACCTGCTTGGCAAACTCCGCTTGTGTCATTTTTCTCTCTTTCAAAACTTTTAAGATTCGTTCACTGATTGTCATTTTTATTCCTCACTCAATATTCATATTATTGAATTATTATTATTTACTATGCTGAATATATTATCATACAATGACCAGAAAATACAACATCAAATTTACTTCTTCAGAACAGAAACGAGATACACTCTATCCATCTTGTTCTAATTAGCAATCGTCAAATGCACTGCATAAATGCGTGCATTTTCTTCGTCGCCATAACAAAAAAGGATATTCCTATTTTGGAATATCCTTATCACATTACCTATATGCATTTATAAATCCGATTTCCCCTTCTTCTGAAGCAGCGCGATGCTCTCGCAATGCACCGTCCCGGGGAACATATCAACCGCCACAGCCTTCTCCATCTTATAACCGCTTGCCTCAAATACGGCAAGATCCCTTGCCAGACTTGTTGGCTTGCAGGAAATGTAGACAATGCGGTCTACGCCGTAATCGATGATCTTCGTCAGTGCCTTGGGATGAATACCGTCACGCGGCGGATCTAAAATGATAAGATCCGGCTTTTCTTCGATCGTGTCTAAGACCTTCAAGACATCCCCTGCAATAAACTCACAGTTATGTAAACCATTTAATTCTGCATTCTTCTTTGCAGCTTCTACCGCTTCTTCAACGATTTCCACCCCGATCACCTTTTTGGCAACCGGTGCCATCAACTGTGCGATCGTTCCGGTACCGGAGTAAAGATCAAATACGATCTTGTCCTTTTCCCCGTTTTCGTTCAGAGAACCGATATAGGAACGCGCTGTCTCATACAGAACCTCTGCGCCCAGCGAGTTTGTCTGAAAGAAAGAAAACTCCGTGATCTTAAAACGCAGTCCCAGTAATTCCTCGTAAAAATAATCCTGTCCGTATAAAATCTCTGTCTTATCATTCTTAACTACATCTGCAACACTGTCATTATACGTGTGCAGAACACCTACCAGTTTTCCGGTTAAGTCAAGTTTACATAATTCATTTACAAGTGGCTGCAGATCATAGGTGCCAAGTGTTGTTGTGACAAGTGCAACCATCAGCTCTCCTGTTTTCACAGCACGTCTGACAAGCAGGTGACGCAGATATCCTGTCTGTCTCATACGATGATAAAACGGAATATCATTCTCCTGCCCCCAGGTAAGCACTGCGGAAAGCACTTTCCTGAAATCAGGATCTACGATCTGGCACTGATCTACCGTCACAATATCATAAAAGCTGCCACGCTTATGCATACCAAGGCTGAGCGGACCGTCCTTATAAGCATCTCCAAAAGAAAACTCCATCTTATTCCGATAGCCATACCGGATCGGACTTGGTTTAATGCCTTCAAATACATAATCCGGCTTCTGATTCTGACTTATGTAAACTTCGTCAAGGATCTGTTTCACCTGATTTTCTTTGATGGAAAGCTGTGCTTCATATGGCAGGTTCTGATAATTACAGCCACCGCAGATTCCAAAATGCGGACATGGAGAAGCTATCTCGTCCGGTGCTTTTTCCAGAATTTCCAGCACATTTGCTTCTGCTCTTCCCTTTTTCTTTTTTGTGATGCGGCAGCTCACCTTCTGCCCCGGTATTGTATTTTTTACAATGACCTTGGTATCCTCTACACTCATAATACCTTTATTCGGAAATTGAATGCGCTCAATCACGCCCTCTACGATCTCACCCTTTTTCATAGTACTCCTTTTCGCTGTCGCTTGATTTTGTTACCATACTCGAAAAGCATGCTGCCATGCAGCATCCGCACTTCGTGCTCTCTACTTTTCTCGTTGTACGTTCGGTCAAAATCAAATGCCAGCTTCGCTGTCGCTTGATTTTGTTACCTCACTACAAAACGGGATTCCATCGGAATGGAATCCCGTTCAATGCGTTCTGTTCTGTTTCGATTTATTCCTCTGTCTCGTCTGCCTTTGCATCTACTTTTTCAGTATCTTCTTCATCAAAGAAATCATCATCAAAGTCATCATCGAAATCATCTTCGAAGTCTTCCAGATAATCCGGTGTGAAATACAGATATACTGCATATGCGATGCCTGCTACTGCTGCAATAGCTCCAATGATCGCAAGAGCCCAGAGGATTGCTCTTGGAAATTTCTTTTCCTCTTCTTCCTTCTTCAGGAAGTCATTTGCCTTGATCATTGCTGCAATGTCTTCTACCTTTAATTTGTTCATGTTAATTCCGCCTTTCTTATATTTGATTTGTAACGGCTCAGCACCATACAGATTTGTGATCAGCCGGTCTTTTATCAGCTGCCTTTACATCGTTTAATTGTAGATAGTATACCACATTTTCCGCTTCATTACTACCAGTATTTTCTGCATAGCCCGGTAAAAAAAACAAAAGCATAAATTCCGCAATCAGATCTTCTGCAGCTTTGCGAAAGCCGCATACATAACCTTCTGCCCATACGCATTGAAATTGACGGTAACCTTGGTATCCTTCGGACCCGGCTCCATTTTCAGCACAACACCTTCTCCGAATTTCATATGGCGCACCTTATCCCCGACCGTATACTGTACAGAAGCATACGCGGGCTTTGCCTGCGTCTGTGCAATAAATGGCTTGACCTTTTCCGGTGTTACCGCAGGCTTACGAAGGCTTGCAGATCTTGCGATCGTCTGGCTGCCCGGTGTCACGTAAACCGGCTTTACAGTTGCTTTCGGCTTACTACTGCTTCCATGCTCTGCAGTTTTTTTTATGCCACTTGCGGAAAATGTATTGGCACTGAATGTCTTTCCGAATTCCTGCCTTCCCTGCCCAAATGAAAGCGATCCCGAACTGTACGGCTTCTGCTTAAACAGGCTCTTCTCGTAGGAGTCATCCTCATAATCACTGAAGCTTCTCTTATAAACAGGCAGTTTATTGTCTAAAAGCTCTTCCGGGATCTCCTTGATGAAACGGCTGATCGGATTATACTGTGTTTCGCCGCGTACCATACGCTGCTTCGCTGCTGTGATCGTCAGATCCTTTTTGGCTCTTGTAATACCTACATATGCCAGCCTGCGCTCTTCCTCCAGCTCGGAGCTGTCGTCCGCCGTGATGGTCATATAGCTTGGGAAGATGCCATCCTCCATACCTGCCAGATAAACATGGGAAAATTCCAGTCCCTTTGCACTGTGCAGCGTCATCAGAAGCACTCTGTCCTGCTCCTCATCCACGTTATCAATATCCGCAACAAGTGCGACTTCTTCCAGAAAGCCGGAAAGTGTCGCCTCCTCATGCTCCGACTCATAGGCAACAACCTTGGAAAGGAGTTCGTCCACGTTTTCCATACGGCTTTCCGCTTCTTCCTGCTCTCCCTCTGCCTGCAGCAGATCCATATAGCCCGTTGTATCGATGATATCCTGCAAAAGCTCTTCCAGCCCGTAAACAGTCAGACGGCTTCTGAATACCTGTATCATATTGACAAACGGTGTAATCTTGGCTGCACTTTTGCCGAGTGTCGGGATCTGTTCCGCCTGCCGCAGTGCATCATAAAAACTCAGATTATTTTCGTCTGCATAATTTTGTACCTTTGCGATCGTTGTCGCACCGATCCCACGCTTCGGGATATTGATGATACGTTTTACCGCCACATCATCGCGTCCGTTATCGATCGTCTTTAAATACGCCAGCAGATCCTTGATCTCCTTCCGGGCGTAGAAATTTACGCCGCCCACGATTGTATAAGGAATACCGGATCGTACAAACTGCTCCTCCAGCATACGGGACTGGGCATTTGTCCGGTAAAGCACCGCGCAGTCCTGAAACGCTGCCTCTCCTGTCCGCTGCTTTTTCTTAATATCGGAAGCAATAAATTCCGCTTCTTCGTAAGCCATGTCAAACTGACGGAAATGGATCCGGTTTCCCGCTCCCTGATCCGTCCAGAGTGCTTTGTCCTTCCGCCCTACGTTATTGCGGATCACGGCATTTGCCGCATCCAGAATATTCTGGCTGGATCTGTAGTTCTGCTCCAGCTTGATCACATGCGCATCCGGGAATACTGACTCGAAATCCAATATATTGCGGATGTTAGCGCCACGGAACTTGTAAATAGACTGGTCATCATCCCCTACAACGCATAAATTACGGTTAGCCGCAGACAACAACTTGATCAGTTCAAACTGTGCTGTATTGGTATCCTGATACTCATCCACCATAATATATTGCAAACGATCCTGATAATTCCGGCAGACCTCCGGGCACGCCTTAAACAGCTCCACAGTCTGCATGATCAGATCATCAAAATCCATGGCATTATTCTTCCGCAGGGTCGCCTGATATTCCCGGTAAGCCTTGCCGATCCGCTGCTTGGTAAAATCCCCAAATGCATGCATTTCGTATTCCTGCGGTGTGATCAGAGAATCCTTGGCAGAAGAGATCGCAGATAAGATCGTACGCTCCTTGAGCATCTTCGTGTCGATCTCCAGACGTTTACACACGTCCTTCATCACAGTCTTCTGGTCATCCGTATCATAGATCGTAAAATTGTTATCATAACCGATCCTGTCTGCATAACGGCGCAGGATCCGCACACAGCTGGAGTGAAAGGTGGAAACCCAGATGCTCTCCGATCCCATCCCGACAAGGGCATCCACACGGTTCCGCATTTCCTGCGCTGCTTTATTGGTAAAGGTGATCGCCATGATGTTCCATGGGCTGACCTGACATTCCTCGATCAGATAGGCGATCCTGTGGGTAAGCACTCTTGTCTTACCGCTTCCCGCACCTGCAAGGATCAGGACAGGACCTTCTGTCTGCAAAACTGCCTCCTTCTGCTTTTCATTTAATGTATCGTAAATACTCATACATTCCTCCGTATTCAAACAAATGTTCGTTATCTTTCCTATTATAACACTGCTACAACAATTCCTGCAATAATGACAGCCGCACAAATCAGTTTATAACCGATATTTTTTTCATGGAAGATAAACTTACCCGCAAGGATCGTCACAATACAGCCGGATTGCTTGATCAGTGTCATAATGCTGATCCGGCTTTCCGGGTTTGCATTTGCCAGAAAAAGCGACCGGTCTGCAATGACAAACAAAATGGCAAGCAGCCAGATCCAAGGGTTTTTCAATGACTCCTTCACGTGGATCTTTTCTTTTACAATAATTATGTAAACCAGATAGTACAGCACCAGAAACAGCATATACCAGAACTGCAGCTGTGCACTTGTAATATCCTTTGTCAGTATTTTATCCAGAAGTCCCGATATCGCATTCAGCATACAGGAAGCCAGTGCAAACAGGACTAAAATGACCGGTACATGTTCTTCATTTTGCTGTTCCTTATTTTTCTGTTTTTCTGAAATCGTACACGCAGTACCGTCATCTGTCTGTATATCAGAGTTTTCCCGTACCTTCTTCTGCATTCTGCAAACCATAGGCCATTTCGGTCTTTTCAGCATCAGAAGTCCGACACAGACAAGTAATAACCCGATCATCTGATTTCCCGACAGTACCTCATGCTGCACGATCACCGCCAGCAGTGTGGCAAACAGCACACGTGACAGGTCTAAAAGCCCGTACAGACTGATCGGCATTTTCTTGATGGCTTTAAAGCTGCACATCCATGCAAGAAAAATGATAAAAGACTTAAATGCCACCGCAGGCAGGAAATGCATATCCATCTGCGCTGCATTTTTCACATCCGGGCATACAAATAAAAAAGCAAACAGTGTATAGAAAAACAACACTTCCATGACACTGCTTCTCTGCAATGATTTCTTTTTAACAATCTCTCTTGTACCTTTTAAAACACCATAATTTAAAACGAATAACATCCACATAAATAATATTCTCCCGATTTTCCTCGGATAACGTATCATACTTTTCCCTGTCTTGCAAATAGTTTTCATTTAGTCACGCCATGCAGAATCTTTCATACTTTATAAAGAGGGCTGTTGCCCATCAAAAAAAGGAGGATACGATTATGAACAGAAAAAAGAAACGGAGCATCTGTCTGCTCCTGCTGACGGCACTTGTCACACTTTCTCTGACGGGCTGCGTGCAGAAAGAAAAAGTCACCGGAGAAAAAGTCGTGCTGAATGAAGTAGCACATTCCATCTTCTATGCCCCGATGTATGTGGCGATCGAAGAAGGCTATTTCGCAGAGGAAGGCATTGATCTGACACTGGTGACCGGCTTTGGTGCAGACAAAACAATGACCGCCGTTTTGTCCGGTGAAGCGGATATCGGATTTATGGGACCGGAATCCACGATCTACACGTATCTGGGCGAAACCGACGACCCAGTGATCAACTTTGCACAGCTGACGCAGCGTGCAGGGAACTTTATGGTTGCAAGGGATGACAGCGACTTTTCCTGGCAGGATCTGAAAGGAAAGACTGTTCTTGGCGGACGCGCAGGCGGTATGCCCGAAATGGTCTTTGAATACATTCTGAAGAAAAACGGTATTGACCCGGCAAAAGATCTGACGATCGACCAGAGCATCGACTTTGGTTCCACTGCTGCTGCCTTCAGTGGCGGAAAAGGGGATTACACCGTAGAATTTGAACCATCCGCTACCGCACTCGAATCCATGGATGCAGGCTATCATGTAGTCGCTTCCCTCGGTGTGGATTCCGGTTATGTTCCGTATACCTGCTTCTCTGCAAAGAAAAGTTATGTAAACAAAAACGCAGCTACAGTCCAGAAATTTACCAATGCGCTGCAGAAGGGAATGGATTATGTTGCAGGCCACACCCCGGAAGAGATCGCCAAAGTGATCAAACCACAGTTTAAGGAAACAGACGAGGCAACACTGGAAACGATCATCAGCCGATACTACAGCCAGGATACCTGGAAAACAGACCTGATCCTGCAACAGGACAGCTTCACACTGCTGGAAGATATTCTGATCGATGCAGGGCAGTTATCAGATTATGTAAACTATGAAGATCTTGTCACAACCAAATTTGCAGAAGAAGCGAAGAAATAATCAGCTGAACGATCTTAAAATAAAGAATGTGACAGGAATTTACTATCACAAAAATAAGAGACAGAGATCAGCACTACTTCTGATCTCTGTCTCTTTTCTTTTATCCTTCTTTATAAAATTGTTCTATAATCCCATCTGCAAGCACTCTGGCGAATAAAGTACCCTGTTCCCCCATCTCCTGGTATACGAAAAGCTCTTTGCGGAGATTTCCCTCTCTGCTCTGCTTTGCGGCTTCTTCAACCGCACCATTCAGGCTCTGGAGGAAATCCGAAATCTGTCTGCTGATATATTTGTCATTCTGTTTTTCGAGAAACTCTCCTATCTTTACAGCCTGCTCATCAATTTCATTCCTAAGAGCTGAAATATTCTGCCTTTCTCCTGTATAAACGGCTCTCGCATAATCTGCAAGTTTTTCTGTATATGCAGTAAAAATCTGACTTAAGCGGCTCGTCATGCTGACCGGATAAAAAGCGCTGTAAATAGTTGCAAGCTCTCCCGGGACTTCCAAAAGATACTCAAGACTCTGCTCTGTTCTTTCTTCCGTTCCGCTAAAGGAAGCCATATACAATTGCAGGAAGCCAAGATACTGATATACCACCTTGTTAAAATCACTTACAATCTGCAGCTCATCCAGTCCCTGCTTTTCCTCAAAACGTTTTCCTTCACAAATATTCAGTTTATCTCCTACCCGCAGATTATAGGGATTTACCCCGGGATTTGCAAGCAGTATCAATGGTACAGTCGTCTTATACTGCTTCGCCAGCTTATAAAGCGTATCTCCTTTTTGAATCTCATGCACCGTCATCTGACATTTCATAACTGCCTCCATAGGTTGTTATCATTCCCTATCAGTATATGAAAACCGGACGGCATATGTGAATCTCTAATAGCTTCTGATCTTATCCTCCGAATCATCGTTTGTCTTATCAATCTTCCGGATCACCACAAAATAACTGTAATTGTCACTGACTCTGATCTCGACCCGGTCGCCAACCTTATGTCTCATCAGTGCTTTTCCCATCGGAGACTCAATACTGATCAGATTTTCCAGCGAATTGCTTCTTACCGTAGTTACAATACGATAAGTCTCCTCACAGTCATCCTCCTCCACATAAACAGTCACCGTATTATTCATACCGACTTCATCTGCTTTGGAATCATCGGAAATGACCTGTGCTGTTTTGATCATACGCTCCAGATAGCGGATCCTGCTCTCATTTTTATTCTTCTCTTTTTTGGCAGCATGATATTCAAAGTTTTCACTTAAGTCCCCATGTGCTCTTGTCTCTTTTACCGCTTCCAGAAGCTCCGGTCTTTTTACCAGCTTCCGGTATTCGATCTCCTGCTGCATTTTATCTATATCAGACTGTGTTAATTGGTCTCTCATAACGTCAACTCCTTCTGTCCAAAATAAGTTCTGATCTTCTCCTCATTCAGTTCTTCCCCGATCACGATCAGAACCTCCTGTCCTTTTTCCACTTCTTTTACGGTCATGGCATCCTGCATCGCATTCAGCTCCAGCCATTTATCATCCTTACGGATAAAACCTTTCACCCGGAAGATCTTTCCGCATTCTGCATCCTGCAGTACCGCAGATACCGTCTGCCGCATCTTCTCTTCTGTCATACCCAGATTCAGGAAATACACAGACTGGAAGCCGTCCTGTTCCCCGGACAGCTTCACATGATCCGCCGGTTTATACCCGCTTGTCATGATCTTTTGATAGTCTTCCTCTTTCAACAGAGCCCAGTCCTTGCAGATCATCACATCTGCAAGCTGTCTGTCGCATTTGATCCGCTGCATGGCACGCCCGATATGTGCCTTTGTCCTTTCGATCTCCTGCTCCGTGGCTTCCTGCACCTTGCTGAATAAGATAACGCCCGCACCTGCAACCTCGGAAGCCAGCAGATAATCGGCGTTTTCAGACATTTCATCCGGCAGTTTCGCATCTACCACAGCGATCACATTTCCGATCTCATACCACTGATCCAGCGGTTCTTCCCGCAGGGTATCAAAAAATTCGTCCACATCGAAAATACCGGATGGCTCGACCAGCACCCTGTCAAAGCCCCGCATTCCCATGGAGATCAGCTTTGTTTTAAACCGGCGCTTATGGCAGTCCTTATCACAGCCGCCCGCTACCATTTCCAGATCACAATGATCGCCCAGAAGATCCTGCATCAGCAGCATATCAACATTGACTGCGCCGAAATCATTTTCCAGAATACAGATATGCTCACCTTTTCCGATCAGATAAGACGCATATTTCTTTAAAAAAGTTGACTTCCCGCTTCCTAAAAATCCGGTGATCAGATCCACCTTGATCATTTGATTCACATCCTTTGTCAAATAGTTTTCCTTTTAATACACATATGCTGTGTCTACATCAATAACCACATAGTAATCCGGCCACTTTTCCCATACTTTCTTTTGTATGATGTCTTTCAATTCTTCCTGTGACAGCTTAAAATCAGCCGGTATAACCACATCAAATATCATATTGTGGTGTGTCGTACCTGTCACCATACGGAAATCATGGATCGTAAGCCGTTCATCAATGGCTTTTACAAGCTTTACCATTTCTTCCTTCATTTCAACTGTTTTTACATTGCCAACATCGATCGGATCCATATGGATCACAGTCTCGCAATGCAGCTTTTCCTTCAGCTCCCGTTCTATCCGGTCGATCAGATCATGCAGTTCATAAATATTACCGTCCCCTGATACCTCTGCATGCAATGATACCATTACTCTTCCCGGTCCGTAATCATGCACTGCCATATCATGGATTCCCAGCACCTCCTCATGCTGCATGACAAGTTCTTTGATCTCTTTGACAAATTCCGGATCCGGAGCCTGTCCCAGCAATGGGCTTACTGTTTCCTTTGCCGCACCTATGCCTGCTGCCAGGATAAAAACAGCAACCAGAATACCGCAATATCCATCTATGTTGATCCCTGTTACCGCTAAAAACAGCATTGCCAGCAGTACAACTGTCGTAGCAGCCGCATCACTCAGGCTGTCCGTTGCCGTTGCTGCCATCGTTGCAGATCTGATCTTTTTTCCGATGGCATGATTATAATATGCCATGTACAGTTTAACCAGAATGGATGCTGATAACACAGCGATAGACAGCGTACTGATCTGTACACTGACCGGATGCAATATCTTCTGCACCGAATTTTTTGCCAGTTCCACGCCCATTAAAAGGATCAGAAAGGAAACACCGAGCCCTGCCAGATATTCGATCCTTCCATGTCCAAACGGATGATCCAGATCAGGCTTTTTCCCGGAGAAGACAAAACCGATCAGCGAAATAAAGGAAGATCCCGCATCTGACAGATTGTTAAAGGCATCTGCCATGATCGCAATAGATCCACTGAGAAAACCTGCCAGATACTTTCCTGCAAACAAGCAGATATTTAAAAAAATGCCCACAACAGCACCTAATGTACCATATACTCTTCTCTTTTTCTCTTCACTGTCGGATTCTCTGATCCAGAACTTAGCCAAACACGTTATCATATTGTACTCTCCCAAATAATGATTCAATTTTACTCTTCATACAAATATAAATCAATATCTACCGCCCCTTCGATACCGGGAACTTTTCCCGATTCCGTAAACTGCCACATCGTAAATGCATAGGGGAAATCCGGCTGCATCCGATAATCTGCCAGCCAGAGCGGATAAGCTGTCAGCTCCTCTAAATATAATACTGTTGTCAGCCGCTTTGCATTGGCATAGACCATCGGCTGATAGCCTGCTGCCTGCACAGCATCACAAAACGCCGCCGTGATCTTAGTCAGCTGCTTTCCTGTCAGTTCATCTGTTCTTGCCGTATCATAAAGGATCGGCTCTGTATCAAATACGATCGGCATTTCCATTTCCTGCCCTTCGATCGCCTGCAGGACAAATGCTGCCTCTTCTCTTGCCTCCTCCTCGGAAATGGCTGCGGAAAAGAAATAGACACCTGTTTTCAGCCCCTGCTCCTTTGCATCTCTCAGATTTTCATAAAACCGATCATCCATAACCAGCTTCCCGCTGCCATATCCCCTTAGCCCGATCCGCAGCATGACATAGGAAATGCCTGCATTTTTCACCTGCTCCCAGTCAATATTTCCCTGAAATTTGGAAACATCGATACCAAGCATAGTCTGATAGCCCTGCGCCTCATACCGTTTCGTCAGATCTTCTCCCGAAAAGGCAGACAATGTATACGGATTTTGCGCAACATCCGTCAGAAGCGGTACACGCAGATAGCCTTCTGCAATATCATAGACCACAGTCGTCTGTGCTTCCTTTTCCATATCCGACACATAAGGAATCTGTTTTTCTTTTTCTGCCACGATCCATGCCTGCTGCTCTTCTGCCTGCTTCTGCGCCTTTTCCCCGGCTGCTTCCTGTACCGCCTGCTGCGATCCGGACTGCCCATTATCATTGCCCGCTTCCGCATCCTGCGTGACTTTTATCTGTTCTGTCAGAACCGCATCTGTCTGCATGCTCCGGTTTTGCCTCACTGCCACCGCCTCCAGTGTCAGTCCGGCCGCTGTCAGCAGAAAAAGACAGCCCAGCACAATGCCTGCGCGCTCTGCCAGACGTTTTTTCCTGCGTCCCATAAAAACGGAACCGGCAAAAAAGAGAGCTGCAAACAGTAATGCACCCATTCCGAGGATGAGAATACTGCTGCCCGGATTTTTTCCGCCTTCTGCAAGCTCCTGTATGCTACTCTCCAGACTTCCCTGATCTGTTTCCTGCCGACTTTCCTGTTCCGCCGCAAGCTCCTTAACCGTGTCCTCTGCCTGCGCCGCAATGCCAAGTTCTTCTGCCGTTCTGGTGACGCTGTTTGTCTGTGTAAACAGAAAATACCCATTGTACAGCCGTGCACAGATCTCCTGCTCCGGCGTCTGTCCGATGATCCTAAGCTCCGTTCCCGCCTCATCAAACGGAAGCAGCTCCGACCATGTCTTTCCGCCATCTGTGCTGTAATCATAATAGACAAGTCGGCTCTGCGCATCTGTTCCGGTCAGCGTATAAAGCTGTGCATCCTCTTCTGTCCCCGTCCAGGTAAGCACCGCTGTCTCCGGCTCCGTCGTATCGTGGGAAATCGCTGTCTCCGGTGCTCTGTATCCGTTTTTGACATATGCCGAATAGTCGTTTCCAAGAGAGGTACTGACAAGTCCGTAATACTTTGCAAGTGCCGTCGCATCAAGACGTCCCATTTCCTGCCAGTCCTCGGGGCTGTCCAGATATGCCCGGTCCATGGCATGATCCGCATAGGCATGCTCCACCAGGATACACGGCAGATCCAGTGCCGCCGATTCCCGGATAATCCCATAATAATCCGTTCCACTGTCATTTAACCGCGTTTTGACACCACGGATCGTCAGACCATGCTCCGAAAGCTGGGACAGGATGATATCTCCCAGCGCATGCATTTTGGCATTTGCCAGCCCTGTGCTGGGAATCCACACCTCTGATCCGTACATCGTATGATTTTCGGACATATTAAAATGGAGGCTGACCATAACATCTGCCTCCACACTTTTTGCATATTCTGCCCGTTCTTTCAGGGACATATCTTTCTTGTCCGGATTCGTTATGTAAACCTCTGTGTTATCATACTGCTGTAACAGCTCCTGCATTGCCTTTGCTGTCACAAGGTTCATATCCTTTTCCAGAAATCCGTCATAGTTCAGCCCTTCATTGCTGCCACCATGTCCCGGATCGATCACAATTACAAAATTCTCTGCCATATACCCTCTGCTCTGGTTTATTTTTTATTCTTTTTTTCTTCCTTATCAGATTCTTCCGTACTCTGTCTGCTGCTTCTCATCTCATCGATCAGCTTTTCGATCAGAAGCTTCTTTACATATACATCAAAGCTCAGCATACAGATAAAATAAAACTGCTGCAGAAAGTCCCTGGATTCCTCATCTGCATCCGCAAAAGATTTCTGTGCCTGCTCGAAATGCCTTGCCACATCCTTTTTCAGTGTCTGGATCTCTTTTCCTTCCATCTGGAAAACTTCTTCGTAAATATTGGAAAGTGTCAGTCCGTCTTCTTTCCCGAAAAAACGATCTGTGATCGGCTGCAGCAGCTCCTGGATATCACTGATCGACAGAAATCCCTTGAAATAATAAATAAAGATAAGCACCAGAAGATGCTCCTTGGAATATTTCTTTTTCACAGGCGGCGGTAGAAGATCGTTCTTTGCATAATTATTGATCATTGTCTTCGTCAGTATCTTATCCGTTTCCTGCCTTGTCGTACTTTTCAGCCGATGATCCATAAAAGTAGTAACCTGATCCATGTAAAGATCGATATTCGGGATATCTGCCGTTTTGATATAATCTATGCGGTCAAAGCTTTCCATTATGCTGTTTAATAAATCTTCTGTTGAAATTGTCATAATATGCTCCGCTTCTTTCCTGTGTTACGTATTTCTCATTCACTCTACATTATATAGTATTAAAAACTATTTGTAAATGTCTAACTTTTCTTTCTCCGGTCGAAAGAATTTCTGTGCCGGTTGACGCTTTGCTTTTCCTGTGCTAAGATAAGAGAAATGTATGACGTTAAAATTTTACAGTGTTAAAGTGTTGGAGGGTAATTATGGTAAAGCAATTAAAATCTGAACCGGTTGATCATCTGTTTGAAGCAATCCTGACCCTGAAATCCAAAGAGGAATGCTATTCTTTTTTTGAAGATCTGTGTACAGTCAATGAGCTGCTCTCTCTTTCCCAGCGTTTTGAAGTTGCTGCCATGTTGAAAGAGCATAAGACCTACTTGGAAATCGCCGAAAAGACCGGTGCATCCACCGCTACTATCAGCCGTGTCAACCGCTCTCTTACTTATGGAAATGACGGCTATGAAATGGTTTTTAGCCGTATGAAGGAAGAATAAAACACCACCGCACCACAGGAATCCGCAGCGCGTGGCATCATATAAAAATCCCATGTAGTCATTTCAGGTCTGCATAATTGCATGATCCTGAAATTTCCACATGGGATTTTTTGATATGTTCAAAGCTTATATTACTTCTATTTTCAGTTAAAATGATTTTTCCGTAAACCTACACATCCAGCTTCATATCGCCGTCCTGTAACCATCCAAGCTTTCTCATGCCTGTGGCAAATGCCCAGGAAAGAACACCTGTCAGCAGGAAATGCAGCACAATGATCTTGACGAGGACGATGTTTCCGCTTTCCATGGCTGCCATTGTCTGATAGGTTGTGATCTGTCCGACCAGACCTGCTGTACCCATACCGGAGCCTGTTGCATTATTTGTCATGCCAAATACAAGTGTGGAGACCGGACCAAGCACCGCGCTTGTTAAAATAGCAGGCAGCCAGATGATCGGCTTCTTCACAATATTACCGATCTGCAGCATACTTGTGCCGAGTCCCTGCGCTAAAAGTCCGTTTACCTTATTATCCTTATAGCTTGCAACCGCAAAACCAACCATATTTGCACAGCATCCGACTGTTGCCGCACCTGCTGCCAGACCTGACAGATTTAAGATAATGCCAAGTGCTGCGGAGCTGATCGGCAGTGTCAGGATAATACCCATTAAGACAGAAACGATAATACCGCCGATAAACGGATGTGCCTCTACATTCACATTGACAAGCTGTCCGATAAATGCCATAAAAGCAGAGATCGGAGGTCCTAAGATCAGTCCGACTGTACTGCCCGATACAATGCTGACAAGCGGTGTGATCAGAATATCTACCTTCGTCTTACCACTGACAAGATGTCCGATCAGAATCGCAACAAGTGCTGCAATAAAAGCACCAAGCGGTTCGCCGGGACCTGCATAAGTAATCACTCCATCCACTAAAACAGTACCTGCCAGAATCTTGCTGGCAAAAGCACCCATCATGCCTGCAGTAGCCGCAGAGATCACAACAAGCGGACTCTCCTTATATTTCAGTGCCACTCCCACACCGATACCAGCACCGGTAACAGAAGATGCAATTTTTCCCATCATATAGATGTAAGTACCGATATTTCCCGGGATAAAGCTGCCGATCTGGGAAATGATCGTTCCGATGATCAGTGTTGCAAATAAGCCTGTCGCCATGCCACTCAGACCGTCGATAAAAATTTTGTTCAGTATCTTTTTCAATTTTTCCATAGTATCCTCCTTGACAGTATTTACAGCTGTATATACAGCTGTCTTGTCAGTCAACAAGGGTACCTTATCACATTTTTAATCAGATAGCAAGTATCCTTTTTCAGACAGCGTCTGCTCGATCCGGTCAAGCACATCCTCCGTCTCCGCTTCGATCGTATGGTAATGCACACCATCCGTAAGCGTGCTCAGCCCTTTTGCATGGCTCTTTTCACACTGTTCCACAAAGCTCTTGGCATCCTGTCTGCTGTTGATGATCAGATCACAGGTGATCTGCCCATATATTTCATGCGCTACAACCACATCAAGAATATGCCCGCCCAGATCAACAATCGTACACAGTTCATCCAGGATCTGCTGCTGCGTATGTCTGACCTTGACAGAGCGCTTCCTGCCTTTCATTTTCTCTTCTTCATGAAATAACAGATATCCTTTATTGGTAGATAAAATATTTTTATTGCCTGCACGCAAAAGCGCTATATCCTGTACAATGACCTGTCTGCTGACTGCGAGGCATTTCGCCAGATCCGTTCCTGACAGCGGGCTATCCGACTCTGCCAGCAGCTTTAAGATATTATCTCTTCTTTTCTCTGCATTCATGCCATTTCCGCTCCTTCCCATATATCCATGTATTACGGTTAAAAATCCGCTCCTTTCTGATTGTAACAAGCCGATAAAAGAATGTAAAATGATTTATTTCATCTTTACTTTTAAAAAAAGGTGTGCTATTCTTACGTTGTCGTAAATGACAGATATATTATTTTGGAGGTAGCCACAATGAACAAAGGTACAGTTAAATGGTTCAACAACCAGAAGGGTTACGGATTCATCTCTGATGAAGCTGGAAACGACGTTTTCGTACACTATTCAGGACTTAACATGGAAGGCTTCAAGTCATTAGAAGAAGGCCAGGCAGTTGAGTACGAAGTAGTTAACGGCGAAAAAGGACCTCAGGCAGTAAACGTAACTAAATTATAAGAAGCACGCTTCTTACAAGCTTAATCAGTTTTTCGATGTGCCTTTTTAAAATATAAATTGAAAGAATTTAGTTTTGAATGAGCAATTGTTTTAACGGATTAAAAAAAGCAGCCGGTCATATGACCGGTTGCTTTTTTCTTTCCTAAAAAATGTCATACATCTGAGATGCATGATGCAGCCTCAATCCATCTGCGAAGCAGATTATGCATGGATTGAGGTTCCAATTTTATCTACGCTCCACACGCCTTCAGCACCTCTGTAAATGCCATCTTCCCGCCAAACAGATCCAGCGCGCTTCCGATCGTTACATTGATATGATCCTTTCCCAGCTTTTTCAGCCTGGAAAGATCCGCAAAATCATGTACGCCGCCTGCATAGGTAATCGGTCTGTCTTCATAAGCCGACAGCAGGCTCACAAGCTCCTCTTCGATCCCACTATTTTTCCCTTCCACATCGACCGCATGGATCAGAAATTCATCACAGTATGCGGAAAGCTGCTCCATGGTTTCCGATGAAAGCTGTGTGTCCGTCTGCTTTTGCCATCTGTCTGTCATGATATAGTATCCGTTTTCTGTTTTCTTACAGCTCAGATCCAGTACCAGATGTTCTTTTCCGGTCACATGCACCAGTCTTTGCAGTCTGTCATAATCAATCTTCCCATTGCAAAATACAAAGGATGTCACGATCACATGACTGGCACCACTGTCCAGATACAGCTTTGCATTTTCATCTGTAATCCCGCCGCCGACCTGCAAGCCGCCCGGATAAACCGCAAGAGCCATAAGAGCCTGTTTTTTTGTTTCTTCATAATAAGGACTTCCTTCTTTATTGAGCAGGATCACATGTCCGCCTTTGATCCCGTATTGGCTGTACAGCTTTGCATAAAATGCTGCATCCTGCCCCGACACAAAATTTTCTCTGGCATAATCTCCCAGATCTGACAGACTGCTGCCAACGATCTGTTTTACACTTCCATTATGAATATCAATACAAGGTCTGAATTCCATTTCTGTTCCTCTGTCATTTCTTTCGTATAAAATTTATTTTAACTGGTTACATTATGATTATCAGTATAGCTGATAGATTTTATTCTTATCAAAAGGAGTGACTTTTATGAAAAAGACAAGAAAGCTTTTATTCACTGCGCTGCTTGTAGCGTCCATGTTTACATTTGCAGCCTGCGGCAATACGACAGGCAACAATTCAGACGAAGCAGGTAATGCAAACAACACCACACAGACACCAAATGACAACGCCGGAAACAATGACAACAAAACCACCGGTAATGGAACAACCTCCGGTAATCAGACAAACAACGGTGATAGGAACGACAACGTAGGCAATGCGGTCGGTGATGCGGTTGATGACGCCGGTAATGCTGTCGGTGATGTCATTGATGATGCAGGCAATGCGGTCGAGGATGTTGCACATGGCGCAGGTGATGTCGTAGATGACCTCACCGGAGACAATAACCCATAAAGGAAACGGGCTGTGCAGACCACAGCCCATTTTTCTACTGGTACGAATTCTTCTCCACTAAAACACCCTCGCGGTACGCATCTAACAGCTCTTCTAACTGATGAATACTTTCCTTCAGCTCCACACCGATATCGGTATCTGCCACGCACTGACGGCGCAGCGCGGTTTCTACCACGATGGAGTCAGAAAAAATATCGGATTCCTTGCGGATCGCTGCTTCTGTCGATTCAAACGGCTCATGCGAAACAAGACGCATTCCGTAAGAATTGGCAACCAGTGTATACCCGGCAATTCCTGTCTTATGCTGATACGCCTTGGAAAATCCTCCATCAATGACAAGCAGCTTTCCGTTACACTTGATCGGTGACTCGCCCTTTTTGCGTTCTACCGGAACATGCCCGTTCACAATATGGGACTTTGTCGTATCCAGACCAAATTCCCGCAGAATCTTATCCACGATCTCTTCATTATCATACAACCTATAGTAGGCATTCTTTGTTTCTACGTGCGTTTCCTTATCTTCAATGAAATAACGCTCAAAGGTCGTCATCTTATCTTTGCCGAATACCGGGGAATTCGGGCCTGTCCAGATATACCAGAGGATATCCTCACCCTTTGCCTTATCACCGGATTCGCGGCTTGCATAATAACCTCTTCTGGCATACGTATCCAGAATGTCATAAAGCGCCTTTCCGCTGTATTCCTTGCCGAATACATTGACCTTTAAGAAGTTACCCTCTTCATCAAGCGGAACACAGCCATGATATAACAGGTTGGAATTGTATACCTTGTAAAGTCCTCCCTTTGAGAATAAGAATCTGACATCCTTCTGCAGCTTGTCACAACGCGTAAACGCCTGTCGGAGCCTTTCCATGACCTCTGTTTCTTCCGGCGTCAGCTCATATGGATTGGCAGGATCGATCGTAGGGAAATCCATGTCCCGCATCTTATATTCCCTGCCTTCTACCATGACCGTTCCTTTTTCAAAATTGATCTTATCCAGAAGCAGTCTGTCTTCCATCATGAATTCCGGTCTGCGCTTGATGATCTGTCCTTCCAGCTTAAACTGGATGACTGCCATCGCTTTATGCATCTTCATATCCATGCCAAGATCTTTGGTATTGTAATCGGTATTGTATTTGATCGCAAAGGCTTCGCTTGTATTTTTGTACTGCTCCAGTGCAAAAGTCGCAAGCGGGATCAGATTGATTCCATAGCCTTCCTCCAGCGTATCCAGATTGCCGTAGCGGGCAGACATCCTGACTACATTTGCAATGCAGGCAAGGGAGCCTGCTGCAGCACCCATCCAGACAATATCGTGATTGCCCCACTGCACATCCACGCTGTGATAATGACGCAGTGTATGCAGAATAATATGCGGCCCCGGTCCTCTGTCGTAAATATCACCTACGATATGCAGATGGTCGATGACAAGCCGCTGAATCAGTTTGCTGAGGGCAACGATAAAATCAGGCGCTCTGCCAATACGGATGATCGTATGTACGATCTCATTGTAATACCCTTCCTTATCCTGCACCTCTGCCTTTTCTGTGATCAGTTCTTCAATGATGTAGGCAAAATCCTTCGGAAGCGCTTTACGCACCTTGGATCTCGTATATTTGGAGGAAACATGCTTTGTGATCTGCACCAGGCGATATAATGTGATCTTATACCAGTCCTCAATATTTTCCTCCTCCTGCATGACAATTTCCAGCTTTTCCTTCGGGTAATAGATCAGCGTAGCCAGACTCTTTTTATCCTTGCTGCTTAATGTATTACCAAATTCCTCATCGATCTTTCGTCTGACCGAACCGGAACCGTTTTTCAGCACATGATTAAACTGCTCATATTCTCCGTGTACATCCGTCATGAAATGCTCTGTTCCCTTAGGCAGATTCAGGATTGCCTGCAGGTTGATGATCTCCGTACTTGCCGATGCGATATTCGGATACTGCTTTGACAGAGATTTCAGATATCTCAGTTCCATATCATCCATATGTTTCCCCTTTTTCCTGTTTATCTTATTTTATCATATCTTTAACCGATCACATCACTCATATCATATAAGCCCGGCTGTTTGCCGCATAAGAATTTTGCAGCCTGTACCGCACCTTTTCCGAATACTGCTTTGGAATAAGCTCTGTGAGAGAAGGTAATGACTTCATCCTCACCTGCAAAGATCACATCATGATCTCCAACGATCGTACCGCCTCTGACAGCAGAAAAACCGATCTCCTTCTGCGGACGCGGAATGCTTCTCTGGCTTCTGTCAAATACATATTCATATTTTTCGGAAAGGCCTTCATTGATAGCATCTCCAAGTGCCAGTGCTGTACCTGATGGTGCATCCTTTTTCAGTTTGTGGTGTTTTTCCACGATCTCGATATCATAACCGGCTTCTGCCAGAAGTCCTGCTGCCTCTTTTAACAACTTCTCAAGCAAATTGATGCCCATTGACATATTAGCGGATTTCAGGACTGCTACCTTTGCGGATGTCTCCTTGATCTTGGCAAGCTGTGCCTCGGAAAGTCCTGTTGTACATTCCACAACCGGTACCTGCTTATCTGCACACCAGTCAAGCAGTGCATCGGTACAAACCGGTGAAGAGAAGTCTATCACAACATCCGCCTCCACATCACAGTCTGCAATATTCTGAAATACCGGATAGCTGTTTTTTACCGTATCACATACATCGATACCTGCTACGATCTCTACATCATTTTCTTCTTCGATCAGTCTTGTAATGGTCTGTCCCATTTTGCCGTTACAGCCGTACATAATTACTCTTGTCATCTTTTTTCCTTCCTTATCCTACCTATTATAAAGCGACCTAAGCCCCGGTCTAAGTACATGCCTTTGGCCGGGGCTTTCTATTCTTTTCCTATTTTATAAAATACCGAAGTTCTTCATAGCCTGTGCTAACTTCTCAGCATGTTCAGGCTCCATCTCAGTCAGTGGTCTGCGGAGCGGGCCTGCATTTAAGCCCTGCAGGTTCATTGCCTTCTTAACCGGGATCGGATTGACCTCACAGAACAGTCCGTCAATAACCGGAAGAGCATCTAACTGGATCTTGCGGCTTCCTTCTACATCGCCTGCAAAGAACTTCGCACACATATCATGTGTCTGCTGTGGCGCAACATTGGATAATACGGAGATCACACCCTTACCGCCCAGTGAGAGGATCGGTACGACCTGATCATCATTACCGCTGTACAGATCCACACAACCGTCTGCAAGATGCATGACCTTGGCAACACCTGAAATATTACCTGTGGCATCTTTTACACCAACGATATTCTCTACTTCCTTACAAAGCTTTACAACCGTCTCCGGCTGGATCAGCACACCACCGGTTCTGCCCGGGATATTGTACAGAATGATCGGTAACTTTACGGAATTTGCTATCAATGTGAAATGCTCTGCCAGACCCTTCTGTGTACATTTATTATAATATGGTGTAACGATCAGAAGTCCGTCTACACCTGCCTTTTCAGCTTCTGTAGATAAATAGATCGCTGTTTCCGTACAGTTGGAACCTGTTCCTGCAATAACAGGGATTCTCTTGTTGACTACCTTTACGCAGTAGCGGATCACATCCAGATGTTCTTCATGTGTCAGTGTGGAAGATTCTCCTGTTGTACCACATACGATAATGGCATCGGTTCCTCCGGCGATCTGACGCTCGATCTGCTCCTTAAATGCTTCATAGTTGACACTGCCATCCTCATGAAATGGTGTAACGATGGCAACACCTGCTCCAGTAAAAATTGACATATCCTCTTCCTCCTTGTTTCTATGGGAATTACAGCGGACGACCTTATGTTCCTTCATTTATATAATAGAATATGCGAAAAAACTTCCTATTATATAAAAAACCGGCACATGTGAGCCGGTAATCCTTCAATCTCCGATAGCTCCCCATCATTTACTGATGACAGTCATACAGCTCTTAACTGCATGCCCAAGAATAAAGTGGTCAGGCACCTTTTCTTTCGGCATCTTTCCCTTTCCTTCCTGTTCCTCTGCACCTGCTGCATCCCCGGATCTACTGTTGAAAAATGCGACCTCTATCTCATTTTATATTTTGATATGTAAGCTCTGCATAGCACTCAGAGCCTAAAAAAAGCATAGCACCAATACTGCCTTCTGTCAAGCAATTACAGACAGTTTCTGCCCTGACAATTACAGACAATTTCTGCCCCGGTCGGGATACGGCCGGGGCAGTTAGCATCATGCATCACATTTCTTGGAACCTCAATCCATGCATAATCTGCTTCGCAGATGGATTGAGGCTGCATCATGCATCACAGATGCATGACATTACATTATTTAAAACACCTTAAAATTCACTGTTTCAATCTTGGAAACCTCGTCAGCCAGCATACACACCTCATCACTGAGCTGGATGCCTGTCATGATGACCGTTGTCTCCTCTGTTTTGGCAGAAATAAGCGTTCTCAGCTCTTCCACCGATAAGATACCGACATCGATCAGTCCCAGTACCTCATCTAAGATCAACAGATCGCATTCACCTGTTGACAATACCTTTTTGGCAAAATTCAGTCCGTTGCGGATATTCATCTTTTCTTCTTCCCGCGCTGCCTCATCCAGACTTGCATACTCCGCAGAGGATTTTTCAAAACGGAAAAACTTGATCTCCGGCTCCAGACGCTTCAGATATTCTGCATTCATCAGATGGTCTGCTTTCAAAAACTGGATGACAACAACTGTTTTCCCTTCACTTGCCGCATATAATGCTTCTCCCAGTGCAGCGGGCGTCTTTCCGTGTCCGTCTCCACTGTAAATATGAATCTTACCCTGTTTCATGTCACACCTCACAAAACGACTTTGCTCGTTTTACTTAACAGGCAGACTATACCACAAAATACCGCAGGATGCAACTTTTCCGCATTTTCCTGCTGTCAGGCATTCTGCAGGACACCCTGTTCTTCCTCGGAAGCAAGCTCCAGTTTGCTGACGCTTACCTCATATGCCACACGTTTTTCTGCCTGCTCCTCCGAGATCTTTTTCATGTACTCGCGGCTCTGGATCCTTCCCCAGATCCTGCAGCGTTCCCCAACCCTGAAATGATTCGCATATCTGGCATTTCTGCCCCAGCTGATGCACGGGATGTAATCGCTTTTTCCGTATGGACGGTTCACAGCCAGCAAAATATCCGCGATTTCTCTTCCAAGCGGTGTTTTCCGGTAAACAGGTTCCTTACAGATGAATCCGTCCAGAAAAATATAATTTGTCTTTTCATTTTCCGGTACCTGTTCAATAAATGCAACCTCCCGTACAAAAACGGAAAGGATCAGTCTGTTCCTGTGTTCTTCGTGACGGTTATAAGACCTGAACTGTCCGCTTACCATGACGAGTGTTCCTCTGTAGTCCTTTGAAACATCCATCAGCCTTTCTGAGATCATAAGCGGTATCCTGTCTGATGAATCGCTGAGCCTTGGCACAAGAATATCTACCATATAAAAGCCCTCGCCAAAAATCTCATGGCTGTAGACAAATTCTCCTACGATTTCTCCCATCACGGTTACCTGATTGTTTTCCATTACCTTATCTGTCATGTTCCGGTTCTCCCTTCTTACTTTAAGAATTTTTTCCTTATTTACTTACGTCAGACATTGTCTGCTATATATATTTATGAAAAAATCCCATAATTATGACATGGTTTCATCGACAAAAGCTGGTGTTTTCTTACAGTCCTTGTTGATTTTTGCAAAAAATGTGATAGACTATAAACGTTTGGGTATCCTATTTAACTGTAGACCCCGTTTTTAGAGAGTGAGGAGTTATATGAAAACAACGAGAGACGATATTCGTAATGTCGCAATCATCGCCCATGTCGATCACGGTAAAACGACACTGGTAGATGAACTGTTAAAACAAAGCGGTGTATTTCGTGAGAATCAGGAAGTGGCAGAACGTGTCATGGATTCCAATGATATCGAGAGAGAGCGTGGTATTACCATTCTTTCCAAGAACACGGCAGTTACTTATAAAAATACAAAGATCAACATTATCGACACACCAGGTCATGCAGACTTCGGCGGCGAAGTGGAACGTGTCCTGAAAATGGTAAATGGCGTCATCCTCGTAGTCGATGCTTTTGAAGGTGCCATGCCACAGACCAAATTCGTACTGCGTAAGGCACTGGAGCTGAAATTACCGGTTATCGTCTGTGTCAATAAGATCGACCGTCCGGAAGCAAGACCTGCTGAGGTTGTTGATGAAGTACTTGAGCTTCTCATTGATCTGGATGCGGATGAATCCCAGCTTGACTGCCCGATCGTATATGCTTCCGCAAAAGCCGGAACCGCTTCTCTTTCCATAGATGAGCCGGGCAAAGATATGATGCCATTGTTCGAAACGATCCTTGATTACATTCCTGCACCGGAAGGAGATCCGGATGCAGGTACACAGGTACTGATCAGTACGATCGATTACAACGAATATGTCGGCCGTATCGGCGTCGGCAAAGTAGATAACGGCGTGATCCGTGTCAATCAGGATGTTGTCATTGTCAACCATCATGAGCCTGACAAGATGAAAAAGGTGAAGGTTTCCAAGCTGTATGAATTTGACGGTTTAAATAAGGTAGAAATCAAAGAAGCAGGCATCGGTTCCATCGTAGCGATTTCCGGTATCGCAGATATCCACATCGGTGATACACTCTGCAGCCCGGAGAATCCGGTTCCGATCCCATTCCAGAAGATTTCAGAGCCGACGATCGCCATGCATTTCATCGTCAATGACTCTCCGCTCGCCGGACAGGAAGGCAAATATGTCACAAGCCGTCATCTGCGCGACAGACTGTTCCGTGAATTAAATACAGATGTTTCCCTGCGTGTGGAAGAAACCGAAACAACAGAAAGCTTCAAGGTTTCCGGCCGTGGTGAATTACATCTTTCCGTTTTGATCGAAAATATGCGCCGTGAAGGTTATGAATTTGCTGTTTCCAAAGCCGAGGTTTTATACAAGACCGATGAAAACGGCAAAAAACTTGAGCCAATGGAGCTTGCTTATATCGATGTACCGGATGAATTCTCCGGTTCAGTCATCCAGAAGTTATCTGCCAGAAAGGGCGAGCTCATCAGCATGGGAGCTGCCAACGGTGGTTATGTCCGTCTTGAGTTCTCTATTCCGGCGCGTGGCCTGATCGGTTACCGTGGTGAATTCATGACGGATACAAAGGGAAATGGTATCATCAATACAACGTATGACGGATATGGTCCTTACAAGGGCGATATGATGTACCGTGCACAAGGTTCCCTGATCGCATTTGAATCCGGCGAAGCCATTACTTACGGTCTGTACAATGCACAGGAACGTGGTACCCTCTTCATCGGTCCCGGTGAAAAGGTTTATGCCGGTATGGTAGTCGGTGAAACAGGTAAGGCGGAAGATATTGAGATCAATGTCTGCAAGAAAAAACAGATGACAAATACCCGTTCTTCCGGTTCAGATGAAGCACTTCGTCTGTCACCGCCAAAGATCCTCTCTTTGGAGCAGGCTCTTGAGTTTATCGATACCGATGAGCTCTTAGAGGTAACACCAAAGAGTCTTCGTATCCGTAAGAAGATCCTGGATCCTACCATGCGTAAGCGTGCAGGTTTCAGAAAGTCATAAGATTTGATATTATGTAAACTTATGTGAAGTTTAAAAAAGGAAAGCCGGTGATGGCTTTCCTTTTTCTATTCATAGCATTCTTGACTTTATCTACCTAATGTGCTATAAAGTAAACAGTGTTTACCAAGCTATGTCAAAAGGAGGCGGTCATTATTCGCGAAAGCACAAAAGAAACAAGAGAATTGATCTTAAAAAGTGCCATGGATATCTTTCTTGAAACAGGCTATCAGGAAGCCTCCATGCGAAAGATTGCTGCCAGAGCCGGTATCACTGCAGGAGCCATCTATAAACATTTTTCCGGTAAAGAAGAAATGTTTGGAGAGCTTTTTCATGCATGCGGCAAAAAACTTATGCGCATTACAGAATCTATGATCGGCGTTGACTTTTCTGCCCTGTCAGATGCGGAACTGGTTCAGGTTCTGTATTCGAAGATATCCATGCAGACACTTCATCTATTACAGGGTGATATGCAGCTTCTTCATATGTTATTAAAAAATGATTCCGGGACTTATCTTGCACATTTTCGATCTATCTATATAGATCGCTGTACCGCATTTGCATCCAATTATTATGAGGAACTGTACCGACGTGGCATTACCTCAAAAAAATTATCGGAAAAGACGATCTATATGCTATCTTCTTCGGAATTTTCCATGATCTGTGAGATGATCGCTGATGACGCCTGCCAGAATGGCATCACAGAAGAAATGAAAGCCGCATTTACAGAAGCAATGACTGTTCTGCTCCGTGGATTAGAGGCAGAACTGGACATCCAGTATCAAACCGGAGGTGACAAAATATGAAAAATACATTGCAGGCAAAACTGATCTATCATTTTTATCACAGCGCTGTGAAGGCAGAACTGAAAAGACGTGGTTTCTCTAAAAATACAGCGCAAAAGATTGCCAGAGAGCACAAACTGATCGTGGAACGGGCAAAGGATATCGGTAAATCCAATCTGCTGAGTTCCTACATCATGGGAAGTTATTTTATTGCATTAAATCGCAGCACCGGAAAATCCGCTGAAGAAAATTACGAAATATTCCGTGATGGACTGTGTGCCTCTAAGCTGTTTCATAAAATAATGGGCGATGCAGATAGTTATCTGGATCCCAAGCGAATGCCTGCAAGGCTGAAATGGTCTGAGGACAGCCATAAACGTAAATATGAAAATGACTGGGTTGTGGATATTCTGCCGGGAAATGAATCGTATGATCTTGGTTACGATTATCATGAGTGCGGTATCTGTAAACTGTGTCAGGATGAAGGATGTCCAGATCTGGCAGCTTATCTGTGTAGAATGGATTATGTGCTTGCGGATATTATGCACATGAAATTAGTGAGAACCGGAACAATTGCAGAAGGAGCAGCCTTCTGCGACTTCCGATACAGTAAGCCTCGTGATGAGGAAAATAGCTGACCTTCCGGTCAGCTATTTCGATTCTATTTATATTCTGCTATGATCCACTCTTCTTTCCAGCAGTTCATGCATATATACCATAAGTGCCAGGAAAAGGAATAAATGCGCCGGCAACAGCCTGATAGATATATGGTTTGCGATCAGCGATGCTATTTTTCCCAAAGGAAGCAGCATCACTATAATGCCGATCAAAATGATAGCCTGCCCCAAGACCATAAGGAATTGCCCATAAGCACAATAAAACAAAGCTGTGACTGATAGAAAAGCCCCACAGTGCAACTGCTGTCATTCCGACACTGACTGCCGTCACCTTACCTGTTCCGAATTTTCTGGTCAGGCGGTCACTTTGCAGGCTGGAAATGATCGTTCCAAATGCTATGATCATGGAAATTGCCCCGGCATAAGACACCGGTACCTGAAATTCCGGATACATATTCGGCCATGCTGCACCAAGCAGGGCATCCGGCAATCCCAGACTGATAAAAGAAAGATAGATAATGCCTAATAAAAAACTCATTTCATTCTCCCGTTTTTATGACTTGATCAATCGGATAGCTCACTGATCATCTGCTCAAATAATTCCGGTTTCAGCAAAACCAGTCCTGCATGCCCTAATTCCGGTAATACTGTAAACTCCGTCTGCGGGAACTTGCTTTTTATATACGCGATATCCTGCTTTCGCTCTTTTTCCTCTCCATTTGTATACCAGTAATGGAGCTTCGTATCTATTGCAGGAACAGGATCCGGCACTTTATAATTATTGCAGGAATCAAAGGTGCGCCACAGTGTTTTTCTGCTGCAATGCCTCAGAACATCTGCCACATACTGCAGATCCTCCTTGGTATACTCATCTGTTGCAAATGCTTTTTCCAAAAGCCCTACACCGCCTGTTCTTCCGATCATCATCATAAGATAATCCTTCAGGGCAATGAAGCGCGTCACGATCCATGGCAGTTGATAAGGGGTGATGCCACCATCCATGACACAGTGTTTTATTTTGATCAGTTGTCCCAGCGCAACCAGCAGTGCAACGGAACCACCCATGGAGCAGCCATACACCGCATATAATTCCGTATAGCCCTGTGCTTTCATCCACACGTTCAGATCCGAAGCGATCTGCTCCACACTTGTAAAATCACTGTCATTGTCAAAGTCATATCCGGGAAGCGCCGGAACAAGCAGATGATACTTTTTCTCCAGCAGTGGAATGACATTTTCAAAATAATCCCATTTCACAACGGAGGGATGGATCAATAAAATGATTTCTGTATTTTCTGTTCCAAATTCATGAATTGTCATTGGTGTCTGCCTCTCTTTTTATACTTATGTTAGTTATTACTAACCAAGTATAACAGGTTACCACCACACATGCAACCTTCCTATCTCGTTCTCTTAACGCTGTAATCGCTGTCATACATTTCTTTCAGCTTTTCCACCGTATTGTAAACGCCATCCATACAAAATTCCTTCGACCATGTCATGTAATATGCCCATGGTGTATGACTCTGCTCCAGCTTTTTAACATCCGGGTTATAACCGACTTCCGTCAGAGCTGCCACTTTGTTTCCGGATGTATTGGCGATCAGCTCCTCATACTGCTTCTGGTAATCTGTCGCTTCATATTCCGGCAGATAAATGTCCCACGATACCACATCTACGTAAGCATCACCCGGATACCCTTCCTTTGTCGGACAGCTCCAAACCCAGAGCAGATTGTCCAAATGCTTCTGGTTTACATAATAATCAAACATCAGCTTGTAAAGCTCTGCTGCCACTTTACCGCCCTTTCTGCCCCACCAGAACCATGTGCCTTCCACCTCATGGAACGGGCGCCACAGAACAGGGATATTTTCCTGCTGAAAGCGGGCGAGCTGCCCGGCGATCACATCCAGATCCTGATAGAAAGCTTTGCGCTCCTTCGTGCCCTCCACAAGCACCTGCTCCGGGTCAAACTCCGTATGCTCACTGTAAAAGCTCTTATCTCTTCCGCCCACCGGTGAGAACCAGTGAAAACAGATAGAAACAATACCGTCTGTCTCCTTTGCCCATTTGATGGCAGTGTCCATGGTGCCCTGATTTTCCTTTACCTCTGTCAGGCACGCCTCGGATGCATCCGCATAGTTGATGTTTGGGGAATAGCTCAAAAGCTCAAATCCCTGCAGCTTCGGATAAGCACCTGTCTTTTCATGGATATAGGTGATCTCCTCCATCGGATTTGTCTGCGTATGCTGTCCGGTTATGATCTTTTTGCCGGCTGTTTCATATAAATATGCCAATAATTCTTTTGCCTCTTTTGTTGCGTTTTCATTCACAGGTTTCATTTCTCAGTTCTCCTTTTGTAATCCCTGTTTTTCCGTTTGTTTTTTCTGTCAGCAATTTGATCGCTGCGTCCTCTTCCCCCGCCGGTACCAGCACATGGAACAGTACTTTTGCGCCATATTCCGTATCTGCTGTGCGAAACCCCGCCTGGGAAAGCAGATACTGGATCTTCCCGACATCCGTATATTCCGCTGTCAGCATCAGCTCCTGCATCAAAAGCTGCTGTCTGATCTCAGCGTGCAAAAGAGCTTCCGAAACAGCCCCCTGATAAGCACGTACCAATCCGCCCGTTCCCAGCAACACACCGCCAAAATACCTCGTTACAACAGCCGCCACGTTATGTACATCCTGCCCGGTCAGCACAGAGAGCATCGGTCTGCCCGCTGTCCCGCTCGGCTCACCGTCATCGGAGGAATGCATGATCTCGTTGTTTTCCCCGATCACATAAGCGCTGCAGTTGTGCCTTGCATCCCAGTATTTCTTTTTGCAGGCAGCAATGAACTGCTCTGCCTCCTCCTGCGACTGTACGGGACATAATGTCGCGATAAATCTTGATTTTTTTTCTGTAATCTCGCCCTGCGCCTGCTGCAGTATGATCTTCATATACGGATCTTGCTCCTTTATTTGTCTGGTATTGCTATTTTATAAATAATGTCTACGAATTGTTTCGTGCTACGCACTCCCACAATTCTCCCCAATATTCGCATATCGTGGGATTATCATCCCACTTTTATGCTCATATCGGAGC
>OGQZ01000346.1_pt1 | contig 40259 bp, 31 predicted proteins | sample 1553321 | NCBI WGS metagenome assembly OGQZ01 (sample SAMEA2579958, study PRJEB22360) | human gut metagenome | reverse complement strand
AGATCTGAATTTACAGAAAGAATTTCACACCGCCGATAAAGGGTTCAGTTTTTTCCTGATTTCATCTCACGCTCAAATGCCTCACAGGATAATCCTGCCTCAGATGCAGCATCTGCTACGCTGAGAAGTCCCTTCCTGACTAACTGTACCAACATGTCCCTCTGTCCCAGTTCCCTGCCTTTCTGTTCCCTCGTCTTCATCATATCCTCTACTGCCTGACACACATTGACCACCTCCGTTTTCTCATCGATTGCAAAATCTGTATGGGTTATTGTCTCTATTACCCGGGCGGCTTCTACCTCCAGCTTCTTGAGGCGTTCATCCTCCTCCAGAAGCCTTGCCAGCCCCTTCTCATCCTTCGAATACTTTATATAGTTTAACACTTCCCGCAGGCTTGATGCAAACTTTTTGAAGTCATTCTGGGATATTCTGCCGGGATCCAGCATATGCACCCGATAATCCTGTGCATATCTCCGTATTGTGTCATCCTGCACTGCCAACATTTCATGCAACGATGTAGGTCCATCCCATGGATCTGCTCCAAAATGTACCACCAGCGTAATCACCGGCTGCAGTCTGTCCTCTCTCGTAAAACCGGACAGAAACTCGGCACTGCTCATAGTTCCCTTATTTGAATTATTTCTATGATCAGAAGCTATTCGTGATACCTGCTCGGCATACTGCATCGCATCATAAACCATATTTTTTACCGGCATAGCATAATGAATATCTGTTTGGTTCTCTACTCCCAAAAGAATGTAAGCAGCCTTCGCTCCACTCATAACCGTAACATATTTCAAAATATCCCGATACTTCTGCACGCCCGTCCCCCTCTTTGGGGCTCCGCCACCAAAAATATACATCATTTCTGCCGTATCCAGTTCCTTAAGCTCTGACAGTTTGATCACCTATCTGCCATCATACAACAAAAAATTAAATGCATCTGCAAATACATGTGACTCTCTCATATATTCTTTCGTAACAATATCTGCCTGTCCCATACCAATTTTCTCCTGTTATTCTGTGATTTTCGACAGTATAACAGGAGGGTAACGGGTTCGCAATATGAATTAGGTAAATGCCGCTTTGTACTAGGCAGATTACCGAAATTGCAGTGTAGAAAACGGCAATAGATCATTTTTTCCTAGTATCCCTCTTATCCGGTTCCCTGCCTTTTTCCCTCGCCTTCATCATATCCTCTACCGTCTATCCAATTCCTTTTATTGCACTTATTCCACCTGATGCTCCTCCCAAAAATCTTTCGTCCCAACAATATATAACAGCGTCCGGGCCCTCGTCCCGGCAAGATATATATACTGCGAAAACGTCTCACGCCGCAAAGCCTCTACATCACAAAGGATCACAACCTTCGCATCCAGCCCTTTAAAGCCCTGTATCGTTGCAAAGACAGGCACGGACGAGTCCGGTTTAAAATCATCCCGCAATTCATTTACTGTAAGCTTTAATGTTGCCAGTTTCGAATTTTGGTACTTTTTGGGCGACAAAAATGTAATGTCTCCGGGAGATACTTTTCCTTCTCTTAACGTTTTCATTATCTCCTTAATCTTCCCACCAAAATCCTTTTCATCCTCATAGGAAATCTTTCCTACCTCTTCCCCATTTTCCCGCATAAATTCCGCAAACGTCACACCACTTGCCTTTGCACTGTATGTGCCGATCTGCACCGTATTTCTGCAATTTACAAATAAACGGAACTTTGTATGGGAATAGGACCGGAGTATATCCATTCCGTCCTGATATTCCGGATTGTAAATATTCTGCTTCTCATCATAAAATACCGCCCATTTCCCGTGATCCAGCCCGCCTTTCAGCAGACAGTCCAGAGAATACAAATATAACGGCTTTAAAATATCCTGTCCTTCATCCATGATCAACAGATCATACTGCATATCAGCCGCATCCGGATCTGTAGACTGTTTCTCACTGATATAATCATAAAATCTCTCCGGTAAAATCTGGGCAAAATACTTTTGGGGATCCTTTTGCAGCTCCTCCACATCCACCGGAACATATTCACCAAAAAGAGCATGAATGTTTACTACCTTTAACTGATCTGTCTCCGGCAGCGAACGCATTACATGATGTGCAAGATTTTTATTGTAAGTAAGGTAGAGAACTCTGGCTCCCTGCTCCAGCTGACGTCTCGCAAACTCTGCAGCCAGAAGAGTTTTGCCGGTGCCTGCTCCGCCTTCTACGATCAGATGATCATTCATCCCCAGCGCCTGCATAAGCTGCGCCTGCTCCTTGGTCAGACGCACCAGCTTCTGCTCCACCTGCTCCAAACGGTCGTTCAGGGAAGGAATAAAACAAAAATCTGCCCGCAAAAACTGCACAACCTCACGGATATCCGACGGGGATAATTTGCTCGGCTCCCGGTGCTGTCTCTGCTGCCAGTAGTCGAACACCTGATTCATATACTCAGAAATATCCTCCGTCGTGCGGTCATAAATTATCTCCGGGATGATCTCCTGGGAATCAGAATGAAATGTAATGTCCGGAAATACCACACCGCTGGCCATCAGAATGTTTTTCATATGAGGATTTCCTTCAAAACGCTTCTTCAGGATATCACGCAGACTGAACATATTGCCTGTCACCTGCGCAAAAGGTCCCTCCGGCTTCACCCGTTCCGTCCCATACCGGTCAATAAAGGTCCATTGTCCGTCATGACATTCCACGCGTCCCCCCTTAATCTCCAAACAGGCAACGCCCCGCTCGCAGACCACCACAAAATCAATCTCTCCGTAAATCTTAGACCGGTGTCTGGGAAGCCCCAAAGAATGAAGCACACAGGCATTCTTTAAATTCAACTCCTGCAGTACATCATACATTTTCCGTTCTGCATTGCTCTTGATCTCCTCACCCATATACGGGGGAATAAATGTAACCATTGACCAGTTCCTCCTGATGTAAAATATAAAATTTAGTTAATGATCCACCCGGTAATCCTAAAGACTTCCACTTTCTCTATACATTGCTTCCTTTTCTTCTTTTTTATTGTCCGCTTTTTTGCTTTCCATTTCTACGGAAACCACTTGTTTATATGCCTCTACAGCCTTTTTAAAACGTTCGTAAAACTCTTTTGACTTTTTTATGTCTACCGAAGCTATGGCATCGGAACCTTCATATTCCTTTATATAATACGTCACGAGTTTCATCGGAAGATTCTTTCTCTGATATAATAAAGTCAAAAACTGATAGTCCAGCATTGTTTTGTTTTCTTTGTTTGCCAACATGGGAATGATTTCCTGATACATCAATGGCATCGGGAAACAATATCTGCCATCAATATCGCTATTGTCTGCACATATTCCCGGAAGGCAGTCCGATGTGTTAAACTCTAATTTCAATCCATTCGCTGTCGTGTTTAATACACATGCATATAAATATTCATTTTGAGCAATCTCATCATAATCCGGATCTTCTTTTCTGACTGCCGCTAACTGCATCGTATATACATGGCGGATCCCCTGATCCACCCGTTGCGGTTCTTCTCCCCTGGAAACAAAAAACAACTGATATCTCTTGCCATTTTCAAACGTATCTCCGAATGCTTTTTCAACATCAATTTCCTTTGTCAGAAAAAAGAGATCTCCTTTCCATTTTAGAGCTCCCGGCGTAATCCGGTGGCACTCAGGGGATATTGTATTCCATTCTAAACCATATAATATTCCGTCTGAATATGCGGAATAATAATTTTCCACAGCATTCCTCGGATAATCATATAGATCCTGCAACATCTCCCGTGTCAGAATTTCACCCGGAACAAAATTTAATGTTTTACGCTGCATTTGTATCGTTGATTCCTTCATAATATTTTCTCCTAATGCTTTCCGTCAAAGAAGCTTTTTGATGCATCTTCAAAATTCTCATACTTCCACTCTAACCATGTATAAACATCGTCATTATTCTCGCCTTCTCTGCTCTTTTTTAAAACACCGATACGAATGCCATAACCGTCTTTTGATGGAACCCCAAACAAAATACGTGTTTCCGTCCCCGGTTTATTCGATAAATCAATTCCTTCTATCGTGTCAATAAACTTTATAATCGTCTCTTCAGAAGCTTTTGCCTGTTTTAATAAAACATCTTTTATCTGCTCTGTGGTTCTCTGCTCTTCTTTTGCAGAGCCTAATTTAAGCATAAAACTTCTTTCTTCTATCCCGTGGCTATTTAACACGGAAAATTTAAATTCCTCTGCATTCGATAATATTTCAATCACTTGAATCTCATTTTCTTCTGTGTGATCATACAAACGAGTCTCTTCATATTCCCTTTTATATAACACATCATAGATCACCTTTGGCGGATTTGGAATGATAACAGGCTGAATTTCTCCACGCCGGCAATCCTGCATAAATTTTATGCTGCCTCTGACGCATTCCAATTTTAACTTTTCAGATTCCGTGTTTTCATTACTTTTTTCTCTTCTGGCAGCACGAAGTTTCTTTCCCGGAATATATTCCTTTAAAAGACTGGTAAACAGGGAAATCTTGCAGGATTGTCCGGAAAGTTTGTAATAATCATAATCCTCTACTTTCATTTCCTGATCCTGGAGCTGGTCGTTCTCCAAAAGACCACATAACAAGCCATAGATATCTCCGCAGATCAACCGATTGATTTCCTTAAAGGTAATACTGATGTCTTTCATTGGAGCATCCTGCCGTTCCAATCTTGAGTCTGTTTTTTTATAAATGAAATAGTTATCTTTATCACTTATTGTAATTTGTGGATCATAATCCTTATCGCTCTTGTTTCCAAAGCTTATACTAATTCTGCTGTCACTTTTGAAAAACTCAATTTTTATTTCTTCTGCCTTATGCCACAAATAATGGAAATTTCTCTTTACTTTTAACTTTGCTTTCTCCATATAATCATCACTATAGCAGGTTGGTATAATCTTTTCTGCTTTCTCATAATTTTCCTGAAATCTCGCATACACCTCATTTACCTGTTCTGAGTTATATTGTTTGGAGGAGCTGCTGCTTTCCATAATATCTAATATTTCATTTTCGTCTTTATCGATCAGTTCAAAAATGTTTCCGCCATTTTCGAATTCGTCCGGACAGATCGCTGCAGCCATCTTTATTTTTAATATCTGCATAATACGATATGTAATATTGTTACCTCCAAAATTGGAGTTACCGTTAATAAACTGCGTTTCCAATTTGATTCTTCCGGCCTTTACGCCATCAACGGACTCCACCTTGTATTTACAGCTTGCAAGATCTGTCGTGCCGCCTCCGCAATCCATGATCATAATACTTTTGTTTTTTAACGAATCGTCCTTTACATTAATTCCCTTCTGGTGGATCAATTGTGCAATCTCGCCATACACAATCGAAATTCCCTCGTCAATGGCTTCTTTGTCTTCTAAAATTTCTCTTCCCTGATCGTTGTATAATTTCTTTTTTTCCTCTAAAAATTTCTGTTTTAACTTTACCGGTGCCGAGAAATGTAATTTTTTAAATTTCTTTTGAAAAAATCTTTCTGATTGCTCAATAACATAGTCCAGATACGCTTTTATGATCGCGCTTCTTTTTACAGATACCTGATGTACTCCATCCGTTATGAGCTCCTCCTGATCCATAGCGCTAATCCATCTCTTTAATTCATAAAAGGAATCCGCTTTACATTCATAATGCATCTCCTCAATTTTTTTCTTGGCTTCGTAACCAAACAAAAATTTGACCGCATCTTTGTTCTCACAGTTTTCAACATAAACAAGCGTAGGTAACAGCTTTGCATCCTTTCTGTTCGGTGTCTGTGTTACATCAATAAATTCCACGATTTCAATCTCATCAGCCACAGCATTGCGAATGCCATAGGAACCTGCCGTCGTATTACTTGTACCAAAGTCAATACAAAGAGGACGGTCCTTCTCCCATTCATAATCAGAATAATAAATCTTCACATCGTCCATACGATATGTCTTATTTTCCTGGTTCTTGTCAACAAATACCAGTTTAAAATAGTTCAGTCCGTCTTGAATCCCCTTATAATCAATATTTTCCTGCTCCGGGAATAAAACATAATACTTATTATTCTCTATCTTTTCCAGACATCCCAAAGCAATGATTTCGCTGAAATCTTTACTGAACAAAAGAATTTGGTTCTCGTTTAATTCTATATCATCAATAAACTCGATAATCCATTCATTTTGCTGGGATACAATACCGTTTTTATACAACGTCCACTTAGGGCTCTTGTCATATTTGTCCCCTGTCACCGTAGTAAAATCATTAGATTTGTTGTTATATTCTTTGCGAACCTTTTCTAATGTCTGTTTTTTGCTGTCTTTTACTTTCAGAGTGTCAACACTCTTACGGGGAGCTGCAGCCTTTTTTGCCGGTTTGGGATCAGAATTTGTTTGTTCCGTCTTTTCCCCTTCCAGAATACATTTTTGATTTAATAAGTCAATTTTTGCCTGATATGTCCTAGCATCTCCCCGTTGTATGCGAATTTCATTTAATAACTGATTCAGATACTTACTCTTTTCGCTATTATCCCAATTTTTCAGCTTCTCACAGAGCTCGTCCATGCTCTTAATCTCATCTAAACCAGGAAACTTTAATGCCTTTTTAATCTGCTGTCTTGTGACTTCAATTTTATCTTGCGCTGCCATAATTTCTCCTCCTTATGCCTGCAGTAGATCATCTACTGCTTTTCCAAATGTTTCTGCCAATTCTGCCATATTTTCCATCATATAACAGTAATTCTCATCCGAAGCTATCTTCTGCAGATATGCTTTTTCTGCATCTGCCACTCCGATTGTCGCAATTACGATTCCCTGGCTTTTCGCAGCTTCCGCTGCTTCCTGCGTCAATTGCGCAACATCCGGACCTCCATCCGTGATAAGTATAATGCCGCGTCCATTTTGACTGTTACCATGATTCTTCAATTCTTTTATTGCTTTTTGTATCGCCGCATCCATAGCAGTCGAACCCGATGTTTTAAGACCATCAATAATTTCCCCAAGCTTTTCTGCATCATTTGTTAAATCACACATAATCTTTGCAAATGAATCGAAGGTTATAATACTCATGCGATGCACTGATAAATCAAGAATGGAATCCACAAGCTGATGACAGGCTTTTTTCGCATCATGGATTCTGTTATCCCTGCGCATACTGGTAGATGTGTCCATCAACACACAAAAGTCCATAGGCTTGGCCTGCGTATCCGAAACCTCTTCCACAATCTCTCCCTTATGTAAAACTACCGTTGTTTTTTTATCTTCTTTTCCCTCTTCGTACGCTGTCACGTGTAATGTTCTGCTCAAATCGTAATCAAATTTGACTTTAATCTTTACTTGCCCCTTTGGCTTCGGCGTAATGTCCTTCAATTCGAAGCTTCCGTAAAAATCAAAGTTATCAGATTCTTTCAAATCATCCGATACATCCTCATCTATTTTCTCATAAACCTTAATGATGACCCGGCTCTGATTATCCTTCATGGTACTATATATTTTTTCATATTCACAAGGATATTCTTTTCCTCTGGCTAATATCTCTGAATACTTTTTACCAACAACCTCAATTCCCATAGAGTGGGAAATAATATCCTGAAATTTACTCTGGGATGAATTCACGGAAAATCCGCTTTTGTCACTTGCGATAATCCCTGCGCCTTTGGCTACCTGAATATCCAGATCCTGTTCTGTAGATACCTTCTTTCCAAAAAAGTTTTCAACAATTTTCCTTACTTTCGAAATCCTGCCACTTCCTCCGACAAGATATACTTTACCAATATCCGCAACTGACAAACCACTGTCGTCCATGGTTTTTTCAATATAATACTGTATATCCTCATATAATTCTTCACATATTTCATCAAACTTTTCTCTTGTGATTTCTTTATCTAAATCATAACCGTCAAACAGCTCTTCACAATCCGCTTCACATTCACTGCAATCGGAAAGCTCCTCTTTTACTTTTATTGCTTCCTGTCTGATCTTCGTATCCACGCTCCAATACTCATTATATTCCATCCGAGAACCTTCATAATCAAACAGATCACGTCCTGTCTCATTCTGAATAACTTCTTTCAGATAGGAAACTAAGTATCCGTCAAAAGTATCTCCGCCCAATTCTCTGGATCCCCCGGTGGCAATCGTTTTATACTTGTCATCCTTCACTTCTAATATACTTACATCAAAGGTACCTCCTCCTAAATCAACTACTGCAATGTTTTCATCCTGCAATTCATCTGAAACAGCTACTGCTGCAGCAACCGGCTCAACTATAATACGGAGCACTTCTAATCCGGCTCTTTCTCCTGCCTTTTTCGTCTCATCCGATTGATTGGCTGTAAAGTATGCAGGAATGGTAATGATCGCCTGAACAACATCATCTTCCTCTAATTCCAATTCCCTTCTTACTTCATCATGCACCTTTCTTAAAATTTTTTCAGCCACATCAGTAGGGGTATATTCCTTATCCCGGATGCCCCATTTTTTATCACTTCCAATATGGGTTTTCGATGACCGAATACAATTCAACGGATCCTTCTTACCTTTTTTCAACGCATTTTTTCCTATGATTTCTTTGCCATCTTCAGAAACATATAAAACCGACGGCATCTGTTTCTTTCCGTCAATGTTAATAATGTCAATTCTTCCATTGCGATTGGTACTCACCAAAGTATTTGTTGTTCCTAAGTCAATTCCTACCTGTACTTTCTTCATTTTGTCACATTACTGCCAAAGCAGTATCTCCTTTCTGTAAACTTGTATAAAAACTGTCAGATTACTATACCCCTAATTCTCTTTGATGATCTTTTGGAGCATCATCAGCGCTGCCGATATCATCAGATTCTTCTAGTTCTTCCTGTTTCTCTTCTGCTGATACCTCTTCCTCCTCATCTGCAGCATTGTTTTCCTGTTGAGCCCACGCTACGCATTCTTCCCGCAGTATATTTTCTTCCGCATCATTTTCCTTATCATTTTCCTTTTCTGCCTCCTGCAGATTTTGATTTTCCTGTTCCAAAACATTTTTTTCATCTTTTAGTTTTTCATGCTCTTCCTTTAATGCTTGATACTCTTCCGTTAGCTTTTCATGCTCTTCCTTTAGATTTTCATATTCGTCTTTTTTTGCAAGATACATTTTTTCTTCTTCAAGATATTTGTTTTCAAATTCTTCCTGATTTGTCTCCGCTGTTTCCTTTTCTTCCTTTATCCTTTTTATTGTTTCTTTCCACTCCCCTCTCTCCTTTGCTAATCCGGCCCTTTCTTTCTCCAGCTTTTCCTTTGTCTTCTCTGTTTCATCACGTTTGCCTTCATATTCCAGTACAATCTTTGATAACTCTGCAATGTTATCACTCCAGCCTTCATATTTCTTTTTCTGTTGATTGTACTTTTCTTCCCATTTTTTCAACTCTTCGTTTTTCTTCTGCAGCTCATTTTTTACGTTGTCTAATTGTACACAGGCAGACTCCTTTTCCCCCTGCAGACACTGAATTACTTTCGACTGCTCCTCCACGATCCTTTCCATATCTGTAATCAATTCGAAATACTCATCCATCTGGCTCGCCTGGCTTTTCAGGCTTTCCTGCATCTTATGTGAAATCGCTTTTCCAATATCACATAACTGCTGTAATTCCTCTGTTTGATCATATTTATTTTCCATATATAATTCCTCACACTCCATAAACTAATTCTTCCGTACTGTCAATCACCGGTATCATCTCATCATTTTCTAATTCTCTATGAAAATACTGTATTTCCAATACATTTTTATGATTAAATCGAAAGCGATACAGCTCTTCCTTTCCTTTTTCAATATCTTTCGGAATATTAAAATATCCCACATATACTTCTTTGTTATTCTCACTGCCGTCCGGTATCACCGTATTGATCTCCTGATAAACATCTATTTTTCCGCGATCTTTTTCATTCAATAAAAGCTTCTTCGGAAATGAGTAATTATCCGCCCCACTGTTTTTTTCCAGAGTAGCATATGGGGCCTCCCCTTTTTTCGTATATATCTTAAAAGGAATTTCATCCTGAATGCGCATTGGTAAATCCCCATGTAAAAACTGATTAAACCATGCCGCCCCGTAGGCAACAGAGGAAAATCTTCTGTCATCCGCCTCCGCCTCATCATTCCTCTGGAAAAGCTTCCCGCAGTTCTCTTTCTCTACTCCCTGCTCCTCAAGGAACTCTATAATACACTCTCTAAAATACGGGATTGCTGATGTTCCTCCTGCCAAAAACACATCTGTCAGATCTTCCGGTGCAATATCATCACTTTCCCAAAACAATTCCTCTAACATATCAAAGATCATATCTTTCCAATGATTTTGATCCAGCATACGATCAATATCCTTTGCCGTCACATCAATATCTTCGTCATAATCCGGCTTTTCAAATGAAAATTCAATGGTCTTTGACCGTTTTTTTATTTCGTCGTGAAACATTTCATTTTTCAAATCTTCAATCTCTTCCATCACAGAATAACGATTTACCCGATTCCGAAATGCCTTATGGGCATCTTTTTCATCCTGATATAATACCGCCTGAAACATTTCTTTATTTTTATTAAATAAGATATCATTTAATATTTCATCATTGATCTCATTTCCTCCTCGATCCACTCCGATTGCCGACTGCACCGATACCTCATACTGTCCCTCTTTCACGCCACAGGAGATCAGGCAAATATCAAGAGTTCCTCCACCAATGTCAAACATCAGTACGTGATGAAGCCGTTTTTCCATTGCTTCAATACAATCCTGCATCAGATATACAAATGAGGCAAATGGTTCACTGATGATCTTTTTCACATGAAACCCGGCATCTTCTGCCGCTTTTCTGATGATGTTAATCTGATATTCCGAAAAAATAACAGGCACAGTAATGACTGCATCAATGCTTTCCTGAAGTTCTTCCGAAAATCTGTGATAGATATACTGCAGGATATCTCCGGTTACATCTCCGGCAGATTTTATCTGTCCATCCGCAAGTGTTTGCTTCCAATTTTTCTCCTGCAAATGTTCTTTTATATTTTCGATGTAATTGTTTTGCTCCTCCACCGTTTTACAACGATTGCGTCCTTTTGTCGCTTTATCTCCCAGCAGCAATTCATTATCTCTGTAAAAAACCTTATTGGCCGTTCCTTTTTTCAAGTCATTGGAAGTATTATCAATCCGAAAGTTTTTATAGCTTTCCCCTGCCCTTCGCACCACCTTGATATTGCACGTACCAAAATCAATTCCAACCAGTTCCATATGTCATATCCTCCCAGCAGCAGCCTTTGTCATTTTCCGTTTCCGATCAAAAATGATCCTTCCACAATATAAGAATACTTTCCATTCTCAGTCATATAATCCAGCTGATACGCCTTGGATGCCACTTCTAAAATTTCTCCATCCCGTTCCTTTTCAACATCTGTATAATCACAATTTTCTGAAATATATGACAGCTCTTTATCCGTCACCTTAGATCCAACAACCAACGGAACAGAAAACATTCCAATCTGTGCCAGATAATTTTCAATGGCTTTCTCCACATCGGCACCACCTTTTATCTTCAAAATATTTCTTTCTAATATTTTGACCAATGGTGCAACCAATTCACTGCTAACCAATTTATCCTCTGATTGTTCTGATAACTTCTCCAGCTCTTCCTTACATCTTGCCAGTCTCTTTTCATTTCTTTCCCTTTTTTTCGTATCTGTTATCAATACATTCAACTGTGCGAGAAGTTCACTACATCCACCGATCAGCTTTTTCAGCGAGTTTTTGTTCTGATCCGGGTCCATTCCAAGAATAACCGGCAGCTCACGGCTTGCCGCCAGCTCTCTTGTCTCTGCCTTTTCTAATACATTCTCCTTTTCCCGGACTTTTTCTGCCGGAGCAGGTTCCACCGGAGATTTCACCGGCTCTTTTTCCTTTTGAGACGGCTCGTTATTGCTTCTTTCATACAAAGAGATCAAATTATGTATCAGCTTCGTCTGAGCATCAATTTTATTCTCTAAACTTTGAACATATCCCCTTTGTTGTATCAGTTCCTGCCTCAGATTATTGATTTCATTCATCTGACGGGACAGATCTGAAACAACCTGCTGCATCTCAGGCTCATTTTTAATTTCTTGTTTTTCTACCGGCGTAAAATTATTGATGAGTTCCTGAATTTTGGTTAAATTATCATTCAATTTCTCTTTATGGGCAGTATCCGTCGTAATTGTCTCGGATAAACTATCAATACGCTTAAAATTTTCCTGAGTTTTCTGATCGTAAGTATTCCAGTTTTCTTCCCATCTTTTAAATGACTTTTCCCAATAACCGATTAATTCCTCTTTTTTCTCACAAAGTAATTGTTCTATTTCTTCACGTCTCCAAATAAAAAACATATTTCATTCTCCTTTCCATTAAAAGATACACCTCTTGATCCTGTTATTTTTTACCCAGCAGAAATATTCCTTCATTAATACTTCTTACAGGCTTTCCCTGTTTTTTGAACAACAAATAATATGGCTTCATATCAATCGCCTGTACCACATTGTCTTCCTGTTCATTCTCCACATCCTGATAGCCCGACTCCTCCGATATATACTCATCCATATCTGTCAATTTGTCGCCGCATTTTATGTCCAGAAAATATACACCAATGGATTTATAATAATTTTCCAGAGTTTCTTCCCATCCCGCAATATCTCTTTTTTTACTTTTCATCAATGTTCTGTTTAAGACTTCACGAACCTTTCGAGCAATTTCTTCTGAACAACTCTTTTCGGTTACGGAGTTTTGTATTTTCTTTATTTTTTCTTGAAATTTTTCAACCCTCTCATAATTTCTTTCTATTGATTTTATCTTTTTGTCATTGTCCTTCTCTTGAAGAAACTCCGACAATTTCTGCGATTTTTCTAAAATCATTGAAAGATATCTTTGTATCTCATCCGGCGTTTCTCCGATAACAACATCCTTTTCATCCGCTTGTCCGTTGCCTGAAGCAGCATATTTCTTTATAAGATAATTTTTTACAATAAACGGATCATATCTCCGTTTTAACTCTTCCAATAATTTACTGCTCATTCGAGATTTTTTTCCTCCTTCACCTCATAATCAAAGCTTTTTTCCTCTCCGTTTTTATCTTTTATTATTATTTCAATACGGGGTGTTCCATCCTCCTCTATATGAAATACAATAAAATAACGGTTCCCCTGTTCATAAGATATGTCTTCCAGAGTGATCTCATCGACAAAATGCATTCCCTCCCGGTAAACATTATTAACATTCGGATATGACTTCACATCCTTCTCGTAATACTCTACACTCAGACAATCCTGATTTTCTTTTTCCAGATAAATCTCCTGAGGCTCCGAGTGACATGGTAAAGGGACATCCACATCGATCAATTTATAAAACTTGTTTGGATGTGCTCCCTCTGTTACTTTCGTACCTATCTCAAATCTTGTTTTTTCCTCTACATGAAGTTCTTTGTATGCTAAAAGAGCTGCCCCACGGGATATTAATGTTGTTGGTGCAGATGCGGGATATACTATATCCTGAAACTCCGGATACTCTTTTAATTTCGCTTCTATCATAGGAATCTGGGAACTTCCGCCTGCCAGTACGATTCGATCCAGATTTTGAATTTTATGTTCTTCATTCGCTCTTTTCCATACTTCATATGCTTTATCAACGGTTCTTTGAATGGATCTTCCAATTTTTTCTTCCAGCTTTTCTCTGGTTAATATTACCTCGATCTCCTCCGCCTCTTCATCCTGATCATCTACATAAAAATCAACATATTCCTTTATTTCCGGCTTCTCCGTATCACTTAGCTCCTCCTTTAACATATTTGCCATGTAATACACTTCATTTCTGTTTTTTAAATATCTTTCATAAGATAAGCCGGCTTCTTCTTCATCATATAACTCTCTTTTATATGCATCTGCATCCTTCTTCTGATAATCCGGCAAATCTTCGCAGCCCGACTTTTTCCGGCATTTATTCCATAACCATTCCGCCAGACAATCTGTCAAATTATTACCACCCAGGTCACGTATTCCATCTGTTGCAACCTCTTTATATACAGAACCTTCTTTTTTTATAATGGATACATCGAAAGTTCCTCCGCCCAGATCATATACAAGGATATTTCTGTCATCCCCTCCTTCTTCCTCCTGCTCTGCCACCGCTGCCGCCGTAGGTTCCGCAGCCAGCCGAACCCCATTAAATCCTGCTTTTTCTGCCGCCTTCTTTATTAGCTTTTTTTCCTTGGGGTCAAACTGGGCCGGAACTGTCAAAACCACCTTTCCAATGACCGCTCCTGCATCCTTTTCTTCACTGGCCAGTTTTTCTCCCGCCAGTTCTCCCAGCTTATAAAAAAAGTCTCTCATTGCTTTTACCGGTTTTACATCAAAGGGATCTCCTGTTTCCGGTTCGATATGTAACTTCACATTCTGAGTCAGATCTAATTTGAAATTTCTCACTAACGCCCCTGGATTCTTTTTGCCCTTTTTTACTGCGTCATAGCCGATCACATACTCCTTCTCCTGATTGTAATATAATGCTGTAGGAATGGCATATTTGCTGTTTTGCAGCATAAGCGTCTGGGAATACCCGTTTTTGTCCACGTAACTTACCTCAGATGTCGTTGTACCAAAGTCAATTCCAAGCTCTCTTTCCATTTTATTTGCCTCCTAGTATACTGTTATATGATTTATCTTCATGGTCTCACCATCACCTACCACTCCATATGGTTCTCTCCAGACCACCTCTATATCAACCCAAAAGTCCAGCAAAAGTTCTTTTAACAATTCCAGCTTTTTTTCATTAAAATCGCTTTTTTCTTCTGCAATAAAAACGACAACATGATTCACATTTGTTGTATGAATCCGAGATACCGAAAACAATTCGGCCAGTGCCACGAAAAACAGATTATTTTGCTGTTTTGATTCGATTGCCAATTGCAGATACTTTAATATGCAAAAACCATCTTCCGGCTTTTGGTTATTTACCTGTACATATAATGTCCGGGCTTTTTCCCCGTAACAGCCATGTGTCACCTCATCCTCCAATATGTAATTTTTAAGCTCTGCAGCGGTTATACCGGAGTAATCATCAATGATGGCTAAGATATGAAATATAATGTCTATTTCTTTTTCATAATTTTCTTTTTCATAATTTTCTTTCCCCTGATATTGATATAATTTATTAAAGAAATTGATAAAACGGATTCTCCAATTTACTTCTACTACTTTTTCAAATCCATTCAATACTTCTATATATGGCGAAAAAACCTTTTCCGCCATTTTATACTCCTTCTCAACATTATAGTTCTCCCATATATAACTCAATGATATAGTCCTTTCCATGCAATCTGAGGATACATTTTTTGCATATTCATTAATACATAATTGATATAGTCATCAACAAAATTTGTATGATCTTCGTTTTTATAACACACATACAACGTATAGGCACATTTTCCAAAAAACCCCTCTGCTCTATAATCTTTTGGATAACTTATAACCTCTGTATAATTCATTTCATCATTGGGACGACTTGTTCTGATATCCTCTATAAAAATCCCCATATCCTGCCCAAATTTATTTAATTCATACCATGCCTGTCCCATTGTCCTGATATTGGTATGTAATTCTCCTGTCTTATCATAATGATCACAAAAATATTCTCCGCCGGCCTTTTCCACCATCTCCTTAAACTGATCAAACTGATCCAGTGGCAAGGAGTTTATTTTAATTCCCCATAATTCGAACTCATCCTGTGGATACATATAATCAAATCTGACGCCCTTTTTTTCTTCATTCTCTATCCTTTTTATCTCAAAGGGTATATCCTTTATTCTTAGATTTCCAAGTGTTATCATCCTGTTGGTCAATATATATTCATTTTCCTCTACCCCGGAAATATCGTATCTCTTGTGTATTTGTCTTCCCGCCATTGTTTGATATTCCTTTGTCTCTTTTCCTTCCGATTCGAGAACCGGCCGATCGTTGACCTTTGATATCATCTCCACATTCCATAATAATTGGCAATCTTCTTTGACAACATTATCCAGATTATTTTTTTCTAATTGCAGATCTACATCTATAATATCATCTAATTCTTTTTGTCTGATTTCGTCTGCATTTACATAAGCAGCCACATATCTTCTGGCATATGGCGAAAATATTACCGGTCCTTCCAATTCATATGCCTTTTTACACATATATAATTTCTCTTCTTCCTGAATCATTGACCGGTCAAATTTCAAGAAATACTCTACTTTTGCTTTTTTATTATTAATATCGGTAACACAAGCCTCATACATTTTCTTCGGATCTATATACTGTAAAAAATCTTTATATGTGCATGTAAAAAAGAAATGACCGATTAAAACCTGTCCTTTGTTTTTCTTATTTTCAATATTCTGTTTTTCCCATCCTTTTTTGATCTTGTCCGGATTCTCATTGAGGATTGGATTTAATTCGAACTCCCTTTTCAATCTTTCGACAGCATTTGCAGGAACAAATGCAACACATACTTCCGGCATATATTTTTTCAGTTGTCTTTGACTCGTTATTTCTTTTTGGGCTTCCTCGATCCAATCCTGCATATATTTTTGGTTTGCATTCACCAGATGTCTTAATATATCTTTTCTTTCTTCAGATATCCCATCCAAGTTATCAATTTTATCTTTTAATTCTTCAAAGCCATTACTTTTCATATCCGAGCACCTTTCTACGAATTTAACAGTATATTTTTTCCCTTTAAAGACACATCTCCCGATTCTGCTTTTCCGTCAACTTTCGATCCTTTTAGACTAAATGATCCCTTCGCAGCAATAGCCATATTCTTTCCTACGCTTAGCGACATCTCTCCCTCGGTCTTTTCTTGAATTCCTTCTTCCATCAAATATGAGCTGCCATCCGTTTCCAATAAAATAGACCGGTCTTTCATTGTGATATTGGATTTTCCCGATTGTATTTTGATCTGATCTGCATCAAATACCATATAGCGGTCAGAAGCTATGCCGATATATTTTTTATCTACATCCTGATATATGCCCGCTAATGTTTTATTTCTCCTGACACCCATCACTAAAAATCCGCTTCCGTTCCAAATAACATCTACGATATCATTATTATCCGGTATAAATAAAATCCCTGTATCTTCCGAATCATACAAGGTTGAAACATCAATCCATACTCTGTTTTCACTCATAGGATCCCTGACTCTTGCTTTGTCATTGAAATCAACCTGTATACGTCCCTTATGTTCGGGATCTTTATTATCAACCACTTTACCCTGAAGCAATAGACAACTGTTGCTTTCTATATATTTTTCCGGTAAAAATACATTTGTTGCGGTATATTCACAATAGTACACGGCATTTTGCAAAATAATCCTGTAGGACAAAATATAATATTCTTCTCCTTCTATCAATACACGTTGTCCGATTTGATAGATTTCTTTGGAATTTAAATCTATCTGAAAGACAATCTGCTTCTCATGTTCAAAATATTTCTTCTGCCTTATAATGATCTGGTCATTGTCAACTTTTTCACATTTATCTGTATGATGATTGATCATCCGGACTTCACAATTCTTTTCCATATTATCAACAACAATTCCGGCTCCATTCAACACAGCCAGACGCTTTATAAACGAAAAATTTGTCTCATTATTTTGTATAAGCGGTCTCTCCATTGTATTATGGATAATAGAATCATCCGTATGCTTTATACAAATTCCTGCATTCTCACCTTTTTGTAATGATTTGCAGATGTCTTCCGGTGATTTATGCGTATCCTGAAATACACACATATACTTTTCCCGATCTGCCAAAACAGAATATGACATAATTTCGACATCAATCCAATTACCATTATATGTTTCTGTAAATTGAAGTCCTGTTATCATTCCTTTTAAAAGAATCCTCCGATCCTGCACTTCACAGCTTTTTCCAACCATATGTGAATAATCGTCTGCATCTGATCGCAGGAGTGCTCTGAATTTACATACTGTATGAGCGTTGATTCCGGCATTCATACAAAAAGAAGATATCTCTATTATTTTATCAAACCCTGTTATTTTCATATTCTTCCCTTTCTCTATTTCCAAAAGATATAAATCCGTATACGAGGCTGATGATTCAGCCCCGCATACGAAACATATTCATATCTCTTTATTCCGGAGAACCGGCGATCACTGAAATATCCTCTAAACTGTCCGCCTTCTGTGATAATAAAATTTCAAAATATGGTTCCCGCGCAGATGATGAATCACGTTGAGAAATCTCACTCGGATAAATTTCTTTGTAATCAACACAAAATGCTTTTGTCAGTTTAAATTCCCGAACCATTTTATTGGAGCTGTTGGCCGCATAAGCAATATCTACTTTTCTATACTGCTGTTTATAATCATTGGATAATGACCATTCTGCCAGCTTCTTTACTTCTGCCGTCGTAGCCGGCGTAATAAATCCTCTTATGGTTATTTCATTAACAATGTCGTTTTTCCTGTCCTTCACCTTAGTCTGAACTGTGTCAACCACAAATTCAACTTCTAGTTTCAAATCACTATGCTCCAGTACAATATCATCCTGTCCTGCACATGAAATAATTACTTTTGTTACATCCTTTGCCATCTTCTTATCCTCCTATAATTATAATTGTTTGACTTCTTTATGCTTCTTGTGTCTCAAACTCAACTTTCTCCTGACCTTCACGAAATGTTATTGTATAGCCACTAAAATCAGAAGCCAGAATAATATTTTCGCCTTCATTCAAGAGTAAGTTCACTATCCTTTCACTTCCCACCTCCTGCCTTTTTGTTTTCCATTTTTCTATATCTTCCTCATAAAAATGGTTTACTCTGCCCGTGTCTGCACAAGGACCACTCTGCTCTTTAACACAGAGATCCATAAATTCGCTAAACAATGTTCTATAAACTTCCCGATACTTTTCATCCTTTTTGTACATTGTCCTTGCATTTCCCACAAACACTCTCTGTATGTCGGCCCCCGTCTCACTATCATTAACGCCACTGTCATTAAAGAAAAAGCCAAATCTTTCTTTATTAATTTCTCTTTGCAGATTCTCATCCATTGGCCGGCTGCTTTCCACAGACATTGTTGATAAATACTTCTTTTGTACCCGGCTGTCCTCAAAATTAAAACGAACGCATGTATTTTTCGGATCAATGATTATTTTCTTCTTTTTTAATACATTCGGCTGCTGCGATCCAACAATCATTCCTGCTGCGACATACGCCGCCTCCACATACATTGCCGGAAAACCAACTTTAACTTTATCCTCATCAAACAGATCAACAAATTTCTCGTTTAATATGTACTCGTGTTTTTTACAAATTGTGAAATTCGGAAATGCACATACTGCATATTTTCCCTCATTCGGAAACTGAATCAGATCTTTCATTTTTCGGAATCTCTCTATTGTTAATCCTGTAAATGAAGTTTCCTCTGTCGCCTTGTAATTAAAAATAGTGACTACCTTCGCCTTCTGGCAAATATCCAACAATGTCTTAGCCTGGGAAGCAGATGTCAAATCGGTATTTTTTTCTTCCTTTTTCTCCCTTCTCTCCCCTAAACTAAGCCTCTTTTCAACCTTTCCCGATGTTCTTTTCTCATCTCCCATAGCCACAGCCGGCAATATACCAAACCATATCTTTTTCTTTCGATGATTCTGTCCTAAAAAGTTTTCTAATCCTTTCTTCATTTCATCTGTTTCGATTAATTTTTCTACTGTACAATTTGTAACGACCAGCTCCGACTCCAACTCTCCGTCTACGGTTGCATTATCAAAAAAAGCACATACTCCCAAAAACTTTTCCACAACCGGCGCCAAAGCATCCATCATATTCTCCAACATGCTTCTATAGGTCTGCTGACGTTCTTCTCTCTGTCGAATCATCTCCTCCAGCTTTTCCTGTCTTTTTTGCTCATCCTGAAGAGAAATCAATTGATTTCCGCCTGTCATGATCTCAACAAGAGCATTCTCCACATATTTGTTGTTTTGGAGTGCCTCTGGAGCACCGTCTTTGTAGGCCTCCCTGATCATGTCCTCAATTTGTTCTTCTGTATCCTTTTGCTCAATACGCAGTACTTCTTCCTCCTGCGTATTTACTTCAATAGGCTCACATTTAAGATTTCCGTTCTCATCAAAGGTTGCCTGGATTCTCTCCGGTATAAACGGAACAGATTGATCCCCACTATCATTTTGTTCTATTCCTTTTTTTAATTCTAAATACTTTTTGTCACTGTCTGCCAAAAGAAGGGGAAGAATGGCATGAAATCCCGAAGAAACACCTTCTTTCAAATGATCCATACAATCATTAATATTTTCTACCTGCTCGTTAATTTGATCATTCGGGGCATCTATTGCCAATAATTCCTGGTATTTATTCTGTGCAATTTTCAGATCAACCCGTATCCTTTTATAATTTTCCATCTGTTTTTCAGCACCTAACATTGCCTCAAATTCTGACTGATCAAAATAACGGTTCGGTTTTCCGTTTTGTTTTCTTTCATTGTACATTCGCATCACTGCTTTATAAAAAACGTTTTCTTCCAACGGCTGCGGCATCTTATCCGGGTCCCAGCCATCCGGTCTCTCAATGGTGTAATCCACATTGATCTTAGACTGCGCATCTCCCGCTGTACTCTTTTCAACCGGATATAAATAAGGGGCAAATTTCTCTACAAACTCCCGAAATGATCTGACCGTAAATTCTTCATCCAGCCTGGTTTCAAAGCGATCCTTATCTTTGTCAAAATCCTTCAAAAGACTATCTAAGCCCTCCCGCGGATTTCCATCCTGATCATATTCCGAAAACGTTTCAAACAGTACCGCTTTGCTGGTCTGACCAAAATATTCCTTATAATTATCATTTGCAATCACTGACATATCGTGCCCTCCTCTTTTATAATTGATAAATATACATTCCTCTGAGATTTTCCTCAGATATGCACTCTTCCAATTGTTGCTTTAAATTTTTACTGATCACAATCTCCTGATTTCCCACTCCGGATAATTTAAACATCTGATAATTTCCAACTCTGTCATCCAAAATCCTGGCATCGTGGATATCATCAAACGCTTCAAAATCATCATCCGCACAGTCCGGATCAACACATTTTATTCTTGGCGGCAACGCCAGCCAATACTCTTCTTCCTGCCCATAATAATCCAAAAGTATTTTTTTATAATATAAATTGTCGACTCCAAGCTTCTCAAATATCTCTTTCATCCTTTTGGATATGACCGGAATAAACTCGTTTACCAGCGAAAAATCGTATAATTCCGTGCCCGCAATTACTTCCAGTCTTTCTGTTCCTGCCGGGATATATTGAAATTCAGAAGTCAGACATCCCCTGTTCCAACTCTCCGGAACAGAAAAAGATATCCAATCATCACATTGCTCTGCATCAAGTATGTAATACTCTGCCATATAATCCCTTCTCCTTTCTTATTCCATATTGCCCCACTGTATTGCAAGCAAAAACTTTTCTATTTCTTCTTTATTCTGCTTCAACAATTCAATGCCTTCCTTTTCATCCCCCCGCCACTTTTCTCCCGCTTCGGGAAATACATATTTAAAATTTATGGGAAGCTGGATGTTTCCGTTTCTCTCATCTAATATCGCTATATTGCTCCCTTTGCAAAATTCCATAAACAATCTGTCTATATTGTCATTTTGCTGATCTAAGAGCATTTCTCCTCCCCACGCTATTTCCAATGACTGTTCTCTTTCTTTTCGAAAAAGAATACGCATCACCCTGATCTTTGTATCTGCAATCCTTCGAAACAAAATTGCTTTTGCGCTTCCTTCTATTCCATAGGCATAACGCATCGCAATTTCAGAGACATAATAGGGAGTGCTGTCTTTCGGATCATTTCGAAAACCGTCCAGCTTGTCCTTGATATTGACCAGCAATCTATGCATACGTTTTTCAAACTGCTCCCGGCCCTCCTCATAATGATCTGCCCTGCAAACATCTCTGCTCTGCAAACCAAATTTATTCAATATATCTTTTCTCAGTTGCTCAACATAATTTCTAAGATTTCTGACTACATGAGAGTAATCATAATGATTATATTCATGCCCTTTTCCTCCATGCCATTGTTTTCCGAGAGTCTCCATAATCTGAAACTTAATCTGTTCTTTTTCATGATCCGTAGAATAATTTCCTATATGTACATCTCTCCTGGCAGACGGAAGCAGGCAGCAATTTAATGCCTCATTAATGTCATATTCATAATAGTTGGCAAGTTTTACCCAGAAGTCTATGCTGGAATATCGTTCTCCCGATTGTTTCCGCAGCATATCCTTAACGGGGACCATATGATGCGCTGCCACTGCTGCCAGATCATATCTTTTTATTTCAAGCTCTTCCTTTTCTTCTGCCTGAGGAAAACACATTCTGTAGTTATTTCTCAAAATAACAGACGGTTGCTTTGTTGATATCATCTTCTGCCCTCTGGAATCTGTCTCCCAATTTAGCATGTGCTCGGAAGGGGTTTTCACATAGTCACAATTTCTGCATTTTTCACTTTCTGCATTGAACGGACAATACAAATTGTTAATTTCTTTTTGAAAATCGATCTTTTCATTACACTCCTCTTCTGGGTATTCCATTGTGCCTATTACTGCTTCTTTTGGGCGATCTTGACTGATATTCTCCTGTTTTTTTTCCTTTATCGCCTCTTTATTTTTATTTTGTACATCATTTTCAGCGGTTGGAGCATTACCTTTGGAATGATCCTTCCCTGCGGAAACCGCCCCTCTTTTTACCGATATTGCCAGAGGACGCACCGGAGATATCTTTCCGCCAAAGCTCATACAGGTTGTACACGATCTTTCCGTTAATGCCATTTTTCCGTGTATTTTTATATCTTTTGACGTATTATTCCAAACAGGACCCTGCACATACACACAGGGACTAGGAGGATTTTTAGGTGCCGTAGGACTTCCACAGATCCCTCCCGGTACGGATACCGATAATTTTGTTCCTGTTGTCAGCATTTCTCCTCTGGTATTTTTTACCACAACCGGAGGTATATTTTGTGGTGTTAAAATTAAACTTGCACTGTATGGACATTTAAATTTACATTTTGAATTCAAATACTGCTCACCCAAAGTTTTTCCTCCTTATCAATATATCGTTATATATTTAAATACCCTTTTCCACGACATCTTGGACACTTTATTTTCACTAATTTTGTCCGGCCCCGATATGTTTCTTTTTTATTCACCTTCCCTGTCCCGTGACACTTCAGGCATATATTATTTTCGTCCATCGTTGATGTACGATTCGTTGTATCCGGTCCATTTTGAGGTTTTATTCCATTACTTTTAAGGAATTCATATGCTTCCTTATCCTTTTGAAGTTCTGCCTCATCTCCACCTTGATCGGGATGATCCTGCTTGACCTTATTTCTATATGCCCTTTTTATATCCTCCTCGGTCAACTTATCGCTCCACTCCAGACCAAGTATATGAAAAGCCTCTTCATATGTCATATATCATATCTCCTCCGTCACTTTTACTCTTCTAAAATAATTCCCGTAATTTTCTTATCGCCGATTTCCTTGATATGTTCTTCATCGGAAACAATATATTCTAACTGATCCGGAGCAATCACTCTGATAAATACGTCCTGATCAATATCAATATTATCGATCTGACATTTAATAAGTTTCACTCCGTCATCCCCCACACACATATTCCTTGCATCCGGTAAGGAGGTATAATATATCTCAAAATCCGGCTCTCCCGCATTAATAAATCGAACCCATTCGTTGTAGCCGATCGTATTTCGATCGATCATTACTTTAAATTTGCCCTTTTTCCCTCTTCTGCCAATGTTGTATTTAAACCTAGTCTGGCTTGCCGGGTCCGTCTCCGGGATTACTTTAAATTCCGTTCCACTATCTCGTCCAAGTATTAAGCCATAGGCTACACCTGTTTTTCCTGTAGGCATCTCAATATCTTTTTCATCAATTTTGATTCCACGAGCTTTTTGTATTTCTATTGCTTCCAGGGTTCCAAGCGGCGGATACAATTCAAACTCCTTATTCTTTATCCCACTTGATTCCTGTTGTTTCTTTTCCTCCAGAACTTCTTCAAATACTTTTTTCAGGATTGGAGATTTGCTGGAATTACCGGCAAAAAATACGTTCATTTTCTTTTCTTCCTGTAATCCCTTTCTCTCCAAAGATGCCTCTACAGAGCTAATAAAGTTCTCTACTCCTTTTTTGATACGTTTTTCTAATATATCAATCAAAGGAACCTCAATACCATCCTCCGTTGACTTAATATACAATGTTTGCCCCGGCTGCTTCTCGCCATTTTTATCATATAGGTCAAGAGTGATTTTTTCGTTTTTTATAATCTCTAAATCACCATTGAAACGATATCCGTCATATGTTGTATCGGTCTCTGAATCCTGCGGCACATCATCATTACTCTCTTCTGTCGCAGCAGCATTTTCTTCCTCTTCATCCTCATCGAAAGAATCTTCGGACTCAACCTCATCGGCTTCAGCTAATATATCTTCTTCGGTATCAGTTTCCTCTTCCGTGGCAAGAATTCCTTCCCAAAACGGCCGCAGCTTTTCTATCATTTCCTTGGTGTTTCTTCTCGCCTCCTGCGAATCTGCAATCAGCATTTCGCTTCCCGGAAAAGGATCACATTCCTTGGGTTTCGTAAAGGAAAATCCTGCAGAACTTTCATTTGCCTTTAATTTGGAAGCATTTGCCTTAAACACTTCATATGCAAGCAAAGCTAACAGATTTTCTCCGCCTAAATACCGATCTCCCTCCGAACCAAACTGCTCAATTACATAATCGTATCTTTCTTCTTCTCTGCGATCCTCATTCGCACATCGTATCAATCCAAAATCAAAGTCTGTCGTTCCTCCGCCAAAATCAAAAACAGAATACAGTATTTTTTCATCTTCCTCCGGATCAAAACCATATTCTTTCAATGCGGTAATTGCATAGGCAGCCGGCTCACTGACACCTTGTCTGACACGAAATTTACTCATTATGTCTTCATTATCCAAAACAGCTTCCGGAAGAGATTTCATCAATCCTTTTTTAAAACTCTCTACTATTTTTTCCTTTACTGATTTTTCATAATTGACCGGAAATGACACTACATAATCAATAAATATTTTGTTGCGCATATTGTTAATATAAAGTCCCAGATAATATGCATACAACTCCAACGGATTTAATTCATCCTCTTTGAGATCTACAAACGAACCAAGCAAGTATTCGTGGCCCTGCTGGTCTCTGATCTTTACATTGTAATCCGAATCCCCGCACCACTGCTTAATATCATAAAAATATGAATAAAAAAAGTCTGTATTTCCACATTCATTCATATTATTGGAAGCCTTGTGAGAAACTGTAACATCCTGTATGGATGTATGAGGTCTTCCTTTCCTGCTGCTGTAATCATCTATAAATTTATCTAAATCTATAAATTCCATGACCGTAGGATTTTCATAATGAAATGTTTCCACATCCTTATTTAACTGTCCAATTCCAATACGCAGTAAACTGATTTTTTCTTTTCCATCCTGCATGGATACAATCGTGCTTTTTGTACCAAAATCAATGCCAATCAAACCGTTTTTGCACACATCACAAACCGGGTTGCGCGCCGTCAAAGAATCAGTCAGTCCAATAATCTTCTCCCCATCTTTTTCTTCCGGATCTTCGTCAAACCACAGCTCCCAATGACCGGCATTCACATCATCCAGGCATTTTCTGTCATAGGGTTCCAGGTCAGCACGGAAATAATCACAATTTAGGAGATTTTCAATAAAACTATCCTCCTCATCCTTAGAAAGGGTAATCTTATCTTCAAATCTGTCTTCAATTTCTTTTTTAATCCCTTCCCTGTCAATGGACAACTTATCGATCCATTGATCAATCACCACATTATCCTGTATTTCCAATGCAGAATGAATGCCCAGCTTCCGGAATTCGCTAAGAAGCTCTGTGAAGGTTTTCTCTCCGGATATCTCAAAGCTTCCATCCTCGACACTCTTTTGAAATTCTTCTACAGCAACAGAACAAAAGGGGATATAAATATTTTGAGTTCCACCATAATATGCATCCGAAAACTTTATTGTAAAATAATTCTCAGCATTCATTAAACAATTATTAACATATGTACGACTTGATGTATTTTCTATGCCCTTTCTAATCTCTTTAGGAATCCTTTTTTCATTTCCAAACATCAATACCGCTTCTTCTTCGCTAATGTTGCAGCAACGAAGCCCCCCATATGATTCATGCTCAGTATTATACCTTGGCAAAACCGGTATCAAAAGCTCAGTTTGGGTATTATAAAACCACAATCCGTTACTCTTTAAGCAACGAATCCATTCTTTTTCGAATATTCTCTCTTTCCACTCGCTGTATTTGTTATGAATCTCCATCCGAAATTTGTGATATAAAATCTCTTTCTTATATAATTCCACCTGTGTTTTCTCAATCAGTGCTTTTTGAACCTGCTTCGTTTCTCCCATAACTCGTTGCCTCCATCTATCTCTTTTGTCACTCTATACAATCACAACGGATTTACAAATAACTCTTCCCGTATTGATTTGCCGGTATCCTTCCAGCAGCACCTGTTGAATTGTTCCCGCAGATTTACTTCCGGGACCTTTACAATGACTCTCATCCATATATTTTCTTCCCGGCTCTGAAACAATCGGCTCATATAACGGAACCGCCCCCACGGAATTGATTATCTCCATCATATAGGTGATCGTTTTTTTCAAAAGATCTATTTCATTTTCACTATTGTCATCCCACAATAATGTTTTTGTATAATTCCAAACACTTTTCAAATGATCCGGATCAGAGCAGCTCGCTATAAACACGATGGGGGTTTTCGTGTTGATTACAGAAGATAATGCTGTCCTTGTTTTTAACGACAATCTATGGTAAGTTTCATACATTGTTATATTATCTTCATATGACTTCAGTGCTTTCTTTAAGTCCTCCATCTTTTTTTGAGTTTTGCTCTTTTCCTCTTCCAGCTTCTTTATATTATTCTTTAAAGACGCAATCTCCTGTTTCGCATTTTCTTTTGTTTCCCGGAGTTTCTTTGTCAATGATGCATTTTCTTCTTTGAAAAAGCGATTCTCATCCGCCGATTCTTTTTTATGACATAGCTCAATGATTTTATCTTTAACGTCCTGATCATCCAATAATCGTAACAGATTCTCTTTCTGTTCCTGTTCCATCATTTCTTGTTCCATCGCTTTCTGTTTCATCGTTATCCCCTTTATATTCTGCATCACATCCCTGATATGATTGGTTATTGAATCCTTACCTGCATATCACATCTAAAACACCGGCATAATCCTCTTACAATGCACACATCTCCCAAAGAAATCCACGCAATACGGTTTATGACAATACGGACAAAACAACGGTCTCACTACAGAATGATGATGTCTCATACAAATTCCTCCTTCTATAACAACGATGAAACCAGTTTCTTATATTGGCTCACAGCTTGCACTCATACTTGGAACAGAACAGATCTGCCTTGATATCAACCCTTTTTACATCACAGTAGCTTGTCGCCCTATGGTCATACTGCCACAGATTAATCCTCGGTGACTTTGGTTGAATATGACTGTTTGTCGGATCATACCAGTGCTTGCAAAATGCACATTTATGGCACTGTTTTACGTTTACTGCCATCATAGGAATCCCCCCTTTTACCACACGATTTTATGTACTGCTTTTTTCTTTGTATTTAACGCGTCTCATAAGGACATCCGTTTTTTACGCAAACCTTGATCAACTTTCTCTGACATTTTGATTTTCACATAGACATTTTCAAAAAATATCCCTTGCTGATTATATTCCTTCTCATCTACCTCCAAATTAACGGTAGGAAATTCCTCCGATGCTGTCACTCCAACATATCTGATATCAGGAATATTAATAGGAATATCATAGTCCGTTATTGACATTAACTTGATAACCTTAGTGACATTTGTATGACCAAACCTTCCTGAACTCTCGAACTCAGAATCTTCCTTGTCTCTCTTCTTTACTATATTTTGAAGTAACAATTCCAGATCTTTTTGACTTCTGACACATTCTCCCTTTATTTGACTATTAAGTATTTCCTTATCCTTTCTTTTTTCAAGTAAAAGTTCATCAACTAAGGTGTATTCCGTTGCATCATCATATTCTATCCCAAAAACATCATACAACTTCTTTTTCTTTTGCTTTTGGTCTGTAGAACTCCATATTGATAACTTTTCCGAATACTCCTTGTAGCCATTATCTTCAAGCCACTGACGGAGCGCGCCATAATTCATATAATCCATCAATTCATAAACCTGAAAATACTTTTTTATATCTTCAAGCTTTTCAATTCTTTTTCCTTTTAAATACATTGTAATTCTCGCCATACTAACCTCTCCTTTATGTACCTTTCTACGAAATCTATTTCGTTATTACAAACTCCATTATACAAACATAGAATGACAAAATATGTCATTTTGCGTCATTTCTATTGATATCTTTCCACCATTTTCTCCAGCTTCCCTTTCATTTCCTCCCGAAGCCAATCTGGACTTAAAACCTCTACTCTCTCCCCCTGGCTCAAAAGCCACATAATAATTCCCTTGCCAAAGACTTCTGCCTCGATTTCATACCAATCCGGCTGCTTTGACACAATTTTTGCGGTAGGCAGCCTGTCCAGCGCTGCCTCCGCACTCCCGCCATAAAAACGAAACTTCACCCGCATCAGTTCTCCACTATACATAAACTGAACCCGTTTGCGAAACTCTCCCTCCTCAAATCTCCCATTATACGGCACCTTAAATTTCTCGTTTATTTCCCGGAGCTTAACGATCCGGTCCACCCGAAATACTGCAGGATAACTATATTTGTGTGCGTATTTGCCCTTGGCGTCTTTCTCCACCAGAAACGCATTTAGATAGAAATAATACTCAGAAAATACAATTCCGACCGGCTCGATCATCCGCTTGACACATCCGTCCGCTGTATCCCCTTTGTGATAGCTGATCTCCAATAGATTATGATTGCGTATCGCAACGCCCAGATTCCAAAGGCTGTCTCTGTCATATGACGGATGAGTCAGCTCCACATAATGATATTTTTCATTTGCAATAAGATCGGATACCAGCTTCATATTGCGAAGCGGAACACATCCCTCTACCAGCTTGCTAAGCAGGGAGTCCATTTCCTTTTTGCTGAATGCACGGCTCTCCAGAAGAATTTTACTGACAGCCAGAATTTCACTGTTTGTCATCGCAGATCCATCCGTACCGGTCATAGTAAAGCCTTTATGTACCCGGTCATATATGATTTCCCGGCTTTCCGTGCTCCGCTCTGTCTTTTGATCCTCCAGAAAAGCTCTGATGTCATCAATGTCACGTTGTATAGACCGCTCGTCTACACCGAAACGATTGGCCTCCTCTGCTTTGTTAATGAGTTTTCCTGCACATAATCGAATATAAATGCTCAGCGTGCGTGAATTTTTGGAATGCTTGTTTTTCATGGTCTGTTATTGTTCTCCTGTACAAATTTCGTATTTCATATCTATATCATACGCTTTTAATACGACACCATTTGTCATCCTGCTCTTATTTTCCCATGCTGTTGTCCTATTTTCTTTTATTTTTTGACAAAAAATAAGCGTTAGAGATTATTCCAATATCTCTAACGCCTGTTTGACTGATATTTTTATAATGCCTGATCTTCCTCCTCCAAAAGATCTGCAAAGCTGTCCATTTCTTCCTCCCAAAAACTGTCCAGCAGCTTTTTATCCAGAGCATATCTTTCATCCAGAGATGCCATGCTGCACGCACCGAGAATGGTATTTGCCATTGTGCAGAAATATTTCTGTGCCTCCTGCGGGCTTTCTTTTTCTCCTGTTTTCTCCTTATCCTGATGATATTTCCGCCTTGCCACCTCCATCAGCAGCGGTAGAAGATCCTCTCTCTGGATCAGCAGACACCGGCTTTTCTGCTTTCGGTGCATTTTGGTCAGAAGCTTCTTTGCCTGTCCTGTGGTGATTTCCTGCCACTCCTGTTTTGCGGACTTTTCCGGCAGCTCCTGCTTCATTAACCGGCAGATCCATCCGGGACATGCGCTGTCCGGATCTTCTCCCTCCAGGCTTGCAATCGCCTGTGCCAGTCGTATTTCTCTCTCCTTTTGAATGGAAATGCCCACCAGATCCGAGATATGACGTTCTGTCATATAGGATAATCCATATGATTTTTGCGTGTCCGTTCTCTTTTTATACCGAATACTTTTGCCATCCTGTCCACTCATTGCCGGAGAATACAATTCCCGCAAAAGATCACGGTTCCGTTCATGCCCGGAGTAAACCACACTGCAGTCCCGCCGTACCGATTGGATCAGTGCCTGCATTTCCGGGTTGTTTTTCACCTCAACACGCCTGCTGATATTTTTCAGGAATCGATGAATTTCTTCTTTTTCTCCGGAGTTTTCTAATGTATACGGGGCAACATCCTCCATATACCCCAGTTCCTTGAGATCGTTTAGCAGATTTTTCCGGATGTTCCTGCGTATATCCTGAAGAAGCTGTGATTTTAACCGGTTAAAGTGATCCAGTGTGGTTTTGGAATATCCTTTGAACATCTCCGCATGGATACACATTTCTTTTAAAAAATGCACCGGGTCCTTCCGGCGCCATGTTTCATAGTATCTCCACAGCTTAACAGTATGTGCTTCCTGCACCGGAACATACGCCCGGCACATGTGCTTTTCAAAGACAAGGATCATCTGATCACATTCCTGTATGGACAGACCATGCTCCAGCCCATAATAATAGATCATTTCCCGATAATCATTGACCTGTATTCCCGGCATCCTTAATCCTTTTTGCAAATACTCGTCCAGCTCTTTATGACTCAGCCCCAGTGCAAAAGCAAGCTGTACCATTTTTTCCCGGTTTGGTTCTGATCTTTTTCCCAAGCCAAACCAGGCCCGGATCGTCCCTGCTGCCGCCACGTCATTATCCTTCAATGCTTTTTGAAATTTCCGGCAGGCAGTCCTTCTTTCCTTTTGATCCTCCCCTGCATTTGCCGAACCCCATTTTTCCAACAGAAAATGGTCAAATCCATAATTTTCATCCATGGCATTCTCCTTATTCATCCAACAGTGCATCCAGCGAACCGACTACATTTTTCTTCGCATTGTTTTTCTTATCTGATGACCTGCCTGACTGACTTTCTTTTGTATTGGTATTCTGCCCTGCCCGGCTGCTCGCCTGTTCCGGCGCCGGTGTGACGGTTGCCGCCGGCTTCGCTTTCCGGCTAATGGTCAAAATGATCCTTCTCTGATATTTTACCTGTTGATCCACAGGAATGCTTTGCTTTAAAACAACCCCGGATTTTCCGGTATAAACCACCTGATACTTAAGCCTGACCTTATGGAACCCTGCATTTTTTAATTTCTTTTGCGCTTTTGCCGCCGAAAGACCGGTTAGCTTCGGCATTTTCCCCTTCACCTTCTCCGGCCCGGTGGTTGCCGTTGTCCGGGGTTCCATGGTTTCTGCCGGTGCAGATTCCGGTGCTGCTGTTTCTGCTGCCGTCAAATTGCGGCCTCTGCCAGACAATCTATGGCTGGCATATAAAGCTCCTGCCCATATTAACATCAAAATCAATACACCAAGCCCTGCTGCCAACCCTATTGATAATTTTTTCTTTCGTTTTTGCTTTTTGTGATCATGATCTGCCGAAGCCATTTCCCGGTATACCATTTCCGTCGTAATCTCCGTCTCCGCCGGTCTGTTTACCCTTTTTTCCCTCTCCTGTCCTTCCTCATTCTCCGGTTCTTCGGGCATCATATAGTCTTGAAGCTCCTCATCCGTCATAGGCTTTTGATCCAGAGCCAGAAGAAGCTGTCCCATATCGGCAAACCGTTCCTCCGCCAGCACAGCCATCCCCTTTTCGATGGCATCACTCTGCTTCTGCGTAATATTTATGCCATCCAGCCTTGCCAGAGGCACTGTTTTGTCTGCCACCAGCCGCTGGGTTGCCTCCTCCGGCATAATACCGGATATCATATAATACATAACAACACAAATGCTGTATATATCTGTCCATGGACCAATTTCTCCCTTTGCCCGGTATTGCTCCTCCGGTGCATATCCACGCTTATACATAACAGTGATCGTCTGATCTCTCTCTGCCATCCTTCTGGCTGATCCAAAATCAACCAGCTTTGCCATCCCCTTTTTGGTGACCAGCAGATTGTCCCCGCTGACATCCCGGTGAATCATATGATTCTCGTGCATGATCTGAAGAGTATCCATCACCGGCCGCAGCATTTGGATCACCTGTTCCACAGAAATCCTTCCCCGGTCCCTGATATACTTTTCAACGCTGCTGCCGTCAATATAGTCCATAACAATATATGCTGTATCATTTTCTGTAAAATAATCTCTGACAACCGCAACCCCATCCAGCTGATTGAAGCGCGCCAGATTTTTGGCCTCCTGCAAAAAGGCATTTAGTCCCTTCTGATATGCCCCCTGTACATAGGAATCATCATAGCAGTATGCTCCCTGTGCATACCGGTCTGCTGCCGTTCTGCGTATGATTCCCTTCGGATAATATTCTTTTATGGCTATCGGTATCGACAATGTCTGATCCCAGCCAATATATGTGATGCCAAAGCCACCCTCTCCCAGTATCAGTCCGGTATAATACCTGTGATTCAGACAGGTTCCCGGAGGCAGACAATATGGTGGTGTCTGCAGCTTTCGGTTATCACAGCCGCAAAATGAACAGACCTCCCCCTCCTTCAAAGGACGCATGCAGCGAATACAGCGTTTTATCTTGCCTGTGATCAATGGTCGTTCCACCCTTCTATAGCTTGATTTTTTTCATATTGGTATATTCACTAAATCGTTTCTTACCGGAATGATTTTCCCATGTTCGAACCTTGCAATACATAAAATTACCGGTTCTTGTATAACTGAGTCGAAAAACACCATGATACCTCGATATGGAATGAAGCTTAATGATCTGTTCTTTTCCGTTTTTGCGCAATACAATATCAATATGATCTCCATGGTACTGGCGTAATGTCAGCTTGAGATATCTTTTTCCCTCTGTATATTCTGTCTGATATGTTACCTTCGGGGCAGAATAATGTGCGGTCTCAATCCACTTACTTTCAGTAACACCACTGCGAAGCATGGTATTATTCTCCTGCCGGCATGCAAAAATCTGATACCGGTATTTCTTCCCTTTCCGTGTCTTTTTATCCAGCCAGCTTGTTTTCCCGGTTACAACCGTAAGTTTTTTGTAATTTCCCTTCCTGCCATCCTGCCGGTAAATCCCATAACAGGTATTTTTTGCGGAAGCTTTCCAGGTAATCTGGATACCTCCGTCCTTCACGGTACTGATCGCCAGTTTTTTAACCTTTGCGATCCGGTTGGATTCGAGCAATGATAATGAAGTTTTCTTTAATAAATCAGAGTGCTTCTGTTTATTTATATTGTTTTCGGATGCTTTATTATCTGCATTCTTTGTCTGATCATCAGATGCACCTTTCTCTGTCTTTGCCTCCGGAACCGGCGTGCCGGCTGCAGACGGTGTTTCACTGACAGCCGTTTTCCCGCTTTCCTCCCCCAGTGATCCATCGGCTGATGGTTTTTCACTCGCCTCCGGTGTCGGGCTTGCGGTCGGCTGAGTCACATATTCTGTAGAAAATACCGGATGCTTCTTCTCTCCCTGACACCACTTACGCAGCGGACATATCTTCTGAAAATAATCCGTTTCATAGGAAGCAATACACTGATTCAGCCAGTCCGCCAGATGATTTTCCACATTTTCCGCAGAGACAGCACTGCAGTTGGATACCTCAAAGGCCAAATCCGATGCCTTAGAATATACCGTCAGATTGCTTTCTCCCAGATAATAGCAGTCGATCATATCCCCACTGTCTACAAATCCAGTAATCTGTCCTGTCCCCAGCTTCTGAAAAATATTTCCTGTCGTATAACAGGCTTTGAGCTCTAAGAAATTTTTACGACCGGCAATACCACCCGTATACGCAATATCCCCAAGGATATCTCCTGTATTATAGCAGTTTCGAAGCATGCTTGGCCCGTCACATCCGGCAGCGATGCCTCCCACCTGCAGAATACCACAGGCACCGCCAATCTTCGCCCCTTCACTGTCACCCTTATCAGTAATGATTCCTACTTTTCCTTCATTTCCGCAGTTTCCGAGAACACCTCCACCCATGCGGCCAATAATGCCGCCTACCGAGTCCATGGTGATTCCTTCTTTACTGCCTTCCCGTTCCTGCTGCAGGACATCTCCCTGATTCATACATCCGTTGATCGTAATATCTCTGTAGGATCCCGAAAAGCTTCCCGCAACGATGCCACCCAGATTTACATGCTCATCATACTGATAGATATAATGAATGTCCCCATAATTGGTACAGGACAATATTGTTCCACAAAATATAAATCCACCAATACCTCCCATATTGGCACCAAGACTGTCCAGCCTGCTGTAATTGCTGCAGGCTTCTACGCTGCCTCCGGCCATATAGCCAAATATTCCACCTCCGCCGTTTACAATACAGGAGGTTCCCTTCAGTGTACAGTCCTTAATGGTGCCGGATAGATGAAATCCGGCAATCCCGCCGGCTCCATTCACACGCTCCATGTCCTCCCGCTCTGTTATCATGGTACTGCTTTTTCCCTCTACGATAACATTTTCAGCGGTCACCTGCGATATAAGACTGGTATTGGTGCCTATCACACCTCCCACACATCCGTTACTCATCACGATCGTATTTTCACTGCGGCATTCTGTCACGGCACCATTATTAATGCCGGCAATTGCTCCTGCCGCCGTCCCCCCGGTCACAAGACTATCCTTTACCTGTCCATTTCTGACGATTCCGCCGTTGTCGATGACTCCAAACAATCCTTTAATAGGTTCTGACGCCACGGCCGTCATTCCGGACACCGCGTGTCCATTCATCAAAAAGCATCCCTGAAACGGATGTTCCTCATCACCGATCGGCTGCCATATCTCTGCTGCATCCAGACACTCCTCTGCTTCTGTCTGCTGATCATCTGTCATATTCCGGTAACACGTTCCGTTTCTATCTACCGCTGCGATACATTCGCCCTGTCTGTAAATTCCCGTTCTCTGCTGCTGTGAATCATACTGATAAGTAAGTGTACTCAGGGTAATATCGTTTTTTAAGGAGAAGGTTTTGCCTGCAGTGACGTTTCCCTCATTGACATATTGAGCGAACATCCTCAGTTCTTCTGCAGTACAAATGGTAATCTGCATATTCTTCTCCGTGTTGCCCTGCATTATATAGGAAGTGATGGATATCTCACTCTGTACTTCTGCCGCCCGGGCACCTTGTCCCCCAAAGTCCGTAAAAAACGGTTCTAAAACTGCCGTTGCTGTCATTAAAGCAGTCAGACCAAATGCCAGTATTGAGGAGCAAAAACGTCTCCTTCCTTTTCCTTTATGCCGTTGTCTGAATTTTTCCTCTTCTCCTGCATATCTTTTCATTTTTGACTCCTGTTATCGTTGTATTCTATTTTTCTCTCCCTATTGATACGCCCCTTGTTTTCCATCTCTTTATTTTATAGTTTAAAATAAATTACCCAAAAAAGCAACAGCCCCCAAAGAGCATTCCTGCTCCCGGAGGCTGTTGTCCTATTTGTTAAGATCAATCTGCTGAAAATCTGCCTTTCAGCAGCATCTTATAATGTCAGATACACACATCTGCCCGTTTGTCCTATGCAAATGCTCGAGCTCTCAACGCACGTACCAGATTTCGTCTGTCAGAAGGCTCGCAGTTGCCTGTCAGAAACAACTGATTCCGCAGATCCATTGTCATAATCCCCAGGATTGACTTTGCATCTACGCAATATCTTCCACAATAAAGATCAAAATCCCCATCAAACCCTGACAGGATATTGACAAACTCACTCACATCACGCACATCCTTTAACTGTACCGGTATCTTTTCTCCCATAACGACTGCTCCTTTCAATATTCTCTTTTCTCTCTTCTCTCTTCTCGTTATCTCTCTATCCGGACAACCGGTTACAGATGCCAATACTCCAATGCATCCTCGCCTTATTTTGTCCTTGCATAGTTTTACCACACTTTTTGCGAAAAGGGAACCTTTTGGAGCAAGATTTAATAAATATTTATCAATTTATTCATATTTTACAACACTTTGCTAAGAAAATCCTGTAATCTGGCATTCTTCGGATGCTCAAACAGCTCTACCGGAGCATTCTCCTCCTGGATCAAACCATCACTCAGGAACAGAACACGATTAGCAACCTCTTTGGCAAATCCCATTTCGTGAGTCACGATCACCATGGTCATTCCCTCTGCCGCCAGCTCCTTGATCAAAGCCAGAACTTCTCCAACCATCTCCGGATCCAATGCCGAAGTCGGCTCATCAAAAAGCATCACGTCCGGATTCATTGCCAGCGCACGGGCAATTGCGATACGCTGCTTCTGACCACCGGACAACATCGCCGGATAGGTGTCTGCCTTATCTGCCAGGCCGATTCTGTTTAACAATTCTTCCGCCTTGACCGCAGCTTCTTCTTTTGTCATTTTTTTACGTTTCACCGGAGCCAGCATAATATTTTCTTTTACCGTCATATTGGGAAACAGGTTAAACTGCTGAAATACCATGCCGATCTTTTCCCGGACCAGATTGATATCCACGTCCTCATCGGTAATGTCCGTTCCCTCAAATGTGATACGGCCTGCCGTCGGCTCCTCCAGACAGTTCATGGAACGCAGAAAAGTAGATTTACCACAGCCGGACGGACCAATGACAGCAACTACATCTCCTCTGGAGATGGTTGTGGAAATTCCCTTGATAACCTGATGATCTCCGAATGATTTTTCCAGATTCTCCACCTGGATCAATACTTCCTTATCGCTCATTGCTTCTCAGCCTCCTCTCCAAAACGTGTACACCTGCTGTCAGGATCATTACGATAACCAGATAGATCAGAGCCACTGCAATCAATGGCATAAATGCATCATAGGTGTTGCTTCGTATAATATCGCCTGCCTTTGTCAGATCCACCAATGCAATATATCCGCTGATGGAGGTTTCCTTCAACAAACTAATAAACTCATTACATAATGCCGGCAGTGTATTTTTAAACGCCTGCGGCATAATAATAGAAAGCATCGTCTGAGAATAGCTCAGTCCCAGACTGCGTCCGGCTTCAAACTGACCGGCATCCACAGACATAATTCCGGAACGGACAACCTCTGCCACATAAGCCGCTGAGTTCAGTCCAAATGCCGTAATAGCCACTAAGATTTTATTATCTACCGATACCAGAATAATATAGTAGAAGATCAACAGCTGTACTACTGCCGGAGTACCACGCATCACTGTCAGATAAATACGGCAGAATACATTTAAGATTGGGAAGTTTCCATTCTTGTCGTGTCCGGTACGGATCACAGCGATCACAAAACCAAAGAGTATACCAAACAGTACGGCAAATACTGTGATCAGCAGCGTATTCTGCAGACCCTTTACGATATACTGATAACGATGATCCTTGATAAAATTATCATGGAAACGCTCTGCAAAGGAACTCTTTGTAACGGATGCATCCGGGTCCACGGTAATGATCACCTGCTTCGCTGTCGTATAGGAATCTGTAAAATCAATATTTTTCAGACGATCCTTCGTAACAGTCATACCGGCAGCACCCACATCATCTTTTCCGGATACCACTGCCGGGATGATAGAATCAAACTCCATATCCTCAACCATCAGCTTCATACCAAGCTCATCACAGACGGCCTGCATCATATCCACATCAATACCGGTAATCTCATTATTCTCATAATACTCATATGGCTTGAAGGAGGCATTCGTTGCCATCTTCAGCACACCGTTTCTTTTGATGTCTTTTGCCTTATATGGCTTTGTTCCTTTTACTGAATCCTCACCGATATAATTATCAATGATATCCTGCAGTGTACCGTTTTCCTTTAACTTAGCAAGTGCTTCGTTAATTTTCTCTTTTAATTCTGTATTGCTCTTGTCAATACATACTGCATAATCCTCCAGTGCAAACTCCTCCTTGAGGATCTGCAGGGTGCTATCCTTCTCTGTATACGCCTTTGCCGGCTGCTCATCAATGATAACGCAGTTAATCTTGCCATTCTTTAATGCCTGAATGGCATCCGTTCCCTTATTGTATCTCTCGATAACGGTTCCCGCGTCATCTCCTTCATAATCAGAAGCGTAAATATCTCCGGTAGTTCCAATCTGCACACCAATCTTTTTGCCATCCAGATCCTTTACGCCCTTGACCGCATTCTTTTTCAGTTCCGCAAGCTGCTTTTCCTGCTTTTGCTTCTCCTGATAATGATCGGCTGCAATCCCGCCCACAACCGCAAGACATACGATCAGGAGCAATATATAATTCCAGCCCTTGGGAAGTCTTCTTTTCTTTTTCATGATAAAACCATGCCTTTCCTATATATACTTATAAAAGGGGCAAGATCCTTGCCCCCAAATATGATCATACTACTTCGTCAACCTTTTTACAGGAAAATATATTTACATACAAACAATACCGCAAGTACATACATTAACGGTGTTACCTTCTTTGCCTTTCCACAGATCACATTGATCACAACATAAGAGATAACGCCCAGAGAAATTCCCTCTGCAATACTATAGGCAAATGGCATTGCCAGAATTGTCATATATGCCGGAACAGCCTCAGTCAGATCATTGAAGTCGATGTCAACAACAGAAGAGATCATTAAGAAACCGACAAAGATCAGAGCCGGAGCTGTTGCAAAGCCCGGAATTGCTGTAAAGATCGGTGCAAAGAAAATTGCCAGAAGGAACAGTACTGCTGTTACAACAGAAGCAAGACCTGTACGGGCACCTGCACCAACACCTGCAGAGCTCTCTACATAAGTTGTAGTTGTACTTGTACCGATGATAGCACCGGCACTTGTTGCAATAGCATCTGCCAAAAGGGCCGGTTTAATGTTTGGAAGCTTTTCATTTTCATCAAGCATACCTGCCTTTGAAGATACACCCACCAGTGTTCCGATGGTATCGAACATATCTACAAACAGGAAGGAGCAGAGTACAACGATAAAGTTAAATACACCAACACCCTTGAAATCAGCATTAAAACACTGACCAAATGTGGTAGAGATCTTGCCGAAGTCTGTCATATGCATGGTTGGATACAGAGAATAAAAGCCTGCCTCTGCGTCGATACGGTAGATTCCGGCTGCCTGACAGATCATACCAAGTACCCATGTAGAAATAATACCGATCAGAATAGATCCCTTAAAACCTTTGACATAAAGGATGACTGTGATGAACAGACCGATCAGTGCAAGAACAGCACAGATTCCCTGTGTATGCCAGTTATCTGCAAATTTACAATATGTTAAAAGTGTCGAATCATCATTGACGATGATATGTGCTCCCTGAAGTCCGATAAATGCGATAAATAAACCGATACCGGCACTTACACCCTTTTTCAATGTACTTGGAATTGCATTGAATATTGCCTCACGAACACTTGTCAGAGACAATACGATAAATACAATACCTTCCAGGAATACTGCCATCAAAGCAACCTTCCAGGAATATCCCATATTACCGCATACTGTATATGCGAAGTATGCATTCAGTCCCATACCAGGTGCCAGTGCAAACGGATAATTTGCAAGCAGCGCCATTGCCATGGTACCGATAAATGAAGCAAGACAGGTAGCGATCAGTACTGCTGTACTGTCCATTCCTGCTGCTGACAGCATGTTTGGATTTACGGCAAGGATATACGCCATGGTCATAAATGTCGTAATACCGGCAATTACTTCCGTCTTAACCGTAGTTCCGTTTTCTTTCAGTTTGAAAAACTTCTCTAACATTTTATCCTCCATGTGATGTGTTATTAGTATCATTCTCTCAAGAACGAAAATGACCCATATACAGTATACCACAAAACATAGGGGAATTTACAGATAAGTTGTTGATTTTATTGATATTTTCTGTAGAATCAATAGATACAAATTATATATAACCTGAAGCCTTCATCCTATTAAACTATTAAATCAAAAAGAACTCCGGGAAATCCAGAGTTCATAAATGCCGCAGACCGGAATCGAACCGGTACGGGTATCACTACCCACGGGATTTTAA
>OGQZ01000337.1_pt1 | contig 40761 bp, 23 predicted proteins | sample 1553321 | NCBI WGS metagenome assembly OGQZ01 (sample SAMEA2579958, study PRJEB22360) | human gut metagenome | reverse complement strand
TTATGTCATTACAGTTTATCACAGGTAATTCAGGAAACGGAAAAACAAAATATCTATTTAACAGGGTATTGAAAGAGGCAAAGGCAAATCCGAGGGATAATTATCTCGTCATAGTGCCTGAGCAGTTTACAATGCAGACGCAGAGACAGCTTGTGGATTTGTCGGAGAACAAAGCCATAATGAATATAGACGTATTAAGCTTTAAGCGTCTGGCATACAGAGTGTTTGATGAGCTTGGAATCACGAGGCTTACGGTGCTGGAGGAGACCGGTAAAAACCTGGTGCTCAGGAAGCTCGCGGGCCAGGAGGCGGATAAGCTTGGTGTGATAGGCAGAAACTTAAACCGTATCGGCTATATAAGCGAGGTGAAGTCGCTCCTTTCTGAGCTTGTGCAGTACAATATATCGCCACAGGATCTGGAAAAATATATTGCCTCCGGCAGGCTTTCAGATACGCTTTCCGGTAAGCTTAAGGATGTACTTGTGCTGTATGAGGCATTTGAGAAGTTCATGCAGGACAAATATATCACGGCAGAGGAAATACTTAATGTGCTCTGTGATGTGGCAGAGGAGTCTGCTATTCTTAGAAATTCAGTCATTGCATTTGATGAATTTACAGGATTTACACCTATACAGAATCAGCTCATGAAAAAGCTCTTTGTCATTTCGAAGAAAATATATGTCACACTCACAATAGACTGTCGTGAGGACATTTTTAAGAGCAGGGGCATGCATGAGCTGTTTGACATGCCCAAAAGGACAGTAAAATCACTCACTGAAATGGCAGCGTTTTATGGAATAGAGGTCGAGGAGCCAATTATACTTGATAAAAACTACAGATTGGCAGAAAATGAGGAGCTAGGCTTTATGGAGCAGCAGCTTTTCAGAAAAAGCAGGCATGCCTTTGAAAAAGCACCAAAGCACATTCATATAGATTGTCTGCGAGATCCAAAGCAGGAGCTGACAAAGATAGCCAGAACTATAAATGAGCTTGTCAGAAACGAAAACCTGCGTTATCGTGATATTGCGATAGTCACGGGAGATGTGAATACATATGCCGGTTATGTGCGGGAGATATTTGACAAATACAATATTCCATACTTTATCGATGCTACACAGGAGATACTTTTTCATCCGTTTATTGAGTTTATCAGATCCATTCCGGATATTGCGGCACAGAATTTTTCCGCTGATTCGGTGTTTAGATTTTTGAGGTGTGGGTTTTGTGAGCTTTCGGACAGTGAAATAGACATACTTGAAAACTACGTGCTCGCCTGTGGTGTGAGAGGCAAAAGCGCATGGGACAAAAAGTGGTTCAGGCTGCCAAAGAATAAGGCATGCTATGACCTTGAGCTTTTAAACAAAAGCAGGGAGTATATAATTGAGCTTCTAAAGCCTGTATATCAGGTGTTTTCCGATAAAAACTCAAAGGTTAAGGACTATGTGCTGGGGATATATAATCTGACAGTTTCACTTGATATATCTGATAAGCTTGCAAAAAAGGAACAGACACTGCTTGAAGCAGGAAATCAGACCGCATCAAAGGAATACGGACAGATATACAAAATAGTCATGCAGCTCTTTGAAAAATATGTGGCGGTGCTGGGTGATGAATGCATGGATGCAGAGGAATTTACACAGATACTGGATGCAGGGCTTGATGCAGCAGAGGTGGCAGTCATACCGCCGGGATACGACACAGTGACCATCGGAGATATTGAGAGAACGCGTCTGACCAACATAAAGGTCATGTTTTTTGCAGGTGTGAATGATGGGATTGTGCCAAAGGCAGCAGGAAGAGGCGGCATCATATCACAGTATGAGAGAGAGGCACTTAAGGAGATGGATATAGAGCTGGCGCCGGGTGCCAGGGAGCAGGCGTTTATACAGAGGTTTTATCTGTATCTGAACATGACGAAGCCATCTAAGGAGCTTTATATCAGCTACACCAGGCTTGACAGTGAGAAAAAGGCTGCCCAGCCTTCGTATCTCATAGGTATATTAAAGGGGATGTTTCCAAAGCTTGTGGTGACGGAAACAGAGGATGTAGAGCAGCTTGTGGATCTTTCAAGCAAAAGAAGTGCCATGGACTATCTGCTGTCAAACGAGGTGGATGACAGATGGTGTGAGATTGCGGCAGCATTGTTGCTTTATGATGATACAGGATATGTTAAGGAAAATGCAGTGGAGCGGCTCATTGAGGCAAGGTTTGAGCATTATTCCAAGGATCCGATAAGCCGTAATGTGGCAAGGAGCATATATGGCAGGCATATGGAGGGCAGTATCACGCGTTTTGAACAGTTTGCAAGGTGTGCATATGCTCATTTCCTGAACTATGGACTGAGGCTTAAGGAGCGCGAGGAGAGCGGATTCTCATCACTGGATATGGGAAATATATATCATGAGGCACTGGAAAAATACAGCAGGAAGCTTGATAAAGAAAATGCTGACTGGTTTAATGTGTCTGATGAGCTGCGAAAGGAGCTTTCCGATGAGTCGATAGATGAGGTGATCAACGAGTATGCAGCCTATGGAATATTTGATACGGCGGAAAGCCTGCACACGGTCAGCCATATGAAGGCAGTTTTCAGACAGACGGTATGGGCACTCACGGCTCAGATACGCAAGGGCCGCTTTGTGCCGGAGAAGTTTGAGTTTGGTTTTTACGAGAGTCTTGATATGGAGGGGGACGTCAGAGTTGATATAAAGGGAAGGATAGACAGGACTGATACCTATACCGACGATGGCAGGATGTTTATCAAGGTGCTGGATTACAAGTCCGGAAAGACAGTATTTGACCTGGTAAAGCTATATTATGGAACACAACTGCAGCTTGCTGTGTATATGGATGCAGTGATGTCGCAAAAGGAGGAGGCACTGCCTGCTCTTTCTGTGGAGCCTGGAGGAATGCTGTATTATCACATAGATGATCCTGTGATAGACCTTAAGGATGTTCCGCCGGACGAGGAACTATCAGAGGATGATATCAATCAGATGATACTCAGGCAGCTAAAGCCGGACGGACTCATCAATTCGGATGAAAAGGCGTATAGGGGCATGGACAGCGATTTCGAAAAAAGCTCGGATGTTATTCCTGTCACCTTAAAAAAGGATCAGACGCCAAATGCATATTCAAAGGTTGCATCAGGTGAGGAGTTTGAGGTAATAACGCGCTTTGCGCGTGCAAAGCTTAAGGAGATTGCCAAAGACATCTATGACGGCTGTGTGGATGTCAATCCTATAAAGAACAAAAAGATGGATAGCTGTGCATATTGCGCGTTTGAGTCTATATGCAGGCATGATTCAAGGCTGCCGGGATTTGCCGACAGAACATATAACGGTGATAAAAAGGATGATGTGCTTGACCGCATGCGCACACAGACGGCGGCGCTTGAACACAAAAATGAGTATGGAGACAAGTCATGAGTGTAGAATGGACCAGTGAACAGAAAAAGGTTATAGATTTAAGAGACAGGGATATACTTGTCTCAGCGGCAGCAGGCTCCGGCAAGACAGCGGTGCTTGTTGAGAGAATCGTAAACAGAATATGTGTGGACAATCCCCCTGTGGACATTGACAGAATGCTTGTGGTGACTTTTACAAAGGCGGCTGCAGCAGAGATGCGCGAGCGTGTCAGCCGCGCAATAGAAGCAAGACTGCAAAAGACACCTGACGATGAAAATCTGCAAAAACAGGCGACACTTGTCCACAATGCACTTATCACGACAATTGACTCATTTTGCCTTTTTGTGGTGCAGAACAATTTTTCGCAGATTAATCTGGACCCGGATTTCAGGATAGCGGACCCGGCGGAGCTTAAGCTTATGCTAAAGGATGCGCTTTCGGAGGTGTTTGAGGAAAATTATAAAAGACAGGACAATGAGGCATTTCTGAACCTGGTGGATACTTACAGCAAGGGACGGAGTGATGCAGCAGTCAGAGAAATGATAGAGGCTATATACTATAAGGCAGGAAGTTCATCCTGGCCTAAGAAATGGATTAGCGGCCTGTCAGGCTTATATGAGGTGGCATCTGTAAAGGAATTTGAAAGGTCAGAGGTGATAAAGGAGCTTACAGACTACTGCAGGGTTTTGATTTATGAGGCTGTGCAGGAGCTTGAGCAGGCAAGAAGTCTTGCGTTAAGTACCGCAGGACTTGAAAAATATGCCATAACACTTACGGATGATTTAAAGCTTTTTGAGGGTCTGGATGAGGCGGAGGATTACAGCAGCTTACAGGCACTTGTGAAAAAAATAGCATTTGGCAGGATTGCCATAATAAAAAAATTTGACGGCGATGCGAAGCTCAAGGATAGAATAAAAAGTATGCGCGATGAAGCCAAAAAGAAGGTGGATGGCATACGGAAGAAGTATTTTGGCATGTCTATTGAGCTTATGTACGAGCAGCTTGTGAGACAGAAACCGTTCATTGATGAGCTGATTCGACTTTCCCTTGAGTTTTATGAGGTGATGGAAGCAAAAAAATTAAAAAAGAGAGTGTTTGATTTTGCTGATATTGAGCATTTTGCACTGCGTATTCTTGTTGATGAAGATACACTCCTGCCTACAGAGACGGCGAAGGATTTTTCGGCTCATTTTGAGGAAATCATGATAGATGAGTATCAGGATTCAAATCAGGTGCAGGAGGATATTTTAAGGGCTGTATCGGGAGAGCGTCATGGCAAAAACAATATGTTTATGGTGGGCGATGTAAAGCAGAGTATATACAGGTTCAGAATGGCTCGTCCAGAGCTTTTTATGGAAAAATATAATTTGTACACGACTGATGACAGTGAGCATCAGAGGATTGACCTGCACAAAAATTTCCGAAGCAGAACTCAGGTGTTAGATTTCACTAACGACATTTTCTACAAAATTATGGCAGCAGATTTGGGCAATGTGCAGTATGATGATGACGCAGCGCTGTATCCGGGAGCTGGCTATCCTGAGGCAGATGAGGATATGAAGCCGGAGCTTCTTTTGGTGGATTATAAGGACGAGGAGCTTTCAGATATTGTAGAGGATGAGGAGGGGGATAAGGTTCAGATAGAGGCTTTGATGATAGCAAACCGCATAAAGGAGCTTATGGCCTGCGGCAAAGTAACAGACAAGGAGACAGGGGCGCTTAGAAGTCCGCAATACAGGGATATTGTGATACTGTCCAGAAGCGTTTCAAGCTGGGGCAATACGGTATCACAGGTGCTCAAGGACTGTGACATTCCGGCACATGTTGAGTCAAATACGGGATATTTTTCTTCTTATGAGATACAGGTGATTTTGTCGATGCTTCGTATACTGGACAATCCACTGCAGGATATTCCGATGGCAGCAGTCCTTGCATCTCCTATTGTCGGGCTTGATGATGAGGAGCTTGCACAGATTAAGGCATTTTATCCCGGTGAGAGTTTTGCTCAGGCGACACTTAAGGCAATGGCAGGCGAAGCTGACTATGAGGACGAAAAGCTTAGGCACTTTAATGAGGTTTATGGAAGGCTGCGCGCGGCAGTTGCTGATACACCAATCCATGAGCTTTTGTATATGATGCTTGATGAGACCGGCTTTTACAGCTATGCCTCTGCCATGCCGGCAGGCAAAAAGCGCCGACAAAACATAGATATGCTCATAGAAATGGCTGTGTCATATGAAAAAACAAGCTATAAGGGACTGTTTCATTTTGTGAGATATATAGATATACAGCAGAAATATGAAATAGATTACGGTGAGGCTGATACGGCAGGTGAGAATGATGACGTGGTGCGCATCATGACCATACACAAGAGTAAAGGATTAGAGTTTCCGATAGTGTTTGTATCAGGGCTTGGTAAAGGCTTTAATACACAGGAACTTAAATCAGACCTTGTCATACACAGTGATTTGGGGCTTGGGCTTGTTGAAAAGACAAAAAATCCAAGGACGAAAAGACTATCACTGGTGAGAAATGAAATAGAAAGCCGCATCAAAAGAGAAGACTCCGGTGAGGAGCTTAGAGTGCTCTATGTGGCTTTGACAAGAGCAAAGGAAAAAATTATACTGACAGGTGGCATTTCAAATGCGCAGAAGGCATTTGAAAAATATCGCGGAAATGTCAATAAGGGGCAGCCGATAAGCTTCGGACAGAGGGAGAGCGCGGGCTGCTATCTGGACTGGATAATTCCCGCAATGCTGTCTTATCCTGATAAATACACTGTTTCAACGGTGGATGCCACAGAGTTTGCCACCAGAAGAGCTGTTGATATGGCTTCAAATGATATATCAAAGGCGGCTCTAGCCGACAGAATATCAAAAGTCAGTAAGGAAATCACAGAGAAAATAGCAGCAGACTTTGATTTTGAATATGCATACGCTTCGGATATAAGCAAAAAGAGCAAATATTCTGTATCAGAGCTCAAGCACGATTCAATGGTGGAAAAATATGACAGCACAGAAAAAGAGGCTGAAATTCCTGAGTTTCTGCAGGAAGAGAAGGACATATATGTCCCATCGTTTGAGCAGAATACGACAGATATCAATCCCGGAGCATTGCGAGGCACTGCAATGCACCGCGTGATGGAATGCCTGGACTTTAAGAGTATATGTGGCATTGATACATCAGACAGAGAAGGTGTAGGCACGTTCGTGAAGCAGGAGCTGGACAGAATGCTTGAAAAGGGGTTTATCGCAGATGAAATGTATAAGCTTGTAAATCCAAAGCTGATAGAGGGTTTTGTGGCATCGAAGGTAGGACAACGCATGGCAGAAGCTGCTGCAAGAGGCGATTTGTTTCGTGAGAAGCCATTTGTCATGGATTATGACGGAGTGCTGGTGCAGGGAATTATAGATGCGTTCTGGCTGGAAAATGATAAAATAGTGCTTCTTGATTATAAAACAGACAGAGTGAATGAAGCGCATGAGCTTGTAGACCGCTACAAGACACAGCTTGATTTGTATGCGGATGCGCTTGGCAGGATATTTTCTGCGGGTGACAAAAATGCAGAGATTAAGGAAAAGCTTATATATTCATTCAGATTGCAGAAAAGTATTGGCATTGATAAGTAATATATTATATAATAGTTTAAGTTTATAAACATATTCACAGGGAGGAACTTATATGTACGAGTATGATGAAGAGGTATTAGATACATTTTTGGAGAATCAGTCACAGCTTTTTCCGGAGAATGTTGCAGATACACCGGAGGCCGCAGAGGAATTTCTGGAGGACTGTATGGCTGTCGTATGTAAAAATATAAAGGATGTAAGAGACTATTTCGATGAGGCAGGGGCTGACATATCAGGCATGTCCGATGATGAGCTTATTGAGCAGAGCGAAGTGTTTTCTCTTCCGAGCGGCAGATTTCTCATCGTGGAAGGATAAATGAGACTGATGAAATATTTTAAGAAAATTGCGTGTGTACTGCTTACAGTCGTAACAGTTCTTACAGGCTGCAGCATCGGCGGCAGGGAGATTGTGATGGACATCAACAGCTCGAGCGGGCACACGCTTTTGGTGATAGACAAGAAAAAATGTAATATAACCGAGGCAAAGCTATATCTGGCAAACTACAAAAATCTTTACGGAGATGTGTATGGGGTGAACCTTTATAAAACAAAGGATGCTTCAAAGGTCGAAAAATACGTAAAGGATGTCACTGTAGACGAGCTTGCCAGAGTATACTGTATGGTTGCGATAGCCGGTGAGAAAAAGATAGCTCTGACTGACAAAGAAAAAAAGGCAGTTTCAGATGCCGCAAAGGAATATTATAAATCTCTTTCGGATGCTGAGCGTGATTTTATCGGGGCTTCGCAGGCTGATGTTGAGGAAGCATATGACAATTATGCCATTGCAAAAAAGCTGTACAATTCCCTTGCAAAGGGAGTGGATACGGAAGTGAGCGATGATGATGCGAGAGTTATGCACATTCAGAAAATATTTGTAAAGGACGCAGAAAAGGCTGAGACAGTAAAGGAAAAGCTTGCGTCTGGAGATGATTTTGCAACGGTTGCAGGTACCACAAACGAGGATAACCAGACAGATGTCTATGTGGACAAGGGCATGCTTCCGGATGAAGTAGAGGCAGTGGCATTTGAATTAAACGATGGTCAGATCTCTGATATGATTAAGACCGATGATGGATATTATTTTATCAAATGCATATCAAAGCTTGATGAGGAAAAGACAGAGAAAAACAAAGAAATAATACTGCAGCAGAGAGAACAGGAGCAGTTTAACGATGACTATAACCGCTTTGTCAAAAATGCAGACTTTGAGCTTAACAGCCAGCTATGGGATTCGATAGATATTAAAAATGAAAACGATCTGAAAACCAACTCATTTTTTACTATATATAATAAATACTTTGAAACTGATGATAAGCAGTAGGTTCTGACTGCTATGCAAAACTTCAAAAGAACAGGAGCGTATAAATATGGAATGGGAATTTGACTTCCTATATGCACTTCAGGGTATAAGGACTCCGTTTCTGGACAGAATCATGGCACTTTTATCAACCCTTGGAAATGCAGGAATACTGTGGATTGTGACAGGAGTGGTGCTGTGCATCTCAAAAAAATACCGGCGCGGTGGCATGCAGATGCTTTCAGCAGAGCTCTTAAGCTTTATAGTTGGCAATCTGATAATAAAAAGCCTGGTCAACAGATTAAGGCCTTGCCAGATAGACGAAACGGTCAGCCTTATAGTAATGATACCGTTTGATTCGTCTTTTCCATCGGGCCACACGTTAAACGGCATAACAGCAGCAGTAACACTGATGTTTATAGATAAGAGAATGGGAATACCGGCGCTTGTGCTGGCTATACTTATTGCTTTTTCAAGGATGTACAACTTTATGCATTTTCCGACGGATGTACTTGTGGGAGCTTTGCTTGGGGTGGTGTCGGCTGTGTTTATGAATTATATGTTTGAGAAAAAAGTACCAAAAAAGTGCGAGGAAATAGCTGGTTAGGTTGAATGCAGATGTGAAATATGTTATAATTTGTAAATACATATGATAGTGAGGTAAATATGAGTAAAAAATGTTTTTTAATGGCACAAATTATAGCTGCAGGCTGTATGATTTGTGCCTGTGGAGCCGGACCGGATGAGACAGAAAAGGCTTCAAATACAGAGTTTGTCTCAAAAGGATATACAGTTGAAAGTGATACAATGGTGACGGAATCAACTGAAAATACAGAAAAAACCACATTTTCCAATGCTGCATTAGGAGATGTAAAGGAACAGACTGTAAAGATAGCAAAGACTTCAGTGATATATTCTAAGCCGGATGCAAATGCATCGCAGCTTGGAAGTATAGAGAAGGGCACGAAGGTTAAGGCGCTTGGAGATGTTGATACAAACGGCTGGGTAATGGTTGAGTACAATGGACGAGCAGCTTATATAAAAGCTGAGAGTGCAGGTATTATTTTGTCGGCATCTGATACGGATACAGATAGTGCTGATGAGTCTGACAATGACTCAACATCTGATAAGAAAAAAAAGACAACATCTGATACAAAAAGCAATACAGATACAAAGAGTGGTACGAAGACACAGAATAAGACTGGTGGATCAGAACAACCAGGTGGATCAGAACAACCAGGTGGATCAGAACAACCAGGTGGATCAGAACAACCAAGTGAGTCGGAGTAGACTTGATAGGTAAGCATATGAGTACCAGTAATAAAGTGAAAAAATCTCTTATAATCACAACTGTAGGTGGTTTTGTGTCCAGGTTTGAGATGGATAATGTACATATAATGCAAAAGCTTGGATATGAGGTGCACTACGCGGCAAATTTTAACAATACAGTTTATGAGTTTGATAAAAATGAGCTAATAAATAATGGAATTGTCTTACACCATGTAGATATAGATAAAAATCCTTATAATATTGTGTCATTATATAAGAGCTATAAAGAAATACTTGAAATTGCAAAAACGGAAAAAATAAATCTGATACATTGTCATACCCCTGTAGGTGGAGTGCTGGGGCGTCTTGTTGGAAGAAATATAGACTGTAAAGTGATATATACAGCGCATGGCTTCCATTTTTACAAGGGGGCGCCGGTGAAGAACTGGATGTTTTATTATCCTGTTGAGAAAATTCTGGCGCGATATACGGACTGCCTTATTACAATAAACGAGGCTGATTATAAACAATCTCAGAAAATGAAAGCAAAACATACTGTGCGGATTCCGGGGATAGGAATTGACCTGGACAGATTTAAGCCCAGACAGAAATATGAGAGAACCGGTGATATATTTAGAATAGTATCGGTTGGAGAACTGAATCAGAATAAAAATCATCAGGTGGTTATAAAAGCTGTTAGTTTGCTAAATGACAAGAATATACAGTATGACATATATGGCAAGGGAGACGCGAAAGAAAGACTTGAAAAAATGATTGCCGAATATCATATGAATGATCAAGTGCACCTATGCGGATATGTGAATGACACACGAAGTGTGTTACAAAATGCGGACTGTTTTGTGTTTCCTTCGATAAGAGAAGGACTTGGAATGGCAGCTTTAGAGGCGATGGCTTGTGGAGTGCCACTTATAGCAGCAGATAATAGAGGCACAAGAGAATATGCCAGACACGGAGAGAATGCTTATGTATGCGAGCCGAATGATGAAGAAAGCTTTGCGTATTATATAAAAAAGATCAAGGAAAATCCTGAGACAGCAGAGGAACTCTTGGCAAATGCTTTGAAAACCGTACAATGGTTTTCAAAAGAACATACAGATAAAATTATGGAGCAGGTATATACGGTGGTAGGTTTATGAAAGAAAAAGAAGTGTCTGTTTCGGTAATAATGGGCGTGTACAATCAATGGGATGAGCAAATTTTGCAAAAAGCAGTGGAATCAATATTGAATCAGAGCTTTAAGGACTTTGAATTCATTATATATGATGATGGATCACAGCCTCATGCCGCTTTAATGCTTGAAAAAATCAAGCAGTTAGACCCGAGAATAGTATTAATAGGTCAGAAAGAAAATCATGGACTGGCTTTTTCGTTAAATTCATGTATAGAGCATGCGAAAGGCAAATATATTGCAAGAATGGATGCTGACGATATATCAGACCCGGGAAGGCTTCAGGAACAGTATGATTTTATGGAAGCACATCCGGAGTATAGCTGGTGTGGCTGTAATGCCAAGCTTTTGGATGATAATGGAATTTGGGGGATGGCGACAAGGCCGGAAAGACCGACAGAGAACGATTATCTAAAGTTTTCTCCATATATTCATCCGACGGTTATGTATAGGGCTTCATTGTTTGAAGAGACAGAAGGCTATAAGGTATCAAAGGAGACTCTATTATGTGAGGATTATGAGCTATTTATGAGGCTCAGACAGTTGGGGAAAAAGGGTTACAATATACAGAAGACGCTTTTTACATACAGAGAGGATGCTAATTCCTATAAACGGCGTGATCTGAATAGAAGCATAAACGAGGCAAAGGTCAGATATGTTAATTTTAAAAAAATGCATATATTATTTCCTAAAGGATGGATATATGTTATTCGCCCGATTGCAGCGTGTATGATACCGAGAGATTTACTGTATAAGGTAAAACGAAAGAAGTCATGGAAAAAAGAAATAAAAACAGAATTGATTATTACAGGAAAATAATATATACTAAAGAAGTTTATGGCGATGCATATCGTAAACAGAGGCAGACTAATCTATATAATACTGCTATGATACCGGTTCTTATAGAGTTTGTAACATGGGTACTTGAGCAGGCTAAAGCCAACGATATCAGCCGTCTTTATTTCCTTTCAAGAGATGGTTACCAGATGTATTTGGCCGCAAAAGACATAAAAAGAAAAATGAAGCTCGATATTGATATTCGATACCTTAATGTGTCCAGATATTCAATGAGGGTGCCTGAGTATGCGCTGCTTGGAGATAAATGCCTTGATCGTATATTTATAGGCGGAATAGATGTAACCTTCAGAAGAATAATGAAAAGAGCAGCGCTTACAGATGCTGAAATTGACTCAGTTGCTAGGGAATGCGATGCAGGAAAAGATCCTGACAGGATTTTAAACTATCAGGAGGTAATGTCATTAAAGCAGAAATTTATAGGCAATAAAAAACTGATGGGGTTTATCAGAAAACATTCAGAGGAGGCTTACCCTAAAGCTATAGGCTATCTCAGACAAGAGGGGCTGCTTGATGATGTCAGCTATGCTCTTGTGGATAGTGGATGGGTAGGAACCCTGCAGCAGACAATCAGACATTTGACACAAAAGGAAAGAATTGATGGCTTTTATTTTGGATTGTACGAGATACCTAAGGATGAAAATCCCGGTATGTATCATGGTTTCTATTTCGACCCTTTAAGAGGACTGGATAGAAAATCATATTTCAGTAATTGTCTGTTTGAGGCAGTTTTCACAGCACCGGAGGGGATGACAGTGGGCTATGAATGTCAGAATGAAAGGTATATTCCGATAACTGACATGGAAGAAAATCCAAACAAACCGATTATTCTTGAAAACATCGAGCTGCTCAAAAGCTACATGAGCTCCATTGAAAACTATGACATAAAAGGCAGTGTCACATTTGTGGAACAGCTTTTAAAACCTCTTATGGCAAGACCAACGATGTATGAGGTTGAAGAATTTGGAGATTTATTGTTTTCTGATGATGTACTAGAGGGCAATTTAAAAAAGGTGGCTGCTGAGTTGACACATGAGGAGATAGTCAATCAGAGGTTTCTTAGAAAAACGCTGATTATGATTGGTGTATTAAAAAGAGAAATTCATGAGAGTGCCTGGATAGAAGGTAGTATCGTGCGTTTGGGGGAGAGTGTGGACAGGAGTCTGCGTTCTGCAAAAAGATACAAAAAATTTGTATATATAAGAAAAAGAATTCAGATGAGGACAAGATGAGAAAAAGATTATTAAACAGGATAACATACATTACAACAGTGTTTTGCATGTTAGCAGCATTATTTTATTGCCCGACAGCAGTTTATGCAGCAGCGGGAAGTGTTACATTCGGTTCAGAGAGCTATGAAGAGGACAACAATACACAGTTTCAGATTGGTGTATATCTGAAGACAGATTCCGATATGGGCTCATACCATGTGGAGCTTCAATATGATAATTCGCGTATGGAGTATACGGGAGGTGCTGATTCAGAAGAAAATGGAGTAATCACACTTGAGGGCGTTGGTGTATCAAATGAAATCAAATACATGCTTTCATTTAAGTCTAAGAGTGGCGGAGATGCATACATAAATGTAAAGAATGCAGTAATCTATACATCACAGACCGGCAGCACAGAACAGTTTGAAGTGACAAATCTTCCGGAAGCGCCTATAAAGATTTCAGGAGAGGATACAGGTACACCAAGGCAGGATGAACAGCCACAGCAACCACAGTATGTAGGACCATTTGAGACAACTGTTCCTCATTTGGAGCCAGCAATAAAGATGAATAACACAGATTACTATGTGGTTGATTCCAATCAGTATGTGCCTGACAGTGTCAAATGGAAATATACATTGGTGCCGGGAAAACTTGGGGATATGGATGTGACATTCTTGTCAAATGAAGCAAATGACATCTATTTTCTGACACTTGTAGATACAAATAGTGAGACACATCTATATAGTTACAGCAATACAAAGAAACAACTATTTGAATGTGACTTTTATAATAGTCAGGACAAAATTTATTACTATACGTCACCTTATGCCTGTGATAACTGGCCAAAGGGATTAACAAGTGTTGTGGCTGAAAAACAGAATGTATGCTATGCATTAACTGATGATGGAGAGACTGGCTTTTATACAGTTGAGTCCGGAGTGCTTAAACCATGGAGCGCAGATAGTAATCAGGAAGATGCAAAGCAGTTTACAACAAAAAAGATAGTACTTTTGATAATTATGATTATAATGGCAATAATAATTATTTTTGCCATATACTTCATGCTGAAAGAAATATTCAGATCTGTAAGAAGAAAGAAGAGATACCTCCAAAGGAGAGAATTTGACGATATAGAAGATCCTTATGCACCTGAGTTTGAATTAGATGAGGAAGACGAATCGGATGAGAAGCAAAATCAAAATGATACTGCTATAAAGAATACTGATGAGTTAGCGCAGAAAAAGAGTGCTGAAGTCGTTGAAGCTAAACAGGAAAACAAAACGGGACAGAAACCTATAATCTCGGTACAGGATGTAACTATGAGATTTAGAATTTCAAATAGCAGTGCATCAGGAATAAAGGATTTCTTTATACAGAAGCTAAAGCATCAGATTGCATATCGTGAGCTTTATGCGCTTGACCATGTAAGCTTTGACGTGTTTAAAGGAGAGGTTGTAGGACTTATTGGAACAAATGGTTCGGGAAAGAGTACGATGCTTAGAATTGTATCGGGTGCATTAAATCCTACAAGCGGTAAAGTAGATGTTGATAGAAGAAAAGTTCAGCTTCTTACACTTGGAACAGGGTTTGATATGGAGCTTACTGCTAGAGAAAATATTTATCTTAACGGTGCAATAATCGGATACAGCAAGAAATTCATAGATGAGCATTTCGATGAGATTCTTGATTTCGCAGAGCTTCACGACTTTGTGGATGAAAAAGTGAAGAACTTTTCAAGTGGTATGGTCAGCAGGTTGGGATTTGCAATAGCAACAGCAGGGGATGCGGCTGAAATCCTTATATTGGATGAGGTGCTTTCAGTAGGAGATGAATTTTTCAGAAAGAAGAGTCTTGCACGAGTTAAGGAAATGATACATGGAGGCTCAACTGTACTGATGGTAAGTCATGGCATGGGAACAATTCTTGAAAACTGTTCAAAGGTTGTATGGATAGAGAAAGGAAAGCTTCAGATGGTAGGAGATCCGAAGACCGTTTGTGCAGCATATAGGAAACAGCAAAATGTATAGAAGATCATTAAAAGAATATATAAGTGAATATAAGTTTGCATTATGGGAGCTTACAAAACGTGAGCTTAAACGTAAATACGCCAGAAGCTATATGGGAATACTTTGGAGCATTTTTTATCCGCTTTTGAGAATGATTTTGGTTGTAATAATGTTTTCAGTGGTGTTTAGCAAAGGGATTGATAAGTATCCGGCATATTATTTTGCTGGATTCTTATTGTTCGAATGTTTTAGTACAGCAACGACTACATCACTTACTTGCCTAAAAGATAATCGTGATTTTATATATAAAACAAAACTTCCAAGAGAATTATTAGTATTATCAAGAGTGCTAACAGCCTTTTTAAATACGTTATTGGGGTTTATACCATTTATATTGGTTCTTTTAGTATATCGAGCACGATTAACAATTAATATATTTTATATGCCAGTCATATTTTTACTTTTTCTTTTATTTATATCTGGAGCATCATACGTATTAGCTATTATCTTTGCAATATTTCCAGATATAAGGAGTATACATGCTAATATTGTGTTTATTCTAAGATTTTTTGTCGCAATGTTTTACTCAATAGATTGGGTATCAGAAGGAATACAGAATTTCATAGTTCATAATCCTTTATATGCATTTATAAAGATTACAAGAGATTGTATGATATATGGCAATAAACCAGAGATGTATTTTGTTATTGAGATTTTGATATGGAGTGTTGCAATGTATTTGTTGGGAAAGGTTATTTTTAAACTATTTATAAATAGAATTATGGTGAGGTTGTAAAATGAATATCCGAAGAATAGATTTTGAACAGCTTAAGCATAATATTTATGTAGTTAGGCTACTGGCAAAAAGGGATAGACAAAGAAATAATTCGTCTGCATTTTTGGGACAACTATGGCAGATTATAAATCCCTTTATATATATGGTGGTAATGGCATTACTTTTTACAAAGATGTTTGGAAATGAAGATTTTGTGTATTTCCCAATATATATATTAATTGGAACAATGATTAATTCCTTGTTTGGAGAAGGTACAACAAGTTGTTTGACTGCATTATCTGGCAATAAGAATTTTTTGATAAATTCAGCAATCTCGAGAAGTTTATATCCTGTAGAAAGAGTCTATGTTGCATTTGTTAACTTTTGTTTTTCTATTATAATTTTTGTTATTGTTGCATTGTATTATGGGTTGAAACCTAAATGGGAATGGCTTTTAGTTGTTCCCAATATCATTATGTTTATAATTATGATTTTAGGTATAGGAAAAATTCTTGCTATAATTAATGTGACGTTTGCTGATATTACATATTTTTACAAAATATTTACGTTATTTGTATTTTATGCATCAGCAATATTTTACGATACTTCAAGATTATCGCCGTTAATGCAACAGCTGATTTCAATAAATCCAGTATATGTATCAATAGCGCTAGCAAGAATATGTGTTATTGATGGAGTGGTAGCAAATGGAACTCTGTGGGCAAAACTATTTTTTTGTTCAGTTTTTTGTTATTCATTGGGAACCTATATTTATAAAAAAAATGTTCAAAATATAATTGAAAAAATATAAGATTAAGTTTAAGGAGAAAAAGAGATGAAGAATGAAGTGAAAAAAGAAATGAATAATCAAAATGTTAAGGTATCAATAATTGTACCTATCTATAATGCTGAAAAATACTTAAAACAATGCTTAGAAAGTATCCAAAGTCAAACTTTAAAAGATATAGAGATTATATGTGTAGATGATGGATCTACAGATAGTTCACCTAAAATTATGGATAGTTTTGCAGATAAAGACAGTAGATTTAAAGTTGTACATAAACCTAATGGCGGAAATGGACATTCTATGAATGCCGGACTTTCTGTTGCAACAGGAGAGTATATAGGTTGTGTTGAAGCAGATGATTATATTGAAAAAAATATGTTTGAAAAACTATATTTATATAGTAATGATGGTAATATCGATATTGTGAAAAGTAATTTTTGGAATTGCTATGAAGATGAATCAGGAAAAATAACTAAAGTAGTAAATGAAGAAAGAAAAAATATGCCGGAACTGGCACTCCCTTTTACAATCAAAGAGTATCCGCAGATTTTATGGGGACATCCATCAATTTGGTCTGCTATTTATAAAAGGAGCTTAATTGAAGAAAATCATATAAAATTTAAAGAAGCTAAAGGGGGTGGATGGGTAGATAATCCGTTCTTCTTTGAAACAATGTGTTGTGCTAAGAGTATATATTGGACTAAACGTCCGTTTTATAACTATAGAACGGAGGTGGAGGGATCTTCATCTAAAGGTTACGATTTTAATATTCCATTTGATAGAATGCAGGATAATTTAGATGTTTTAAAAAGATATAATTGTCAAGATGAGGAAACGCTTAAATTAGCCTATGCAAGAGCGTTGATGTATTTGTGTGGTGCTATAAATGAATCAGATTATGAGGGAAAAGAACAACTTTTTTATAGTAAAGCACGAGAAATGTTGGAAAAAATAAATCCAATGGTGATTAGAGATGATTTTAATGATAATGATAAGAAAATATTTTTGAAATTCAAGTCACCTATAAAAAATTTATATAAAGATAGAAAAAAAGTATTAATATATAATTGGGTGCCATTTGACAATCTAAATAGAGCAGGTGGCGGAGTTACTGTATATTGTAGAAATTTAATTCAAACAATTATACAGAATAGACCTGATGTTGATGTCTACTTTTTGAGTAGTGGCTGGGCATATGATATTTCAAAAAAAGAATGTTATGTTCGTAAAATAAAAAATATATTTGGTGATAGATGTAAAACTTTTGAAGTTGTTAATTCACCAGTTCCGGCACCACAGGATATGTTATTTGGAAATCCAGAGGTGGCATTTGAGAGTGAAATATTAAAGGATACAATTAGAAAATTTATAACAAAATATGGTCAGTTCGAGGCAATACATTTTAATAATATAGAAGGTTTGTCTTTGGATATTTTGGAATTGAAGAAAGAGTTTAATAATACAAAATTTATATTCTCTATACATAATTATGTTCCTATGTGTATGACTGGATTTTATTTCAACAGAGATAAGCATGTGAATTGTGTTCCGGATTGTACGGCTAATGATTGTGACAAGTGTATAGATCGTTCAAATATGAGAAATTATGCACAGGAAATGATAGACAGAGGATTAGTAAATAATGATGATAGTTTCGATGTTGAAAGACGCTATGAATGGAGTGATTATTTTTCTTTTGATAGGCTTAATATAAAAAAGGATGCCTCAGAATTTATAGAATTTAAAAAGCGTGCCACAAAAACATTGAATGAGAATATGGATAGTATTCTTTGTGTATCTAAAAAAGTTATGAAAATTGCGATAGACAATGGATTTGATAGGAAAAAATTAATACTTAGTTATATTGGAACTAGAGTTGCAGAATTTCAAATGGGTAGATCAAACTGTGATAGAGACAAGTACTTAAAAGTTGCTTATTTGGGATCTAATTTAGATTATGAAGAAAAGGGATATCCATTTTTATTAGATTCTTTGGCAAAAGTAAAAAAAGAGTATGCCATGAATATTGATTTGGTGTTAACTACTACAACACAAGGAAAAGATGAAATGATACGAGAAAAATTAAAATCATTTCATAATATAGAAATTATTCATGGATATAATCATGGTGATTTAAATCGAATTTTAACAGGAGTGAATTTGGGAATTATACCTGTTTTATGGGAGGATAATTTACCACAAGTAGCAATTGAAATGGTATCATTTGGTGTTCCGATTTTGTCGAGTGATGCTGGTGGAGCATCGGAATTAACAGATTCTGATAATTTTAAGTTTAAAGCTGGTAGTATAGACGATTTCTTGAACAAATTTTATGATATTTATGAAGGAAAAACTAATTTAACTGAGTTTTGGGATAATCATAATGGATTATGCACTAATCAGATGCATTATGAGCAAATTGAGCAAATTTATAATTTGGGTAAGATTGAAAATGTTGTACTAACAGGTAAGGATGTTTCAGAATTAGTAGAAGAAAACACGTTTTTATATGATCATTTTGTGATAGATGATGTGAGTACATATAATGATAGAATCGAGAATATGCAAAAAGAAATAGAAAGGCTTAGAGCAGAGAGAGATGATTTTGCATGGAGATTGTCAGAAACAAGAAAATCAAAGTCATACAAATTAGCTTTGAAATTAACAAGTATTCCACGAAAAATAAAAAATAAGAGGTAAGTAGAATGGCAAAATATGATGTAGGTATAGTTGGATGTTGGTATTGGGGGAATTATGGTTCATTATTGAACGGGTATGCGACATTTTCGTTGCTTAAAAATATGGGAATAAAGCCTTTAAATATTGTTACACCAAATAATGGTTTTGAACCTCATGCGAAGAAGTTTTTTGAAGCAGTATATGATGATAGTGAACTTTCAGAGTGCTTGCCATTTGAAAGGGTTAATGAATATAATGATATGTGTGATTCATTTTTGACCGGGTCGGATCAAATTTGGCATAATGATCCAAATAAAAAGGATAGAAGATATGACTATTTCTTTCATTTGGGATTTACAAGAGATGAGAAAAAGAGAATTAGTTTTTCGACATCTTTTGGAAATCTTATACAAGAGAAAGATGAGTATTATGCTCAAATTAGGAAATTACTGAATAGGTATGATGCGATATCTCTTAGAGAAAAAAGTGCTATAGATTATCTGAAAAAAAATTATGGGATTAACGCGACGCACGTGCTAGAACCTGTTTTAATTGCACCTAAAAAACTATGGGAAGATTTAGCTGAAAAATCGAAATTGAATTTTAATGAAAATTATATATTCTCTTATATATTGGATCCTACTGCTGAAAAGAGGAAATTGATTAAAAGTTTTTCGGAAAAGACAGAGCTTAAATCCATTAACGCATTAGATGGTTTCTCAGCAAATTATGAAGTTAATAAAGCTAAACTTAATTTGGATAATACACTGCCGAATATATGGGCTGCAGATTTATTAAAAGGTTTTAAAGAGGCGGAATATGTTATTACAGATAGTTTTCATGGAATGTGTTTTGCACTGATTTTTAATAAACCATTTATTGTTGTGGCAAATTATGGAAGAGGAATTGAACGATTTAAGTCAATTTTAGGTATGTGCGGATTAGAAAATCGGCTGATAGATATCAAAGATATAGATAATTTGTCATATGCAGATTTTTTAGAGCGAGTTGATTATGGATATGTTAATTCAGTAATTGACAAGAATGCAAGTGAAGGTAAAAAATGGCTAGAGGATAATGTAAAAAGACCAAAGAATGAATTTGCAAATAAAAAAGGAAAGGCATCAGTATCTATAAACGATGTTTTATCATGTGACAAATGTGTTGGCTGTGGAGCATGTGTTTCTGAATGCCCTGTAGGTGTTATTGAACTTAAAGGCGATGAAGATGGAATATATAGGTCATATGTATTAGAAGATAATTGTATAAAATGTGGCAAATGTATAGATGTGTGTCCTGCATTAGCAAGACCTAAAAATTTTAACAGTAATGAGCCAGTTGCCTATGCATTTATTCATAAAAATCTTAATACTGTAAAAGAAAGTTCATCAGGTGGCGCCTTTACTGCCTTAGCAGAAACTGTGTTAGAGCGTGGCGGCACGGTTGTGGGAGCTGCTTGGAAAAGTGATTTTAGAGTAGAACATATAATTATTGATAATAAAGCTGATTTGTATAAACTTCAAAAATCAAAATATTTTCAAAGTTATATGGGAGATATATATAAAACAATTAAAGAAAAATTGAATAATGGAACCAAAGTATTGTTTACAGGAACTCCTTGTCAGGTGGTAGGGTTAAAAAAATATTTAAAGATTCCATATTCTAATCTAATATTGGTAGATTTGTTATGTGCAAACTGTCCGAGTGCTGATATATTCAATAAGTATATTATCGAGAAGAATGCCTCAGGAAATATAAAAAATTATAATTTTAGATATAAGAAAGATACGAATTCCGTTTGGGATGCAAAATCTATTTTGCTAGAGATGAAAGATGGTAGCAAAGTAGTTGAAAGTATTGATTCTGATCCGTATTTAAAAGTATATCATACATGTTCGCTTGGATTATCTTCTCAATGTATGCAATGCAAATATCAGGGAAACAGAAGGTACGGAGATATAACAATAGGCGATTGTTGGGGAATAGATAGATTTGATTCTACTGTTGAACACAAGTATGGAGTTTCTGCAATTATTGTTAATAATGAAAAAGGTCAGGAACTGGTCAATAATATAGATAATAATAAAATCAATACTTTAAAAGAAATATCACTGGAAGATGTTAAAAAATATAATGTTCTAGCATTCTTAGATAAACGTGATTGGGAATCTTCTCTAAGAAGAGAGCATTTTATTCATGATGTTAAAAAAATGAAATTTTCATCAGCAGCAAAGAATGCATTATCTTTGAAGGTTAGTGGACTTGAAAAATTTGAAGTTGAATCAATGAATAAAAAGGATATAGTTTTTTCATGGAGTGTAAAAGATAATATACATTATAGTGGATTAATTATAGAAGAACTTATAGATGCTAATTGGATTAGAGTTGCAAGAGTTGGTAATGAAAAAGTAAGAAGTTATAAAATAGAAAATAAAAAAGAACAGTTTGGACATGATTTTAGAGCTAAAACATTTTATTTTGATGGTAGTGCTGTATTGTACAGTGATTATATAACTTTGAAAATATCAATTCAGTAATTGCCTTATATTAATTTGTTGGAGGTAAAGTACTATGAAGAAAAAAATTATAGCAACGATTTTAAGCATGACAATAGTAATGTCAGGAAGCTTTTCAACATTTGCTGCAGATTTTAGTGGGAATTCAGAATCTACAGGAGTAGATTCTGTGACATCCACGGAAGAAAGTAGTGAATTAAACAAATCCACAGAAGAATTGATATCAGATGAAACAATTAGTCAGGATAACACAATTGATAATTCTGAAATTAAGGACACAGCATCTAATCAGTTGGATATGGAGAATACTGGTGAAGCTAAAGATGTAGAGGTACAATTAGATGATGGCAATTCAGCAGACATTACGCCATCAAATAGCGTTGAAGATGAAGAAATTAAGACAGAATCATCTGTAAAAACATATGCTAGTGATTCTGAATCAGCAAGTCAGAGTATTAGCGTGAATAAAAAATATTATGGCGAGTTATCAACAAGTGATGAAGTGGATAATTATAAATTTACATTAAGCAATGCTGGCTCAGTTCGCATAGATTTTGGAAAAGAATATGAAAATAGTAATAGAGGTTGGACTGTTGAAGTTTATAATAGTAACTGGGAAATTATTAAGAGAGATGAATTCCGTTGCGGAAATTCAAAAACTGATAGTTCAAGTGTATTGGGATTGACATCCGGAACATATTATTTAAGGATAAAGGCGATAAGCTATGATTGGACGGACACAAAGTATAATTTTACACTGGTGTATTCTACTAGTAATGCATGGGAAAAAGAAACTAATAATTCATTTTCAACAGCTAGTATGGTTAATACGAACAGCGTATATTATGGATCTATTTCTAATAGTGACTCAACGGATAATGATTATTACAAGTTTTCGTTATCGGATGCTGGACATATTCGTATAGATTTTGGAAAAGAATATGATAGTAATGAGTACCATGGTTGGAATGTTATTCTTTATAATTCTGAGCAGGTAAAATATATAGAATGGACTTTTAATTGCGGAAATACAAAGACTGATTCTACATGTGAATATGGTTTACCTAAAGGTACATATTATATTTTAATAAAACCGAAAGACTATGATGACACTAGTGTAACATATAATTTTAATATTAATTTTTCATCCAGTGCGGTGTGGGAAAAGGAATTGAATGATGATTTGGCTACGCCAAATCTAATGAATGTTAACACAACATATTATGGCACAACAACTAGTTGGAATGAAGATTGTTATAAGTTTACCTTAAAAAAGAATGGAACTGTCAGTATAGACTTTGGTAAAGCGTATGATAAGGACACATTTCACGGATGGGAGGTAAGATTATACAATACAGATCGTGAAGAGGTTAGCAAAGGTGATGTGTATTGTGGGGATACTAACATTAAATCAGTTATTTCAACGGATTTAGTGGCTGGAGCATATTACTTAAAGGTATCACCTATAGCTTACGGTGTTAGTGAAGTGGTATACAATATAAAGGTAACTGCAAAAAATGAACCGGCTCCAACCCCATCAACCGTGTCTGCTGTTTCTGGTTTAAAGATAGGTGGACGAGCTGGTGATGCTCTTCGATTAAGCTGGAACAAAAATACATCAGCGGATGGATATATTGTTGAGCAGTATAAGAGTGGAAGCTGGACTCGAATTGCAAGAATCGGAAGTAATAGCACGGTAACATACAGGGTAGAAAAATTAAGTCCTTCTACAAAGTATAGTTTTAGAGTTAAAGCTTTTAAAATGAATGGAAAATCGGCAGTATATAGCGCATATAAGAGTGTAAGCGGAATTACAAATCCAGCTACGCTAGCTGGATTGAAGATTGGTGGACGTGCAGGAGATGCAATTCGTCTGAATTGGTCAAAAAATAACAAAGCATCAGGATATATTGTTGAACAGTATAAGGGTGGTAAGTGGATCCGTCTTAAGAAATTTGAAAATAATGGAACAACTACATACCGTGTTGGAAGGTTGAGGCCATCAACAGTGTACAAGTTTAGGGTGCAATCGTTTTCTTTTGATGGAAAGACGGCAATTTATGGTAATTATTCATATGTAAATGGCAAAACTAATCCAGCTACAGTAAAAGGTGCAAGAATTGGTGGAACAGCGAAGGATGCATTGAGAGTAAATTGGAATGGAGATAGTAAAGCAAGTGGCTATATTGTACAGCAGTATAAGAATGGTTCATGGGTCAGAATTGCTAAGATTACAAATAATAAAACAACAACATGCCGTGTTTCTGGATTAAAGTCAAATTCTACATATATTTTTAGAGTACAGGCATACAGCTTTGATGGTAAGACACCTTTATATGGCGGATATTCAGAGTTTGTTATGGGAACAACAAAATAATTTTAAAGGAGAATTATATTATGAAGTACGATTATTTAGTAGTAGGCTCTGGTTTATACGGAGCAGTTTTTGCACACGAGGCAAAGGAAAAAGGAAAGAGTGTGCTTGTTATAGACAAGCGTCCGAATATTGCTGGAAATGTTTATACAGAGAAAGTTGAGGGAATCAATTTCCACAAGTATGGAGCACATATTTTCCATACCAACAACACAAAGGTATGGAATTATATAACACAGTTTGCTACATTTAATAGATTTACCAATTCACCGGTAGCAAATTATAAAGGTGAGCTTTATTCAATGCCTTTTAACATGTACACATTTAATAAAATGTGGGGTGTAGTAACTCCGGAGGAAGCCGCTGCAAAGATTGAGGAGCAGAAGGCAGAGATAAAGGGAGAACCACAGAACCTTGAGGAGCAGGCTATTTCATTGGTAGGCAGAGATATCTATGAGAAGCTTGTAAAGGGTTATACTGAGAAGCAGTGGGGACGTGATTGTAAGGATCTTCCTGCATTTATCATTAAGAGACTTCCGGTTCGTCTTACTTTTGACAACAACTATTTCAATGCTCTTTATCAGGGAATTCCGGTAGGTGGATATACTAAGATGGTTGAAAATCTTCTTGATGGTATTGAGGTACGTCTCAATGAGGATTATCTGGAGAAGAAGACTGAGTATGATGCTATGGCAGATAAGGTAATATATACAGGTGCAATTGATGCATACTTTAATTATTCTCTTGGAAATCTTGAGTACAGATCAGTAAGATTTGAGAATGAGATTCTTGACAAGCCTAACTTCCAGGGAAATGCTGCTGTAAACTATACCGATAGAGAAACTCCATGGACACGTATTATCGAGCATAAATGGTTTGAGTTCGGAAAAGATGAGAATGGAAATGATCTTCCAAAGACTATAATCAGTAAGGAATACAGCTCAGAGTGGAAACCGGGAGATGAGCCATACTATCCTGTAAATGATGAGAAAAATGGCAAGCTATATGCTGATTACAGGGCTTTAGCTGACAAAGAAGAGAAAGTCATCTTTGGTGGACGTCTCGGAGAGTATAAGTATTACGATATGGACGCAGTTATTGCATCAGCACTTGATATGTGCGAAAAGGTATTAAATTAGTATGATTAATAAAACAGTTTTTGAATTACAAGAGATTTTATTTAGGCTAGATGATGAAAAAATAGATAGCAAATTATTTCTATTATCAGAAGGTTATACATACATAGAGAATGGCAATCTTGTCATTTCTGGAAAAACAAGAGTTGATTTTTGTACATATTTTAATGCATTTTCTATAGCAAAGTGGAAGAAATATACTAAAATTAATTCAGTTTTTTTGGAGTTGAATTTTAAAGGTAAAGCAGAGATAACGTTGTATTCACATAAAATATTATATGGTGAAGAAATTCGTAGTGTAGTTAATAGACAGATAATTGATTCAGAAAAAAGTGATAAAGTTATGCTTTTATATAATAACAATGATAAAAATGTGATTAGTTATTCATATGGCATAAAAACTTTTAAAGATGATTTTAGGCTGTTTAATGCAAGATATGTTACAAATGAGTGGGTTAAAGAAAATAGAGTTAAACTTGCACTTGTTTTTACAACTTACAACCGTGAAAAATATATAAAACAGAATTTAGAGCATATAGCTAAATGTGATTCTGAAAAGATACATGTTTATGTTATAGACAATGCATCCAATCTTAATATTAAGTCATATAATAATGTCTCTGTAATTAAAAATCAAAATGTAGGTGGTGCAGGTGGCTTTGCATTAGGAATGATAAATTTCATTGATAATATGAAAAATGAAAGATATACGCATTGTATTTTAATGGATGATGATGCAAATATCGATTGTAAAGTTATTCAGAGACTGATAAATTTTTTGAAATATATAAATAGTGAATATTATGGTTCTTTTATTTCGGGTGCGATGCTACGAAAAGATTTAAGTTACTATCAGGTTGAAAGTGGTGCAAAATGGAATAATGGCAAAATTGAATCAAATGGGCATGGAATTGACTTGAGAAAAAGTTACCAATGGTTAAACAATAATATAGAGCAGCCTATTGAATATGCTGCATGGTGGTTTTGTGTAATTCCAACCGAATATATAAGAAACGATAATTTGCCATTACCTATTTTTGTTTTTAACGATGATGTAGATTTCGGACTAAGAAATAGTCCAAATATTATAACATTAAATGGAATATGCGTATGGCATGATGCATTTGAGTCGAAAAAGAATGCTATGCGTTGCTACTATGAGAGCAGAAATAGATTAATTGTGAATAGTTGCAATAATATTCAAGAAAGCAAGAATATATATATAAGGCAATTAAAAAAAGATATCTTAGAGGCAATTAATTTATATCAATATGATAATGCTTATGCAATTTTAGAAGGCGTAAAGGATTTTTTTAAAGGACCAAAGTGGTTAATGGAATTAAATTCAGAAGCATACAACAATGCTGTTGCTAAAAAAAATGTACAATTAGTAGATTTTGACGTTTTAACAGTTCCATATGATTGGTATAGATTATGTTGCACGATAAAAGATTGTGATATATTACATCGATTCATAAGAAAATTCACAAAGAATGGTTATTTATTATCTGCCGACAGAGAAGTGGTTTTACCATTTTATGCATCGAATGTTGAAGCTGGATATAGGGCAAAAAAAATTACATATTATGATGAAATTACAGGCAAAGGATTTGTAGTAGCTCGTGATATGAAACAACGAATAAGAATTTTAAAAGAATATAGTAATGTGAAAAAATTAATATGGAAAAGATATGATGAAATTTCAAAATTGTATAGAGAAAATTATATGTATCTTATTTCAAGAGAGCAATGGGAGAAATATTTAAAATTATAGGAACAGTGTAAGCATTATTATGAAATCTAAAATATCAGCAGGATGCCAGGTATCAAACCTGCTTATCCTTTTTGTGTTAGCAATTGAATATGGTTTGTTTTTTTTGGCTGGTCCATTTGAAAAGGTCAGTGCTCTTATGATGCTTGGGTATACTTTTCTTACATATACTATTACCTGTAATAACCATGGTAGAAATGTACACTTGTATTATGAGAGAGAGCTGAGCTTGGTTCTTAAAGGAATTATAACGGATTTTGTGATGGGAGTATTCCTTTATGCTATTTATTCGGATGGAAATAAGAGCTGCGGAGCCGGAATGCTTAGTACATCAGATAAGTGGTGGATTGGGTATTTTATTATGGTAATTATCCATTTTGTATCTATTCTCTTACTTTGTATTATTTGGAATAAATATGTGTATACAGGAAATAAAGGAAGTATTCTGTATATTTATGAGAAAGATAAACCGGCGGATATGAGGGTGATTGATAAATGTATATCAATTGATGAATCCGAAGAAAAACTCATGGCTCAGATAATGGAAAATGAGATTATATATATATATGATGTTACTGCAGAGATGCGTAATGATATTTTAAAAGCCTGTTTTGATGCTGGAAAAGATGTGTATATGTCTACAAAAATATCAGATATACAGCTTCGTGCATCATATCTGACACAGGATAGTGATCAGCCGTGCTTTTATTGTCCTAGACCATCAATACCGGCTAGAGCTGCTGTAGTAAAGAGAATATTTGATATTATCATATCAGTACTGGGACTTGTGTTTACATCATGGATTTTTTTGATTGTTGCAATTGCTATAAAGCTGGAAGATGGTGGAAGCGTATTTTATAGACAGGACAGATGTACCAAGGGTGGTAAGGTATTTTCCATTCTTAAATTCCGCAGTATGGTGGAGCATGATGAAATTGGAAAATTGCATATCACTGAACATAAGGATAAACGTATCACTAAAGTGGGATATGTAATTAGAAAGACAAAGATAGATGAGCTTCCACAGCTTGTCAATATTTTAAAGGGTGACATGAGTCTGGTTGGTCCAAGACCGGAAAGACCTGAGCTTATAGAGGATATTTTAAAAGATATACCGGAGTATACGTTTAGGACAACCGTTAAGGCCGGATTGACCGGTTATGCGCAGGTACATGGTGATTATCACACGGATTTTTTGGAAAAATTGAGATGGGATATGATTTACATTGAGAATTATTCATTACTTCTTGATTTAAAGATTGTATTAATGACTATTCCTACACTAATAAGAGGGAGCAGCGATGTATGAAACTAGTAGTATATAATTTCCTTGTAAATAGACACTCGGGGATAAGACAAAAATATCATAATTATCATGACAGAGTGCATGGCTATAAAAATATTTTATCATGGTTTTATCTTATAGTGCTAAACGTTATATGTCTATTTACGTTGGGACGTTATCCTGAAAAAACAGGTTCAGAGCAGAATAATAAACACAAGAGGCTGCCTCTTGATATGTCTGAATCAATGGTTAGAGTAAACAAATATCAGAATGTTGATGAAATGTACAAAGAACTTGTTCAGTTCGATGTAATCTCCTTTGATATATTTGATACTTTGATTTTCAGACCGTTTTCGGAACCTACAGACTTGTTTTATCTTATAGGTGATCAGATAGGCATATTAGACTTTAATCGATTGAGACAGAATGCTGAGTATAATGCGAGAGTTGAAAATTTTTCTTCAAAGGGTACTTATGAGGTTGGATTTAAGCATATTTGGACAAGACTTAGTGAAATGATAGATATATCTGTTGAAAATGGTATGAAGCTGGAACAGGAATATGAGCTTAGGTTTTGCTATGCAAATCCTTTTATGAAGCAGGTATTTACTAAGCTTATTAAGGCGGGAAAGAAAATTATTATTACATCAGATATGTACCTTCCAAAAAAATTTTTGGAGAAGCTTCTTACAGAAAATGGATATACTGGATTCTCTAAAATCTATGTTTCATGTGAATATTGTAAGAGTAAATCGGATGGTTTATTATATGATGTGGTGTTTGACGATTTAAAGATATCAGCAGATAAAATAATACATGTGGGTGATAATCTGCACAGTGATGTTAAAGTACCAAAAAAGAAAGGTATTTCGACTTGTTATTATCCTAATGTTAATAAGTATTCGAAGGATTTTAGAGCCAATGAAATCAGTAGCATAGTCGGTGGAGCATATAGAGGGATAGTGAATAATCATATATATTGTGGATTAGCAGGATATTCACGAGAATATGAATATGGGTATATATATGGTGGATTATTTGCAATGGGATATTGTTGCTTTATTCATGATTATGTGAAAAAGAATAATGTTGATAAGGTATTGTTCTTGTCTAGAGATGGAGATATACTGAAAAATGTATATGATAAATTATTTCCGGATGAGGCTACTGAATATGTATATTGGTCCAGAAAAGCAGCGACAAAGCTTATGGCGGAAAGCAACAGGTATGATTTCTTTAGAAGAATGTTATATCATAAAGTTAACCAAATGGTTACAATAGGTAATATTTTTGAATCAATGGAGCTTTCGGACTTGTTTGAAGATTTTCAGAAGTATGCAGGTAATATAAATAATCAAATATCAAAGACGGATGTTCTTACTAATGATAATGTTAAAATTATTGAGAGTTTTTTGAAACAAAATTGGAAAAATGTGCTAAAATTTTACGAAAATGAACACAAAGCTGCAAAAATATATTATAATAGCATAGTATGTTGCGCCAAAAAAGTTGTAGCGGTTGATATAGGATGGGCAGGAAGCGGAGCGATGTCTCTTAGATATCTGTTTGAAAACATTTGGCATATAGATTGCGAGCTGGTTGGTATAATTGCAGGAACAAACACAGTTCATAATTGTGAGCCTGATTCCAGTGATTCATTTTTACAAAGCAAAAAGCTGGTGTCATATCTTTATTCTTTTGCTGACAACAGAAGCATTATGAAACAGCACGATTTAAATAAGGATTATAACATATATTGGGAATTGCTTTTGTCATCTCCGACACCACAGTTTGTTGGTTTTGATCTGACAGATGATGGAAATTATAAGCTTAGGTTTGGTAAGCAGGATGCCAATCAGAATGGAATAAATGATATTCAAAGTGGAATATTAGATTTTGTGGATGATTATCATGCACATTTTGGCAGTGCTGCAGATGGAGAGTTTTCCTATATGTATAATATCTCAGGCAGCGATGCTTATGCGCCTATGCTTGTTGCAGCAGAGCATGATGAGAGATATTTGAAGATGATAAATTCTTTATTTGATTTGCAGGTGAACGTTAATTAGGTTAACAAGAAGGAGTAAACAATGAAAACAAGTAATAACAAAAAATTTTCATTTAAGTACATAGTATGGCTGGTAGCAGTGGCATTTCTTATTACCTCTGTTGTGGTTTTGACTAAAATAATTAATATGAATATTTTACCAACTAAGTTTTTGGCAGTTGCAATTGCAGTGATTGTATTTATAATTGTGATAGATCTTATTGCGGCCAGAAAGCTTTGGCCGGGAATATTGACAAGTATCATTTCAATTGCTCTTATAGCTGTCATGATAGTAGGTGTACTTGCAATCAATAAGGTTGACAAAACTGTGGACAAGGTGACAGATAAGGGACGTGAGGAAAAGACAGAGATGGTTATTGCTGTACTCAAGGATTCCCAGACAGAAGATATATCTGATTTGTCAGAGCTTTTGATAGGTTATGTTAATGATGATGATATTGATTCTTCTAAAAAGATAATGAGTGAAATTGATAATAGTGTTGGTGGTTCTGCCAATTACAATGCCTTTGATGATAATTTTGCTATGGTTGATGCCTTGTATAACCAAACGATTAAGGCAATGGTTTTAAACAAAGCAAATATATCAGTTATTGAGGAAGGCGAAGGCTATGAGGATTTTGAGAGTAAAATCAAGATTATCTATTCTAATGATATAGTCAATTATATAAAGGTGGTTGATAAGAGTCAGGAGAATAACCTTGATAAATTTGTTGTTTATATCAGTGGTATTGATACATTTGGTGATGTATCTGTGAGAAGCAGAAGTGATGTAAATATTTTAGCTGTTGTAGATACAAAGACAAAGCATATTCAGCTTATAAACACTCCAAGAGATTATTATGTGACTCATCCAAAGAGTAATGGTGTGAAGGATAAGCTTACACATGCAGGTCTTTATGGAGTGGACAATTCTATAGGAGCTCTTGAGAGCCTTTATGATGTGAAAGTAAATTATTATGTTCGTATGAATTTTAGTGGATTTGAACAGATTATAGATGCCATGGGTGGAATTGATGTTTATTCCGATAAGGACTTTACAGTTGAACCGGTAAAGCATTATACGGTTGGAGAAAACCATTTATCAGGTATAGAAGCGCTTGCTTTCGCAAGGGAGAGACATGCGTTTGCCGCTGGAGATATTCAGCGTGGAGAAAACCAGATGAAGGTTGTAACTGCTATGATTAATAAGCTTTCATCAAAGGAAGTTTTATATAACTATTCTAAGATACTGGATGGTGTGGCTGGAGCATTCCAGACAGATATGTCATCAGAGGATATATATTCACTGGTTAAGAATCAGCTTGTGAACAATACGTCATATACAATTGATTCTTATACTGTCACCGGTGAAGGAAAATCCTGCACCACATATTCTATGCCTAGAACAAGGGCTTATGTAATGGAACCTAATGTGGATGATGTAAACCATGCAAAAGAGCTTATTAATGGGGTATTAAACGAGTAATAAATAAGAGATAATAAGAAGGGATAACATAATAGATAGCCAAAATAAATAAAATGAGAGGAGAAATGAAAATGCGAAAAAAATTACTATCTATTGTTTTATCAGTATTTATGCTGTGTTCTTCAACAATTGGAGTCTATGCTGCCGAGGATACTCAGGCTGCAGATGCATCACAGCAGGAAACACAGGTTGTTGAGGAGACTGAGACAGTAAGCTCTGAGGCACCAGTAGACAAAACCGGTTACGAAGGAATGGAAACAGAGGTTTTAAATGTAACCGATAAAGAGTACAATGAAATACAACAAAAAAATTCAACTCTGGAGTCTGAAAAATATAGTGCAGCAAAGGCATCTTATTGGGGAAGCTTTACTAGTGATTATTATTACAAAAAGCTTTCAAAAGAAGAAAAGAAGGCATGGGATGAGCTTAACAGACTTTGTATATCTGTAGCGGAGAGCAGCTCGAATATTAGCGGTTATGGAGTTGAAACAAAGAATTATTATTTTAAGGGATGGTCTACAAGAAAAGCGTTTGATTTTGTAAACACTTTCAAGATTTCACATCCACAGTATTTTTTCTTATCAAACAGATCTTTTTTAAGAAGGAATTGGACTAAGGGATATATACTTGGAATTAGGGTGTATGACTCATTTAAGAATGGATCTTATAGAAAGAATCAAGTAAATGCGTTTTGTAAGAAGGTTAATGGCTGGGGAGCTCAGATAAAAAAACAGCCAAGTAAACTTCCAGAGGCACGTCATAAAGCCGCGTTTGATATAGTATGTAAAAACACTGTATACAAATATGGTACATATGATCAGTCGGCGTACAGTCTTGTATGTCAGGGAAAAACTGTATGTGCCGGATATGCAGCAACGTTACAGATGTTATTAAATGCCTGTGGAGTTAAGACAGTTGAGGTTACAAGTATTGACCATGCGTGGAATATTGTATATATTCATGGTAATTGGTATCAATCTGACACAACTTGGGCCGATAAGGATAGTGATGGCATTGATTACACATATTATGGTAAAAGTGAAAAAACTCTTACTCAGGGCGGCAAAGACTGGCATCATGCAATTGAGTCATTTTGGAAAAAACCGGTAGCCAAATATGATGAGTTAACAACAAAAAACTATGTTTCTCCGTATTTTAATAGCGGAAACTACAAATGGTTTATTGTTAATAAAAGAGGCTCGTTATCAGGTGGATATCTGGCTGCTCCAATTTTGACATATAATAATGCATCGGTAGCTAAGGCACCTGCATATATTACATATAATAAAATAAAATATAAAAATACGCGTCCGGCATCTGCACCTAAAAGTGCTGAAACCTCGAATGCAGTAAAGAAACTTCGAATAGCTGGTCGTGCATCTAATGCATTACGTCTTAGCTGGAATAGTGATTCAAAGGTAAATGGATATATTATAGAGCAGTATAAAGGAAATAAGTGGGTCAGACTGGTCAAATTAACAAGCAATAAAACAAATACCTATCGTATATCCAAATTAACAGCTTCACACACATATAAATATCGTGTAAAGACTTATAGATTTACGGGAAAAACACCAATATATAGCAGTTACGTCTATATTAATGGAAGAACTTGTCCAAAAACGATGTCAGTTCTTAAAATTGGTGGAAGAGCAAAGGATGCTTTGAGACTTAATTGGAGTAGAAATTATTCTGCAAAGGGATACATTGTTGAACGATATAATGGAAGTAAGTGGGTAAGAGTAAAGAAAATAACATCAAATGCTACAACAACATGTAGAATTGCTGGTCTTTCAAGAGGTAAAACCTATAAATTCAGGGTTAAAACCTATGATTTTGATGGTAAGACACCAATATATAGTGGATATAAGTATATTTCAGGAAAAACTTTATAATTAATCCTATGAGGATCTGGTATAAGCCGGATCCTCATTTTATTATAAATATTTACTTGCAAAATTAGGAATAAAGTAGCATAATTAATATAAATTGGTATAGCATATAAAAATAATGTTTAGGGAGAGTGATGTAATGAGCAAGAAATTATTATCCATTATTTTGACATCTATAATACTTGTATTCTCATCTGTTGGAGTGGATGCGACAGAAGTTCCTAAGACAACGAATGATATTCCTGTAACAGAAAAGAATGGCTATCAAGGGATAAAATTTGAGTCGAAGCGGCTTACCAGTCAGGAATATGATGAGAAACTTTTACAAAATGAACAGAAAATATCATTATATAACATTGAGGATACAAAATACTGGGATAGTTTTAGCTGTGATTACTATTATAATAAATTATCCGCAGAGGAGAAAAGAGCATGGAATGAGCTGAATCAGAAATGTATATATTTTGCAAAAAACGGGGCTGATATATCTTATGATTATTTTGATTATATGATATCTACAGATAATCTATATTTTGCCGGATGGAATTCAAGGGATGTAGAGCATTTTATTTATATTTTTAAATTATCTCATCCGCAGTTCTTTTTTCTTAATAACAGGTGTGGTGTGACCTGGCATGATACTTCAGAGGGATATTGGCTGTATTTAGGTGTATATAGTGATTTCGCAGATGGTTCATATAGAAAGAGTCAGGTTAAGCTGTTTTGCAATAAGGTGGACAACTGGGTTTCAGCGATAAAAAAGAAATCAGGAAATCTTGAAGAAGCTAGGGAAAAGGCGGCTTTTGATATTTTATGCAACAATTCTATATACGAATTTGGATACTATGATCAGTCGGCATATAGTCTTGTGTGTGAGGGCAGCACTGTTTGTGCAGGATATGCAGCAACTTTTCAGATGTTAATGAATGCAGTAGGAATAGATACGGTAGAAGTTACGAGCTATGATCATGCATGGAATCTTGTGAAAATACATGGAAACTGGTATGTGGCAGATGCTACTTGGGCAGATCAGTATGATTATGGTTATGGTTTTATTAACTATTCATATTATGATAGAAGTGAATCTACAGTCAATCAGTATGATCCGGAAGGTCATCATGTAACAGATGATTTCTGGGATAAATATAAGCCTGATGCGAGGTATGATGCTTTAACAAATTCGGCATATGAATCACCATATTTTAAAAATGGTAATTATAATTGGTTTGCCATAAATAAAAATTCGTTACTTACAGGTGGATGCAAGGCAACACCAATAGAAGCATATAATGGAGCTCGTTTTAGTGCAGCCCCTTCGTATGTAACTAATTCAGGCATTAAATATTTGACAGTACAGACAAAGACAGATACAAAGCCTGCAGTTACAATAAATAATATATCTGGTTTGAAAATTGGAGGTCGAGCTGTAGATGCTTTGAGATTAAATTGGAACAGTGATACGAAGGCAGATGGTTATATCATTGAACAGTATAAAGGTGGGAAATGGAACAGAATAGCCAGAATAGGAAACAAAAACACAAAGACATATCGTGTAGAAAAATTGGTAGCTTCAACCACCTATAAATTTAGAATCAGAGCATTTAAAATGTCAGGAGCCAATGCTTTTTACGGTAACTATGCATATATTAATGGTAAAACCAATCCGGGCATTGTTTCAGGACTTAAGATTGGGGGAACAGCAAAAGATGCTTTACGATTGAACTGGAATAAAAACAGTTCAGCAAGTGGCTATATTATTGAGCAATTCAGTGAAAATAGTTGGAAGCGCATCAAGAAAATAGAATCAAATAAAACTGTTACATATAGAGTGGAAAAACTTTCAGCAAAGACGAACTATAAATTTAGAATAAAAGCCTATAACTTTGATGGAAATACACCTTTATATGGCGCGTATTCTACTGTTTCAGGTAAAACAAATTCGGCGGTTAACGCGCCTTCTAAGGTGTCGGGATTAAAGATTGGAGGTCGTGCTAATGATGCTTTAAGGTTGAAGTGGAATAAAAATAGTACGTCAGCAGGTTATATTATTGAGCAATATAAAGATGGTAAATGGGTGAGAATCGCCAGAATTGGTGACAAATCTACTGTTACGTATCGAATCGCAGGTTTAAGGTCGAAATCAACCTATAAGTTTAGAATTAGAACATTTGCATTTGATGGGAAGACTCCTTTATATAGCCAGTACAGTTATATAGATGGGAATACCAGATAAATTTCCGGAGGAATATAATGAAACGTAAGTTTATAAAGAAGACAGGGTTTGCTTTACTTTTGTTTTTAACTGTCTTAATTTGTGGAAGCATATTTGTTTATGCAGACGAAACGAAAAATGAAAAAATAGTATATGATTTTTATGAGGATGGTTCCGGAAAAGATATTGTATCGGATGAAGTTAATCCAAATGATAAAAATAATATTGTTAAAGACAAAAATTATTATAGATATAATTCCGAAAGCAATTTGTATCGTTCGGCTAATATGAAGATTAGTCAGGTAGGGGTAGATCTGATTAAAGAGTTTGAGGGATGCAGTCTGACGGCCTATAAGGCTACCAGCAGCGAACAGTATTATACTATAGGCTATGGTCACTATGGAGCGGATGTATCAGCAGGAATGAAGATTACGCAGAAACAGGCTGAGGATATGCTCAAATCTGATTTAGTAAGATTTGAGAAAAATGTAAATGATTTTTTAAGTCAATATAGCATTACAATCAACCAGAACCAGTTTGATGCGCTTGTGAGTTTTACCTATAATCTGGGAAATATCTGGAAAAAGTATGATACATTTGATTTGAAGACATATCTGATAAATGGAGTGTCAAAGTATTCGGATGATCAAGTGACAGCGGCTTTTACCAGATGGAATAGAGCTGGAGGAAAAGTCCTGGAGGGTCTTACTAGACGAAGAAAGGCAGAAGCTTCGCTGTTTCTTCATGGAAATACAGACGATTGTACATGTAGTGAGTCATATGCCGGATATTATGTATGTACAGCAGCATCAGCACTTAATATCAGAAATGGACACGGAGGCTCAATAATAGGTACTATTCCATCAGGAGCAGAGGTGTATGTATCAAAAGCCGATGGACATTGGGCGCATATTACATATAAAGGAATAAAGGGATGTGCTTCGCTTAAGTATTTAAAAAAACAAAAGGCAAAACAGGTTTCAGCTATGAGTGGCGTGAAATTAGCCGGACGTGCGGGCGATGCACTTAGAATCAACTGGAGTGCCAACAAGAGTGCATCGGGATACATTATCGAACAGTATAAAGGTGGAAAGTGGACAAGAATTGCAAGGATAGCCAATAATAACACTAAGACCTACAGAGTAGAAAGACTTACATGCTCTACAACTTATAAGTTTAGAATTCGTGGCTTTAATTTTGAGCATAATAAACCAATATATGGTAGTTTTTCATATGTTTCAGGAAGGACAAATCCAAAGGTTGTGACGGGATTGAGGATTGGCGGAAAAGCGAAGGATGCTTTGCGAATTAATTGGAATAAAGTAAACGGTGCTTCAGGATATATTGTTGAGAGATATGATAATGGAAGATGGATACGAATTGCAAGGATAGCAGATGTCAATACACAGACACTTAGGATTTCAAAACTTAAGGCGAATACAACCTATAAATTTAGAATCAGGGCATTTGATTTTGACGGTAAAACACCATTGTATGGTGCAACAGTAGGTATTACAGGAAGAACACAACCTTAATTATAAGGTTGAAATAAATTATTTTACAACACAGGAGGTAAAAATTACATGAAGAGATGCAAATGGAAAGGTATTATTTTAGCGTTACTGGTGGTGGCGAACATAGTTTGCCTGAGGGAAGGTGTTTTTGCCAGCGCAGTACCTAATGTTACAGGCTTTAAGGTGGCAGGATGGGCGACAGATGCACTCCGACTAAATTGGAACGTGAATACTTCGGCACAGGGGTATATCATTGAACAAAAAAATGGCAGTAAATGGACTCGAATTGCCAGACTTGAGGGGCAGAAAACAAAGACCTACAGAGTCGAAAAACTGAAGCCTGCAACAGAATATTCATTCCGAATTAAGGCTTTTACAATTAATAAGGGAAAAGCAAGTTATAGTGGTTATGTGAATACAAGCGGTATGACTAATTTGGCTAATGTATCAGGTTTTAAGATCGGTGGATGGGCTAAAGATGCGCTTCGTGTTAATTGGAATGTAAATAGTGGAGCACAGGGCTATATTATTGAGCAGAAAAACGGCAATAGCTGGAAACGTATAGCAAGAATTGAGGGAAACAAAACAAAGACATTTAGAGTAGAAAAATTACAGCCGTCTACAGAGTACTCATTTAGGATTAGAGCGTTTTCTTTTTACAACAAAAAGTCAGTTTATAGTGGCTATGTCAATGTTTCAGGAAAGACATATCCTGGTTCAATAACCAATTTTAAAGTCGCTGGTTGGGCAAATAATGCACTCCGTGTAAATTGGGATGTAAACAGTTCGGCAGAAGGTTATATCATTGAGCAGAAGGATTCTAATGGAAGCTGGAAGAGAATTGCAAGACTTGAGGGAGCAAAGAATAAGACTTTCAGAGTAGAAAAATTAAAACCGGGAACAGAATATTCCTTTAGAATGTGTTCCTTCAATTTATACAACAAAAAGGCTTCGTACAGTGGATATGTTTATGCAACTGGAAAGACAAATCCTGCTGAGATAAGTGGGTTAAAAATTGGCGGTTCAGCATATAATGCACTCAGACTTAACTGGAATGCTGATGCTAGTGCTCAGGGATACATCATTGAGCAGAAGGTCAATGGAACCTGGAAGAGAATAGCACGTCTTGAGGGTAAGAATCTTAAGACTTATAGGGTAGAAAAACTTGAGCCGGAGACAAAATATGAGTTTAGAGTCAAGGCATTTAGCATTTATAAAGGTAAGGCATCTTACAGCAATTATAAAGCTATAAGCGGTAAGACACTCAAATACAATGCACCGGATGAGGACTGGGAGCTTCCAATTCTGTAAAATTTAAGGAGAAACATTTATGGGTAAACAAATTAAAAGAAAACTGGCAAGCATAGTGCTTGCAGCAGCAATGCTTGTGACATTGCTGCCTACCGGGGTAATGGCTGATTATTATGATAATGGCTATTTAAGTATGTCTGTTGATCATCAATATGACTATGATATTTATGATACTTATTATGCTTATACAAATCATAGCTTTGATTGTTCATTTGATGGAAATTATTACCGGGATGACACTATTGAGTTTAAGGTATATTTGGATAATGAAGATATTACATCTAAGTATGGCGTGGAAGGTACCGACGCTTCTCTGATTTCAATCAGCATTCCTCAGGATGTTATCTCGAAATATGATGCGGACAGTACTCATACGATAACCTATGGATTTTATAATGAAAATGGTGAGAGTGACTGTAAGGAAGAAAAAACAATTACTGTTAAAAAGCCACATTTTAAGTATTCACTTAATAGGAGTGTACTTAATTGGAATGGTGGCGAGTTTGTTGTAGGACAGAACGTATTTTCTGTATCTTCATTAGCTGATTTAGGGTCATGTGAGAAATATGATTGGGATAATCCAACAGGCTCTTATACAGATGAGATTGTCGCAACATCCTATGAGGTGATTAATGATACCGGTACACCTGATGCGTTTGTTGCTAAAGATATACATGGTTATATTTCTGTTAATGCAAATAAGCCGGGACACGCAATAGTAAAAGTATATTATTCTAAGCTCGACGGATATGAGGATGATAATCTGGATGGATATTGTAGTCTGGATTGCACAGCCAAGGATGAGATTGTAAACTTTAATATTACATCTGATTTGAAAGATACTAGTACAGTTGTTCCGGGTACGGAGTTTAACCTAAAAGCGAATGCAGAATCTAATATGTCTACAGATAATGGTGGTTCATGCACACAGGAATCCGAACGAAATATTACATATAAATGGTATGTGGATCAGAATGAGAGTCAGGGCGTTACTGTTACAACGGATGAAAAAGATTCGTCAGTTTGTCATGTGAAGGTTGCAAACAATACAACAGGTATTTCGCAGGCTGTTTACCTTACATATTCTTATGTTGATTCAGAGGGAAATGTGCAGTCTAATTCAGATAATCCTCTTTCATATTGTTTCACAATAGAGGATAGTTATTATACACTTGAGTGTGAGGGATTACCTGAAACGTTAGCTGTTGGAGATAAGGTTGTTGTAACACCGGTACTGAAAAAAATTTCTTCTGGCAATAAAGAGGAAGAGGTAAAGGATGCAGATATCTATTGTAGCGGGCAAACTTCTTCAGTTGATGTGGTTGCAATGCCAGACGGCAAATTTGAGATTACGAGAAATTCAGATGGTTATGCTGAATTTGATTTAAGATCACGTAATTATAATATTTATAAACAATTTTATTTTAATTATATTAATTCAAATCAGTATGTCAGGTTTGTTGACAGCAGTCTAAGTTATGATGGAATAAATGATGTAAAGCTTTGTCTTAATATGGCAGATGTAACAGCTCAATATGATAATGTTTCTTTGTATACATACACATATAATGATGTTGGTGATGAGCAGAGAACTTTAATTAATTCATCAGAATATTTTTGCAGAAAACATGAAGATGTTATATATTATACTTTACCTGTAAAATTGGCAGAGAAGATTTTAAAAAATGGAACTTGTAATATTGAAGCTGTTGTTTCAAATAAAGGTACTGAGATAGCATCTGCATATGGTTGTTATATTTACAAAAATTCTAATTCAAAACCATTTAGTGTTTATATATGGAATAATCTTGTTAATTGTAGTGGCTCAATGTCTGGTTCTGCTATATATTATTTAAATAATAGGGGATATAATTGTGTTCTTGATTCGTTAAAGGAAGAAGGAAACAATATAATGAAAATAACTAATAATGATGGTTATTGGCAGTATTGTCCAATAAAAGCCGGCACAACACAGGTAAATGCCTACTATCATTATTATAAAGACGGAAAGAGAGTGGATGAAGTTACGACTACAGCTCTTGATATAAAGAATTCATATACAAATTTGTGGCTTGAATCAGATGGCAGTCAATATAAATTTGCGGGAAATACA
>OGQZ01000335.1_pt1 | contig 40801 bp, 39 predicted proteins | sample 1553321 | NCBI WGS metagenome assembly OGQZ01 (sample SAMEA2579958, study PRJEB22360) | human gut metagenome | reverse complement strand
GCCGTACGCTTGAATGAGAAGGGGGAGGCCTCGCGGCCTCCCCCTTTTTGCGTTTGCAGGGCTTAAATAACTCATTTACGCCAGACGATTTAATTCTTTTTGGTATTGAGCTTTTATTTAAAGAAAATAAAACGAATAACAAGGGCAACTGCTGTGGCCGCAATGATCAAAAGCAGGATTGCCAGTCGATGTTGCTTGCGTCGTTTACTTGACGAAACGAAGATTGATTTTCCTTGTTTTGGCGTCTCGAGATAACGAGCCGAATGCGTTAAGGTTTGCTTTGGTCGAGGACCTCTTTGTTGATGAGTGGCGGATGCTTTCATCGGCTCATCACTAGCTGCGCTGTTTTTAGATAATGGTGCGTCTTTCAGATATACAGGGTCTCCCGAGGCGACGCCCATATGTTTACGTCCCGTTTGGGCATCCTCGAGCGTTTGATATCGATTTCTCGTCACATACTCGGGCTCCGGATCATTAATGGGCTCTTGCGAGATGTGGGGGCGATGGAACCGTGGCGGCTGCGTGGAAGTATCTTCCCCCTGCGTCGGCATAAACATATTGTTCTGGTTTTGGTCGTCCATGATGCCCTTTAGCTCGTTACCAACAACGTGTACGCGCTCATTGTAAGCCCCTTGTTATTTGTAGCTGGGGACATACTCGGTATTTAAGCTCTGGTTCAAAGAACCTTAACCTTCCTAAAACCTAAGTCATACGCACTTAGATATGCTTATAGTACTGGACTCAAAAAACTTTATAGTCGATGTATATATGAGCACTGGGTGGGCATATATAAGAGCGTCAAAAGAAGTCCCAGTCACCTGGAAGATGACTCGGCAGTCCTATAAAGGAGTGGTAAACATGGCAAGCATGGTTCCTTATCGTTCGGTTTTTGGCGTTCGTCCCTCTGCAAGCTCGCTGTTCGATCTGTTTGATGATATGAGCGACCTAGCGAACAGCTCGATTGCCTCTAAGGCATTCCCCGTTGACGTTGAGGATAAGGGCGATGGCTATGAGGTCAAGGCTTATCTGACCGGCGTCGCCAAGGACGATATCGATGTCGAGCTTAACGAGGGCCGTCTGTCCATTAGCGTGAATGTCGAGGAAGACGAGGAGAACGAGGGCAAGAACTTCCTGCAGAAGGAGTTCAGCTCGTACAGCGCGACGCGTGGCGTGTATCTTAAGGACGCTTCGAGCGAGGGCCTCTCGGCTAAGTACGCTGACGGCATCCTGACCGTTACGGTTCCCAAGATCGTCGAGAAGAAGAACGTTACGAAGATCTCCATCGAATAACTTCGTTGGTGTTCTTCGCTATTAAAAGACAACAAAAGGGGCTGGGAAGCGATTCCCGGCCCCTTTTGTTGTTTAGGACAGTCTATTGAATGGTTGCCGGTTGATACTGACTCGCAGGGCGTATCGAGAGTTTTCGCGATCCTTGGAGAAGGGTTGCGGAGCTGCCGACCTCGTCATCCAGGGTTGCGGCCAGAGCTTTGGCATAGCTTTTGACGGTAAGGCTCGGACGATTGTTATCTTGGCTGATATGCATGGCAATGAGCTGTTCGGTGCGATCGGTAACAAGTTCGCGCGCGGCTTCGGCGGCTTGGCCATTGGAGAGGTGTCCCCTTTCAGACAGGATGCGCTCCTGAAGAAAGCGGGGATATTCTCCCTCGCGCAGCATGGTCACATCGTGGTTGCTTTCGAGTGCGAGGACTCGACAATCTTTGAGGGTGTTCATGGCTTGGCTCGATAGCTCTCCGGTGTCGGTGGCAAAGCCGATGGAATCATCGAGGGTGTCGAATCGATAGCCGACTGGATTGATGACATCGTGTGACGTTGAGTAGGTTTGCACGTGGATGCCGGCAATGGATAGGGTGTCACCGGGATCGAATTCCTCGACAGGCAGATGCGAAAGATTTTCTTTGCTCGAAAGAGTGCCCCTGCTGGCAAAGAGGGGGCCGTGCCAGTGCTTGCACCAGACATCGAGGCCCTTGATGTGATCGCTGTGCTCATGAGTAATGAGAAGAGCCGAGACGTTGTCTGCCGAGAGCCCCAGTTCTGCCATGCGCTTTAATGTCTCGCGGCGAGACAGTCCGTTATCGACCATAATGAGCCCCTGCGGGCCCTCGATGAGTGCGCAGTTGCCTTTAGAGCCACTGCCGAGGATATGAAGGTGCAGACGAGACATAAGATTCCAAAGGATACAATGGGTGCGGACGAATAGAGGAGGAAGCAAATGCCTACGGTATCTCAGCATTATGGACACCATGCCGTGCCTGGGGCAGTCGATGAGACCCGGACGAGGCAGCAGGCTGCTCCTGTCGTGCTCATGGTATCAGGCGGCGCGGACTCGACGGCACTGCTTCTTATGGCGTGCACATCAAAGCTGGATATCCAAGACGGGCGCGGTGTTGCCCCCATTGCTCGCGAGCGCCTGCATGTGCTGCATGTAAACCATCATCTGCGCGGCAAGGCGTCCGATGGCGACGAGGCCTTTGTGCGTGAGCTCTGCGCGAAATATGGTTTACCGCTGTGCGTGGAGCACGCTTATTTTGATGGGGAGTCGGGCAATATTGAGGCCGCGGCCCGCGAAGTGCGCTATGCCGCGGCGCGGAGGTATGTTCGCGAGCTCTGCGCCCAGACGGGGGCACCGCGAACGGCGGCTCGTATCTGCACCGCGCACACGTCTTCGGATCGCGCGGAAACGTTTTTGATGAACGCGATTAAGGGTTCGGGGCCCGCTGGCCTATCGAGCATTCCTCGCCGGAGGAATATCGTGGTGCGTCCCTTGCTCGACCTAACTCATGGCGAGCTCGTGGGCTATCTACAGGTACATGGTCAGCCGTGGCGTGAAGACGAGAGCAATGAGGATATCTCGTATCTGCGAAACTACGTGCGCCATCGGGTAATGCCAGTGGTGGCACAGCGTAATGCGAGCGTGTGCAAGACGATTGGCGCCGCCTGTGAGATCTTGGGTGACGAAGATGCGTTTCTATCCCAGCTGTCGGCACAGGCGTTTCGAAGCTGCCTGCGCAAGGAGGCGGCGGGCGCGCTAGTGCTCGATGCCAGACGCCTTGCTGCGGCCGAGGTGGTAATCGCGCGGCGCATCGTGCGACTGGCGATCAAACGCATCGATCCGGGCGCTCGTCCAGAGATGCGACATGTGGAGCGAGTCCTTTCCTGCGTTGCCGAAGGCACAGGCTCGGTCACGCTTCCGGCGGGAATTGACGCGCGCGTCGAGTTTGGCATGCTAGCGTTTAAGGCGCCGGCGGCTCGTGAGGGGCTGGTTGCGGACTGGATTGCCATACCCGGTCGTTTGCCGTTGGGCAGGGGGCGCATGCTGGTCGCAGAGCCGATGGCCGTTGAGCCGGGATGCGATATCGTGCGCCGCGCCCGTGAGCTTGCGGCTGCCGGGGAAGTGACAGCTTTGGTAGACGCGGCTGCCCTGGGTTTTGCCGACAGCGATAGTGAGCGGATCCTGGCGGGCTCACGTGGCGAGATCCCTGCAGAGGCGCGATTGGCGCGCCTGTGGGTGGACGGTCCCGCACCGGGAGACGTGATGTGCCCGTTAGGAATGAGTGGCCGAAGCAAGAAGGTATCCGACTTGCTAGGCGAGGCTCGCATTCCCGTTTCCGAGCGCGCCGGCGTGCCCGTGGTGAGGACGGCGCCGGGAGGTGCCGTGGTGTGGGTCGCCGGAGTTCGCGCGGACGAACGTTTTAAATGCACGGCGGCGACGCGTGTGGCTTATCTGCTTCGCGTGGTTGACGCGGATTAGCCCCTCGCACCAGCTGTTCTGTGCGGCGTTGACGGTATTCCCGCGCTGATGGTGCGCGGGCTGGAAAATATACCCCGTGCGCTGCTAGAATGTGTAGTTCGCGTCCATACGGCGGTGTGTGGGCGATTAAGCACAAGAAAGGGTTGTCATGGCTTCTCAACATCCGGATATCGAGAAGGTTCTGTTTACGCAGGAGGATATCGACGGCATCGTTTCTCGCCTGGGCGAGGAGATCACTCGCGACTACGCGGGTAAGGATCTGGTGCTGATCGCGGTTCTGCGCGGTGCCGTTGTCTTTATGGGCGACCTGATGCGCAAGATTGAGCTACCGACCAACATCGATTTCATGGCTGTTTCGAGCTATGGCGACGGTGTGAAGTCTTCGGGCATCGTGCGTATCATTAAGGATCTGGATATCGACATCCGTGGTCGCGACGTGCTGATCGTCGAGGACATTCTGGACTCGGGCCTGACCCTCAAGTACCTGATGAAGAACCTCGAGAGCCGCAAGCCCGCTTCGCTGGAGGTCGCTGCCTTCCTGTGGAAGGACGTTGAGGACCGCACCTCGGCCATCACGCCCAAGTATGTTGGAACCCATTGCCCCGATGCCTTTGTGGTGGGCTACGGCCTCGACTATGCCGAGCGCTATCGTAACCTTCCGTATCTGGGCATTTTGAAACCGGAGGTTTATTCGTAAGATGCCCGACGACCATAACGATAACAATTCCCAGACTCCCCGGGAGCCTAAGATCCCGGGGATGCCCGGAGGCAAGAAGCCCACGCGTACGGGCTGGCTGTATTTTATTTTGGCTTGCGCGCTTCTGGGCTACGCCTTCTTTAACATGGGCTCCGGCTTTGCCAATTCCAGCAATACCGTTAAGCTCGCGACGAGCGAGATGGTGAGCGCCATCAAGCAGGATCGCGTCGAAGATCTGACCTATACGGTTCAAGACGGAAGCGTGACGGGTCATTACTGGAAGACGAAGAAGGACAAGGGCGATACGAGCGAGCTCAAGAGCTTCTCCTCGACCTATGTCGGCTCCGATTCGCTTGCCGAGCTCATGGCGGAGCACCCCGATACCAAGTACATCGTCAACACCAACGATCCCGATTTTTGGGGCGACTTGGCGATGAGTGTGCTTCCGACGATCGCCCTTATCGCCATCATGTTCTACTTTATGCGCCAGATGATGGGCGCCAACAACAGGAACATGCAGTTTGGCAAGACCAACGCCAAGACCAACGAGGCCACGCGCCCCAAGGTCAAGTTTGAAGACGTTGCCGGCGTGGACGAGGCAGTCGAGGAACTCGAGGAGATCCGTGACTTTTTGAGCGATCCGGACCGCTATCGCAAGCTGGGCGCCAAGATTCCGCGCGGCGTGTTGCTGGTGGGCCCTCCGGGCACCGGTAAAACGCTGCTGGCCAAGGCTGTAGCCGGCGAGGCGGGCGTGCCGTTCTTTAGCATCTCGGGTTCCGACTTTGTCGAGATGTTCGTGGGTGTCGGCGCCAGCCGCGTGCGTGACCTCTTTAAGGAGGCCAAGTCCCAGGCTCCGTCGATCATCTTCATCGATGAGATCGATGCCGTGGGACGTCAGCGCGGAGCTGGCTTGGGCGGCGGTCACGACGAGCGCGAGCAGACGCTCAACCAGCTGCTGGTCGAGATGGACGGCTTTGAGGAAAGCGAGTCGGTCATCCTGATCGCTGCGACCAACCGTCCCGACATCCTGGATCCGGCGCTGCTGCGTCCCGGCCGTTTTGACCGCCAGGTTACGGTCGACCGTCCGGATGTGAAGGGCCGCGAGCAGATCTTGCGCGTGCATGCCGAGAACAAGCCGATGGACGAGGACGTTAAGTTTGAGAAGCTCGCCCAGATGACCGTTGGCTTTACCGGCGCCGACCTGGCGAACCTGCTCAACGAGTCTGCGCTGCTGGCCGCTCGCCGTCATCGTTCCGTGATCTCGATGGACGAGGTCGAGGAATCGATGGAGCGCGTGATTGCCGGACCACAGCGCAAGGGTCGCGTGATGACCGAGGCCGAGCGCACCACGATTGCCTACCACGAGAGCGGTCACGCCCTGGTGGGCCACATCCTGGAGCACTCCGATCCGGTTCACAAGATCTCGATTGTCAGCCGCGGTCAGGCGCTGGGCTACACGCTGCAGCTTCCGCAGGAGGACCACTTCCTCAAGACCAAGAACGTGATGCTCGACGAGCTCGCCGTGTTCTTGGGCGGTCGCGTTGCCGAGGAGCTCATGTGCGATGACATTACGTCGGGCGCGAGCAACGACCTGGAGCGTGCGACCAAGATGGCGCGCGAGATGGTTACGCGTCTGGGCATGAGCGAGGAGCTGGGCACGCAAGTGTTTGGCGAGGCGCAGCATCAGGTATTCCTTGGTCGCGATTACGCCGATCACCAGGATTACTCCGAGGAGACGGCGCGCCGCATCGATATCGAGGTTCAGCGCATCATGCGCGAAGCCCATCGTCGTGCGGTCGAGATTTTGGATGCCCGTCGCGATCAGCTCGATCTGATGGCGAAGGTGCTGCTTGAGCGCGAGACCGTCGAAGGCGACGCCGTGAACGCCCTGCTCGACAACGAGTGGAATGCCTACCTTGAGCGCGAGGGCGATATCCTGGCGGCCAAGGAGGAGCGCAATGCCAAGGCGGCCGGCATGCCGACCAAGAAGCGCACGCCCCGTATGAGCGAGGAAGAGCTGGCGGCTGATGCCGCGGCCTTTGCGCAGGCGGCCATGCAGGAGGATGCCGAAGTCGCATCCGATGATGCTGGCGATGACCATGCCGTCGTCGATGCCGACGCCGACAAATAGTCTTTGTGGCGAAAGCCTCCGCGGGGAAACCTGCGGAGGCTTTTTCTTTTGAGCGATATGGGGCCGTCTGTTGATTGGGGACAGACTTAAATGAGCGTTTTCACGCATTTAAGTCTGTCCCCAATTAACATTGCTGCGGCACTTTGCTCGGCTAAAGCGTACAATAGCGCCTATGCGAAAGGGGAACAGATGATCAACGAAACTATGTATGCTCGCGGCGCGGAAAGCTCCATCATCCGTGAGATTTTTAGCTATGGCCTTGAGCGCAAGGCGCAGATCGGTGCGGAAAACGTATTCGATTTTTCGCTGGGCAATCCGAGCGTTCCGGCGCCCGCTGCTGTGGCTGAGTCGATTAAGAAGGCCCTGGAGCTGCCGAGCGACCAGCTGCACGGCTACACGCCCGCACCGGGCCTGCCGCAATGTCGTGCCGCTGTGGCCGAATCGCTCAACCGCCGCTTTGGCACGAGCTATGAGGGCAAAGACGTATTTATGACGGTGGGTGCCGCGGCTTCGCTCACCTGCACGCTCAACGCCGTTACGAACCCGGGCGACGAGGTTATTGTTATCGCCCCGTACTTTCCGGAGTATCGCGTTTGGATTGAGAAGGCCGGCTGTACGTGTGTTGAGGCGCTCGCCGATGAAGATACGTTCCAGCTGAGCGTGGACAACGTGCTCAAGGCGATCAGCGATAAGACGGCGGCCGTCATCATTGACTCTCCCAACAATCCGACCGGTGCCGTATATACATGCGACACGCTGACGCGACTGGCCAATGTTCTGCGCGAGGCCAACGCTCAGCGCGATCCCGAGAATCCGATTATGCTCATCTCGGATGAGCCGTACCGCGAGATTGTGTACGGTGCCGAGGTGCCTTGGGTGCCCTCGATCTACGAGCACACCATCGTGTGCTACTCGTATTCCAAGTCGCTGTCGCTGCCGGGCGAGCGCGTGGGGTGGATCTTGGTTCCCAACACCAATCCGCAGGCTGCCCGTCTGATGCCGGCTGTTGCGGGTGCTGCCCGTACGCTAGGTTTTGTATGCGCACCGGCACTCTTCCAGCGCGTAATCATCGATTGCATCGATGAGCCGAGCGATGTCGAGGCCTATGCGCGCAACCGCACCGCGCTTACCGACGCACTAGCGGAGTACGGCTACACCTATGTTGAGCCGGATGGTGCATTCTACCTGTGGGTGAAGGCGCTGGAACCCGATGCGAATGCGTTTTGCGAGCGTGCAAAGAAGTATGAGTTGCTTGCGGTTCCCTCGGACAGCTTTGGTATGCCGGGTTGGTTCCGCCTGGGCTATTGCGTGAGTTACGAAACGATTGTCAATTCGCTACCCGCTTGGAAACAGTTGGCGGACGAGTATCGTTAAAAGTAAAGCGCTCTGCCTACAATGTTTTACGTGAAACGGGGTTTGGTGTTAAGCCAGACCCCGTTGTCATGGACGTTGTGTCTTTGGGATGGAGTGGTTTTACGACTATCGAAGGCTATGCGTACAATGAATATAAGCGACGGCCGTGCCAGATAAGGAGACCTGATGCCCTACCTGCTTTCTTGTGACATTCATACCCATACGATATTCTCTGCGCATGCATATTCGACCATTGAGGAGAATGTGTACTGGGCGGCAGAGCGTGGCCTGCAGGTGCTCGGATCTGCCGACCATCTGAGCTCTATGGTTACGGCTTGCCCCAATGACCTGCGCAGTTACCAATTCTTTATCAACCAGGATATCTGGCCGCGCATTTGGAGCGGCGTGCTGGTGCTGCGTGGTGCCGAGGCCGATATCGTTTCGCTGGACGGAAGCCTGTTTGGCGAGGACACTCCTGTCACGCTCGATATTGCCGGTGATTCGTACGGCCGTCAGCATTCGCTGTTCGATTTGGTTACGCGAAATTTGGATTATTTGGTTGCGAGCGTGCATAATCCGCAGATTGCTGAAGGCGCGACGCTGGCCCAGACGACCGAGATGTATATCAATGCCCTGGAGTACCCCAAGGTGTTCATGCTGGGTCACACGGGGCGTTCGGGCGTGCCGTTCGATATCGACGAGGTGCTGTTGGCAGCTAAGGCCAAGCACAAGATTATCGAGATCAACAACCATAGTCTTGAACACGGTGTCGACACTGAGCATTGGGCCGTATGCCGCAAGATCGCCGAGCGCTGCGCCGAGCTGGGCGTGGGCATTGGCGTGTCAACCGATGCCCACATTGGCATGGCCATTGGCAAGCTCGATCACGCGCGCAAGATGCTCGACGAGATTCACTTCCCGCTAGATTTGATCGTGACGCGCGACCGCGAGACGCTGCTGCGCGAGATGGCGGCAGCCGGCGTGTGCGATCTGCGCAATGGGATGTAGCGGAGTTTATAAACCAAGCGAAGGGGGCGGCCCAGGCGGGTCGCCCCCTTTCTTGTCCCAAAAATCTACTGAGGTCGGTTAGCGGCGTTCGAGGACCGCTACGGTTTCGGTGTGGTCGGTGTGAGGGAACATGTCGACGGGCGTGATCTTGAGCAGGCAATAGCCTCCGTCGAGGAGCTGATGCAGGTCGCGCTCTTGAGTTACGGGGTTGCAGCTGATATAGGTGATGCGGCGCGGCTTAAGCGCGCAGGCAGCTTCGAGGAACTCGGGGGTAGAGCCGGCGCGCGGCGGATCGATGGAAAGGACATCGACCCGCTCGTTGTTATCGGCGGCATCCAGGATGCAATCGGTGGCGTCGTCGGCCATAAACCAGGCGCTGCGGGTGAGGCCGTTGAGCTCGGCATTGCGACGTGCGTCGGCAATGCCCGCCGGGTTGCGCTCCACGCCGAGCAGCATAATGCCGATGCCCTTTTTCTGGGCATCTTTAACTGCGCAAAGACCGATGGTACCGCTGCCACAGTAGGCATCCATGAGCACATCGCCCTGGTGCAAATCCATGCCGTCGATAGCGAGCTGATAGAGCAGCTCGGTCTGTTGCGGGTTGGTCTGGTAGAACGCGGTGGGGGAGATATCGAACTCGCAGCCGAGTAGCTGGTCGCGCATGCACTTGGCGCCATACTCGATGCGGGTTTCCTCGCCGAGGATGGCGTTGCCGGGGCGTCCGTTGATGTTTTGGGCGACGGTGACGATGCGCGGATCGAGTGCGGCGACGGCCTCAAAGAATTCCTGCGCATGCGGTAAGTCACGCTGGGCGGTCACGAGCGTAACCATGACCTGGTCGGTACGCCAACCGCAGCGGACGACGGCATAGCGAAGCAAACCAAGATGCTTGTCCTCATTAAAGGCGGGAATATGCAGCCGCTCAGCTTCGCGTGCGATGCCGTTGAGAATCTGACGGGCGCCCGGTGCCTCGACGGGGCATTCGGGTACGGCAACGATCTTGTGCGTGCCGCGCTCAAAGAAACCGCACCGGACAGTGCCTTCTTTGCCGGGGGCAAAGGGAGTGGCGGCCTTATGGCGAAAACCGCGCGGCGCAGGATATTTGCCCGGGTCGCCCAGGGTGACGCCCATACCGCGAATGGGGTCGACGCTAATGCCCTCGCGCTCGCAAAGGGTAGCAAAAAGCTCCTCCATGGCGGCCTGCTTGGCTGCCAACTGCTTCTTATAAGGACGATTGAGCGCCGTGCACCCACCGCAAGATTTCATGATCGAACAGGGAGACTTGGGGTCCACGGCCTTACGCGCAGACGAAACCCGATCTTTATGCGAGCGCTTGGAACGAGTCTGAGGCGCTTTATCCCCGCCTCGACGAGAGTCAGAACGCTTGGTCTTAGCTCTGCTCTTGGTCGGTTTGCTTTTTGCAGCTTTAGAAGACTTGGATTTCGTAGAAGATTTCTCCTCCTTCGACCCCTCAGCCGCCTCGATCAAAGCACGACGAGCCTTACGCTCCGCACGAGATTCTGCCATGAATTAACCCCACTAATTTATTAATTTAAAGCTACAAGCATTGTACCGTGCCAAGCCAACAGACGATATGCAAGCGGTTTATTGGTATCAGTGATAGGTACAACGATGATTGCCCGCTGGGCTCCGGGGCGGGGGTTAAGTTTATCGCGAGTTCCGCACGAACAGGAGGCCACTTAATGTGGCCTCCGTCGTGAGCAGGACTGTAGAGCAGGAAACTTCATCAGTGCCCGCCCCACGGGAAACCGGCGGGATGGACCAGTTCAGATGGGGCTTTGATGCATGGGTGGTCTGTTGGTGGGCAAATGGGTATCATACTGTGGTTACTGCGTCGACTCTGTGATGCATGTTTGTACGTTCCCGGCGGTCGGTTTGCCAGAAGCGCCCCGTCGGTTGTTCCAGACCCGTTTCGAAGAAAGGAAACCACACTAACCTATGGCAGCTAAAAAATCATCTCCCTTGAAGATCATTCCGCTCGGCGGCCTTGACGGCATCGGCAAGAACATGACGGTCTTCGAGTGCGGCGACGACATGGTGCTCGTCGACGCCGGTCTCATGTTCCCGGATGACTCCCAGCCTGGTATCGATCTGGTGCTTCCCGACTACACCTATGTTCTGGAGAACGAGGAGAAGCTCCGCGGTATCGTCGTCACCCACGGCCACGAGGACCACACCGGTTCGCTTCCGTACCTGCTGCAGGACCTCAACAATAAGGTGCCCATCTTCTCGAGCAAGCTGACGCTTGGCTTTATCGAGGGCAAGCTTTCTGAGTTCCGCATCCGCGCACCCAAGTTCCGCGAGGTCAAGGGCGGCAGCCATGTCAACCTCGGCGGCATCTCGCTCGACTTCTTCTCGATGACGCACTCCATCCCCGGCGCTCTGGGCGTGTTCATCCGCACAAATCAGGGCACCGTTATGCACACCGGCGACTTTAAGCTCGACCAGACGCCCATCGATGGCGTCACGCCCGACTATGCCGCTATCAGCCGCTTTGCTAAGCAGGGCATCGACCTACTGCTTTCCGACTCCACCAATGCCACGGTTCCCGGCTTTACCAAGTCAGAGGCCGAGGTTGGTCCCAACCTGCTGCACGCCATCAAGAACGCCCCGGGTCGCGTGTTCGTCGCGTCGTTCTCGAGCCACATCCATCGTTTGCAGCAGATCTGCGATGCCGCCCGCAAGTGCGGCCGTAAGGTCGTTGTGACCGGTCGCTCCATGCTCACTAACACCCGCGTGGCGCGCGAGCTTGGCTACCTCAACATCGACGACGCCGATATCATCGATGCCTTTGACATTGATAACCTGCCTGACGACAAGATTGTCGTCATGTGCACCGGTTCGCAGGGCGAGCCGCTGTCGGCCCTGTCCCGCATGGCCAATGGCGAGCACAAGACGCTCTCCATCCACGAGGGCGATACCGTTATCCTCTCGGCAACTCCTGTTCCCGGCAATGAGAAAGCCGTCCAGCAGGTCGTCAACAGCCTGGCCAAGCTCGGCTGCGACGTGTGGGATAAGAACCGCGCTCTCGTTCACGTTTCCGGTCACGGTAGCCAGGAGGAGCTTAAGCTCCTGATGGCCATGGCCAAGCCCACGTACTTTATGCCGGTTCACGGTGAGGCCGTGCATCTGCGCGCCCATGCCCAGCTGGCCCGCAAGATGGGCATCAAGGATGATCACATCTTTATCCTCGATAACGGCGACACGCTCGAGATGCGCGGTGGTATCGTCAAGCGTGGTACGCCCGTCGAGTCCGGCGTCGTCTACGTCGACGGCCTGCGTATCGGCGATACCGACCCCATCGTCCTGCGCGATCGCCAGAAGCTCGCCAATGACGGTATGGTCACGGCCGTCGCCATCGTCTCGCTCAAGCACAAGAAGATTGAGGCCATCGAGTTCTCGGGCCGCGGCGTCTCGTTTGCCATCGACGACCAGTTCTCCGAGGATGCCTCCGCGTCTATTATGAAGACGATTGAGAAGGGCAAGTTCAGCTTTACGAGCAGCGGTTCCGATGCCATTCGCAAGGCCGTGCGCGACTCGCTCTCTAACTTTATCTGGAGTCGTACGCGCACTCGTCCGATGATCATCCCGGTCGTCATGGAGGTTTAGTTTGGCGCGCGGATCTGCACAAAACGCCAAAGGCAATAAAGCCAACAACCAACCGGCATCTGCTAAGGGTGCCGGTTCCCATCTTCGTGCCAATAAGGGCCACGAGACCGACTTCGACGATTTTGAGCCCCTGGTCGAGCCCTCGGCCAACCGCGATATCGCCGGCGTGGTCATCGCCGTTTTGGCGATTGCGTCCTTCATTGCCGTGATTTCGCCGGCGACTGCACCCGTTACGGCTGCGGTTGCCGGTTTCTACCACCTGGGCTTTGGTCTGGGCGCCTACGTGCTGCCGATCGTTATTTTGCTGTTTGCCGCCACGCTCTTTTTAGGCGAGGACTCGCCGCTCAACGTGCGCTCTGTTGCGGGCGGAGCCGTGGTCTTTATCGCCGTCGTCTCCATTCTTTCGCTGATGGTGCCGGGTACGAGTGTCTCGTGTGACCTTATGTTCACGCCGCAAAATTTGTCCGCCTCGGGTGGCTACATCGGTGCGTTTATTGCGAGTGCGCTGCAGAATGCCCTGGGTAAGCCTATCGCGATGGTAGTCCTGTTGGGCCTTGTCGTCGTGGGCTTGGTCATCATCGGCTTTTCGGTGGGTGGCGTGCTGCGCTCTGCTCGCGACCGTGCGGCCGATTTTGCCGAGCGCCGTCGTGCCGATGTCAACGCCAGCCCGTGGGGTGACGACGAAGCCCTGTCGGTGCCCGGCGTTGCCCGTCCGCACCTGAGCATTCTTCGTCAAAAGGGCTCCGATGCTGCCGTGACCACGGTCATGGGCAACGATGTGGACCCGGTTTTGGACGATGACGACGAGGACGAGAATCCGTTTGTCGACGTGTCCGAGTCGGTTGAGGTTGAGCGCGCTAAGACGACGCTGCTGCCGCGCCGCCATGCCAAGAAGGGCAAGGCTGCGCCTAAGCTCAATACAAGCGAGCCCGACCCGTCTTGGTCCGATAGCGAGATTGAGCTCACCGAGGGCGATGACGAGGACGACGAGGCTCCGATTGAGACCGCAAAGACAACTTTGCTGCCGCGTCGCCATGCAAAGCGCGACCAGGTAACCGGCCAGCTTTCGATGGAAGACGACCCCGATAAGATCGACGAGTTCGAGCCGCCGTTTGCCGTGAATCCTGTCTCGGCAGCACCTCAGATTCCCGACTTCTTGAAGCATCCCAAGGTTGCCGATGCGCCTGCCTCGAGTGCCGTCGAATCGGCTGCGGCTAGCGATGGGGGAGCGGACGGTGGCGCCGCAGATAACGAGGGCGAAGAAGAGGACGGCCTCAAGCTTCCGCCGCTCGAAATCCTGCATGCCAACCCGCAGTCGGCTTCCGCCGCGTCTTCGGACAAGGAGTTGGAGCAGACCGCTGAGTCACTGCAATCCACCTTGCTTGAGTTTGGCCGCAGTGCCCGCGTGGTCGGCTGGATCGCCGGCCCCACGGTGACGACCTTTAAGCTGCAACCTGGTGAGGGCGAGCGCGTGAGCAAGATTTCGAGCCTCGAGGACGATATCGCGCTTTCGCTCGCTGCCCAGTCGGTACGTATCTTTGCCCCGATCCCCGGCACGTCGCTCGTGGGTATCGAGATCCCCAATCGCAAGCGCCAGAACGTCAACCTGGGCGACGTGCTGCCCTATGTGAAGGGCGGTCCGCTCGAGCTGGCCATCGGTCGCGATGCCGAGGGTACGCCGGTCGTCGCCGACCTCGCCAAGATGCCCCACCTGCTGATCGCCGGCACGACCGGTTCTGGTAAGTCGGTGATGATCAACTCCATCATCACGACCCTGCTCATGCGCGCGCTTCCCGAGGACGTTCGCCTGATCATGGTCGACCCCAAGCGCGTCGAGCTTGCGGGCTATAACGGTCTGCCGCATCTTTACGTGCCTGTAGTGACCGAGCCCAAGCAGGCCGCGAGCGCTCTGCAATGGGCCGTGTCCGAGATGGAGCGTCGCCTGAAGGTCTTCGAGCGTCTCAATGTACGTAAGATCTCGACCTATAACGAAAAGCAGGCCGCCGGCGAGTTTGAACATTACGATAACCCGCCGCAAAAGATGCCCTATCTGGTCATTATCATCGACGAGCTCTCGGACCTGATGATGGTCGCCGGTAAGGATGTCGAGGCCTCGATCGTGCGTATTGCTCAGCTGGGCCGTGCCGCCGGTATCCACCTTATCGTGGCCACGCAGCGCCCGAGCTCCAACGTGGTGACGGGCCTCATTAAGGCCAACATCACCAACCGCATCGCCTTTAACGTCGCCACGGGCATCGACTCGCGCGTCATCATCGACCAGATGGGTGCCGAAAAGCTCACCGGTTTGGGCGACATGCTGTTCTCCAAGGTCGACTGGGGCAAGCCTCGCCGTATTCAGGGCTGCTTTGTCTCGGACGATGAAATCAACGAGATTGTCGAGTTCGTCAAGTCGCAAAGCGAGCCCGACTACCATGAGGAGATCCTGTCGGCTGTGGCGCCCGCTTCCATGTCCATGGCGGGTGGCGGCATTGTCCGCACCGGAGTTGCGGAGCCGCAAGACGATGATCCGCTCATTTGGGAAGCCGCCCATATTGTGGTGGAATCGCAGCTGGGCTCCACATCTGGCCTGCAACGCCGCCTTAAGGTTGGCTATGCGCGCGCCGGGCGTATTATGGACATGCTGGAAGAAAAGGGTGTCGTCGGTCCGCCCGACGGTTCCAAGCCGCGCGAGGTCCTGCTGGACGAGGAGGGGCTTGCCGCGCTGGAATCTGTCGACGCCGAGATGGCACGTGAAGATCGTGAGTTTGGAGGATTCTGATGGCTGCACGCTTTGGTGACATGCTGCTCGAGCAGCGTCGCCGAATGGGCCTTTCCATTCAGCAAGTCGCCAACACCATCAAAATCAGGCCGCAGATCATCGAGTTTTTCGAGACTGGTAACTTTGCTTCGATGCCGCCGCGCGGCTATGCGCAGGGCATGATTTCGAGCTATGCTCGCTTTTTGCGCCTCAATCCGCGCGAGGTCGTCAATGCCTACTTTGACGATCTGATGGCATATGAGCGCGAGACGTCGCAGCAGGGCGGTCGTTTTCAGGACGCCGCTGGCTACGTCAATTCGCGTTCCTCGGTCGATAACGGGCGCTTCCTGATGGTTCAGGGCGGTCGTTCGACGCGTTATGGACAGCGTCCTCAGCAGGCCGGTTATATTACCGAGACGGGTTCGGGCGAGGAGATTCGTTCGCAGCGTGACCGGTTCCGCAGTACGCCGATGCCCGAGGACCGTGCACTTCCCGCTGCCCGCGGCGTGGCTCGTGACCCTCGTGCCGGCTACGGCGACGGCGGCTATTCCGATCGCGGTTACCGTGGGGTCTCTTCTGGTCGCTCTCGCGGTGGCTATGCGGATGCCGATACCACGCAGGTGACGCCGCGTCTTCGCTCTCAATCACAGCCGTATGGCCAGCGCTCTTCGGCTCCGCGTTCGGGCCAGCGTGGCTATCAAGGCCGCGGTGAACTTGCGCCCCGCTCGGGTCAGCGCAGCCTTCAGGGCCAGGGTGGCTATCGCGGCCGTTCCGATAGCAATCGTGGTCGTATGCCTCAGGGAGGCGGCCGCAGCAGTTCCAATCGTGGACGCGGCGGATCACGTACTCCTCAAAACAACGGGCTCGATCCGCGTATCGTCTACGCCGGCATCGGTGCCGTTGCGCTGTTGTTGATTGTGCTCATCGTGGTGCTTCTGCGCGGCTGCGCATCTTCGGCGCCCGAGACCACGCCCGAGACGCCCACTGCTACCAAGACGACGACCAAGAAGTCTTCTAAGAAGACCGAAACGGTCGACGAGGACGAAGACACCGATGAGGCGACGGATGAGTCGACTGACTCGGACGCTACCAAGACGACGGCCAAGAAGGAAGAGAACGAGGTCACGAAGGTCAAAGTCTCCGTTGCCAAGGGAAAGACCGCGTGGATTGAGGTCAAGGTCGACGGCAAGTCGGTCTATGGCGCCCAAGCGACTGGCCCCTTTGAGCAGGAGTACTCGCCCGAGTCCTCGATCGAGATCACCACGTCCAAGCCTTCCGATGTCACCGTTACCAAGAACGGTGAAAAGGTTCGTTACGATACCAAGACCTCGGGCGTGGCGCGTGTGACGATCACCGTTCCCAAGAAGGAGACGACTGATTCCGAGAATGGTGAAAGTTCTGATGGTACCGATACCACCGATGGTGCCGATACCACCGACGTTACCGATGCCCAGTCCACGGATGGCGCCGATACCGCAACTGACGGTCAGACACCCACCGATTCTATTGACTATTCGTACGATAGCTACTAAGCCGCTCGTACGCGAAAGGAAACATCATGGCTAAAGATTCCAGCTTCGACGTCGTGTCCGAGGTCAACATGCAAGAGGTCGACAACGCCTTCCAGCAGACCACGCGCGAGATTTCCCAGCGCTATGACCTTAAGGATTCCGGCGCCACGATCGAGCTTTCGAAGGGCGACAAGCTCTTTACGATCAGCGCCCCGGCTGACTTTGTCTCTAAGCAGATTATCGACGTGCTGAGTTCCAAGCTCATCAAGCGCGGCATTGACCTCAAGGCTGTCTCGTGGGATGCTCCTCAGGCGGCATCGGGCGGCACCGTGCGCGTGCTCGGCCATATTGTCGAGGGTATCGACCAGGCGACCGCCAAGAAGATCAACAAGGACATCAAGGACCAAAAGCTCAAGGTCAAGGTGACCATCGAGGCCGACAAGCTGCGTGTTTCCTCTGCTTCGAAGGATGCGTTGCAGACCGTAATCCAGTTCCTGCGCGACCAGGACTACGGCCAGCCGCTACAGTTCACCAACTACCGCTAATATCATTCGAAAGGACCGCTCTCCAACATGGATACACCGTTGGGCTCCGTGCTCTACATCACCCTCGGGTGCGCTAAGAACGAGGTCGACACCGACCGCATGCGTTCTCTTTTGACTGCTGCGGGCTACGAGGAGGCATTCGACCCGCAGGATGCCGATATCGCCATCGTCAATACATGCTCGTTCCTCGCCTCCGCAACGTCCGAGAGCATCGAGACCACGCTCGAGCTCGCCAACGAGGTTCAGGACGGCGTTCGTTCTTGCCCCATCGTTATGTGCGGCTGTGTGCCGTCGCGCTATGGCGACGACCTGCCTGACGAGCTGCCCGAGGTCGCTGCCTTTGTGAAGGCCGACGAGGAGGACGGCATCGTGGCGGTCATCGATGGCGTGCTGGGTGTCGAGCGCGAGATTGCAGCCTATATCCCGCAGGTCAAACGTACCGTCGAGGGTGCTGTCGCCTACGTCAAGATTTCCGATGGCTGCAACCGCTTCTGCAGCTTCTGCATGATTCCCTACATCCGCGGCCGCTATCATTCGCGCAATGCCGAGAGCATCATCTCCGAGGTGCGCGACCTGGTTGCCGGCGGTGTGCGCGAGATCGTGCTGATCGGCCAGGACACGGGCATCTGGGGTACCGACTTTGCCGACGAGGACGTCGCCGATGGCTCGCCGCGCAATCTGGCGCAGCTGCTGCGTGCCGTCGCCGAGGCCGTGCGCCCGCACAACGTCTGGGTCCGCGTGCTCTATCTGCAGCCCGAGGGCATGACTGACGAACTCATCGAGACGATTCGCGATACGCCCGAGGTGCTGCCCTATATCGATATCCCCGTGCAGCACTGCGACGCGCGCATTCTCAAGGCCATGCGCCGTTCTGGTTCGCGCCAGGAGCTCGAGGACCTGTTCCGCGATCTGCGTGAGCGTATCCCCGGCATCGTGATCCGTTCCACGGCCATGGTCGGCTTCCCGACCGAGACCGACGACGAGTTCCGCGACCTTATCGACTTTATGGACACCGTCGGCTTTGACTACACGAGCGTCTTTGCCTACTCGCAGGAGGAGGGCAGCCTGGCCGCTAAGATGGAGGGTCAGGTCGACGAAGAGGTCAAGCTCGAGCGCGCCCAGGAGGCCATGGACCTGGCCGAGTCGCTCGGTTTTGCCGCCACTGCCGCACATGTGGGCGAGCGCGCCCAGGTGATCGTCGACGGTATCGAAGAGACCGAGGATGGCGCCGAGCTGATCGGCCATGCCTGGTTCCAGGCGCCCGATTCCGATGGCGCGGTGCATCTGGACGCCAGCGAGGCGTCCATGGGCGATATTCTGACCGTCGAGTTTACCGATAGCTTCTGCTATGAGCTTATCGGTCATGTTGTGGAGTAGGAGAGCGTCGTGGCTAACGAGAGCAATAAGGAACTGACGAGTGTCTGGACGCCCGCCAACATCGTGACGTGCGTTCGCATCGTCTTTATCCCGGTGTTCATGATCGTGTCGGCGCTTTCTCACACGAGTGTTGCCGGTACGGATTGGAGCACCTTCGACGGTCCGCTCGCCGCCGCTGCCTTCATTCTGTATGTGATCCTGTCGTGCACCGATAAGGTCGACGGTTATCTGGCGCGTTCGCGCAACGAGATCACCGACTTCGGTAAATTCTTGGACCCCATCGCCGATAAGCTGCTCGTGTTCTCGGCCCTGCTGCTGTTCTTGGATTTTGGCGCGGTGACCGTGTGGTCCGTGTTCATTATCCTGTTCCGCGAGCTGCTGGTGAGCGCCCTTCGCATGGTCGCGAGTGCGGCCGGTGTGGTCGTTGCGGCCGATAAGCTCGGCAAGTACAAGACGGCAACCACGATGGTCTCCATTTGCGGTTACCTGTGCGTTTTTGCTATGGCCGGCTTGCACCTTGGCCCGGTGGCGCTGACGCTCGGCATCTACTCGGTGTCGCGCTTCCTGTACGCCGTTGCCGTTGTCCTGACCGTTATCTCGGGCGCCCAGTACTTCTGGAACTGCCGCAAGATCGTCTTTTCGGTCTAGGTCCTGGTGGGTATGACGGACTCTTTTGAGCAGATTTCCGCACATAACGAGGAGCTGGCGCGTGATATTGTCGAGCGCGCGAGCGCTCGGGGCGTGACGGTTTCGACGGCTGAGTCGCTGACGGCGGGTATGATCGCCTCGACGATTGCCGATATCCCGGGCGCCTCGGCGGTGCTGCGTGGCGGTGCGGTGACCTATTGCGATGAGATTAAGCATCGTGTTCTTGGTGTTGAGCAGGAGACGCTCGACCGCTATACCGCGGTGTCGCATCAGACCGCGCGCGAGATGGCGGTGGGTTCGCTGGAGCTGTACCAGAGCGATATTGCAGTGAGCGCAACGGGTTATGCCGGCCCCGGCGGTGGCACTGAGGACGATCCGGCGGGCACTTTCTATATTGGCTGGGCGCATCGTTCCGCCGATGGGGGCGTGCCGGTCGTGGACTCTGTGCGCTGCCACTATGAGGGCGACCGTTCGTGTGTTCGTGCCCATGCGGTCGCGGAGGCATTGGGGCGCATTGCCCTTGTGCTCAACTCTATGGAATAGACATGTTTTAAGGGGCCTTAGGGCCCCTTAATTGTGGAGATAGGGACCTCTGACAAATTTAGCGTTTGTGCTGGTTGTAGATGTATTTTTGCCTGCCTTGTTCATATTTGGTCCTTTGTGGTCAAGTATTTGGTCAGTGTTTGGTCGGCGTTTGGTTGGGTTTTGGAAAGACCGCCTGCATATGATTGGCCTGAACGGTTGACCACGAACAGCCGTTCGTTTATTATCGATGCAGGTTGTTAAGAGGAGGGCTATTCATGGCCAAGAATTCAGGTCCCGTACGTACCGTTCATGCTCGCACGACGGGTAAAGAGCGCGATGAGATGATCGCCACCACCAAGGCCGAGATCGAGAAGAAATTCGGCCAGGGTTCCATCATGAGGTACGGCGACGGTGGCCCCGAGCTCGAGGTCGAGGCCATTCCCACGGGCGCCCTGGCCCTCGATGCCGCGCTGGGTATCGGCGGCGTGCCGCGCGGCCGTATCGTCGAGATTTACGGTCCTGAGTCCTCCGGTAAGACGACGCTTTCGCTCGAGATCCTGGCCGAGGCCCAGGCAATGGGTGGCGTTGTGGCATTTATCGATGCCGAGCACGCGCTTGATCCCACGTATGCCGCGCGCATCGGCGTGGATATCGACGAGGTACTGATTTCCCAGCCCGATACGGGTGAGCAGGCGCTCGAGATTGTTGACATGCTCGTGCGTTCCGGCGCCATCGATGCTATCGTCGTCGACTCCGTCGCCGCGCTGACCCCGCGTGCCGAGATCGAGGGAGAAATCGGCGACACTACGGTCGGTCTTCAGGCTCGCCTGATGAGCCAGGCGCTCCGCAAGCTCGCCGGCTCGCTGTCCAAGTCCAACACGACGTGCATCTTCATTAACCAGCTGCGTGAGAAGATCGGCGTCATGTTCGGCAACCCCGAGACCACGACGGGCGGCCGCGCCCTTAAGTTCTTCTCTTCGGTGCGTATCGACATTCGCCGCATCGACAGCATTAAGCTTAAGGACGAGGTTATCGGTAACCGCGTGCGCGCCAAGGTCGTTAAGAACAAGGTGGCAGCTCCGTTCCGTTCTGCTGAGTTCGACATCATGTACGGTACGGGCATCTCTAAGGAGGGCTCGATTCTGGACATGGCTGTCGAGTGCGGCATTTGCAAGAAGATGGGCTCCTGGTTTGCCTATGGCGAGGATAAGCTCGGCAACGGTCGCGAGGCCGCCAAGGCGTTCCTGCGCGAACACCCCGATTGTGCCGACGAGATTGAGCATAAGGTCCGCCTTGCCTGTGGACTTGAGTTTGATGACGATGCTCCGTCCGAGGTCGAGCTGACCGATCAGCCTGCGCCTGAGGAGTTTGACGAGCTTTACGCCATCGATGGTTCCGCCATGCTCGATGATGACGACGAGTAGCGGTTACGCTCATGTCGTATACGGTGACCGAGGCCACGGTCGTCTTTCCCGATAAGAAGGCGGCCTCCTCGTTCTCGAGCGGGTATGCGTCCAAAAAGCCTTGCGCACATATCGATTGTGAGCTTGAGGGCGGTTTTGAGCGGTCCATTTGGATTCCCGTGCGGGTCGCGTGGCTGTATGTCAAAAACCGCCCCGATCTTCCCTGTGATTGGGACAACTTCCGTGAGGCGGTGCAGCTCATCGAGCGTAAATGTGCACTTACCATGGTGACCGAGATGCTATCGCGCCGCGACCATGCGACGGGTGAGGTCCGTGACAAGCTGGCTCGCTACGGCTTTCACCAGCCCGCGATCGATTTCGCCGTCGAGCGCGCCACCGAGTATCACTTTTTAGACGACAACCGCTTTTGCTCGTACTTTATCGAGGAGCGCAAGCGGCGCGGTTGGGGACAGCGCAAAATCGAGACCGAGCTCAAGCGCCGTCATGTCGTGCTCGATGACATTCCCGGTTATCCCGAGGATTATTTTGCCGTCGAAGACGATTTGGCGCGTGCGTCAGCCCTGCTCGCCAAGCGGCGTGTTCCAGAGACGCGCGGATTCGAAAAACTGGTTCGGTTTTTGATGGGCAAGGGCTTCTCGTATCACATCGCCGCCGATGCCGTTAAGGCACGTCTCGATGCCGAACGCGAGGAATGTGCGGTTTAGGCGTATGCGTTTTGTGACCCTGCCGTTCACCGCGTTTTAGCCGCCGTGCCGGGGCCATTTATTTGACAGTTGTTGTGGTTCAACGTACGATAAACACTGTCATTTGCTTTGTGATATGTGCTCATCTGTGATGAGTTTGTTTATATGTTTATCTGTATCCGACCCGCATAAGCTGCGCCCATATTACTCAAATGTCGCGAGCCGTTCGTAAGGACGGTTCGCTTTGTTGTGTAACGAATCCATAAAAAGGAGTGAGCATGCCTATCATCGCAGCGCTCGTTGGCATCGTTTTGGGTGCCATCGCCGCCATTGCCTACATGCGCACCGCCAAGCAGGGTAGTCTTCACGAGGCCGACGAAAAGATCCAGTCGGCACACGCACAGGCTGAGTCCCTGATCGGTGATGCTAAGCGTCAGGCCGAGACCCTCAAAAAAGAGGCTCTGCTCGAGGCTAAAGAGGAGATCATCAAGAACAAGCAGGCCGCCGAGGCCGAGGACAAGCAGCGTAAGAGCGAGATTCGTACGCTCGAGAACCGCGTGATGCAGCGCGAGGAGTCCCTCGATCGCCGAAACGATGCCCTCGACAAGCGTGAGCACCAGCTGTCCAGCCAGGCCGGTCAGGTCGAGAAGCGCTCCCGCGAGCTTGAGGAGCTCTGCGCCAAGCAGACCTCCGAGCTCGAGCGTATCGCCGACCTTACCCGCGAGGACGCCCACAAGGAGCTCCTCGATAAGGTTCGCGGCGAGGTCACCCACGAGGCTGCCACGATCATTCGCGAGTCCGAGCAGCAGGTTCGCGCCGAGTGCCACAAGACCGCCCAGGAGATTCTGTGCCTGGCGATTCAGCGCTGCGCTGCCGACCACACAGCCGAGGTCACCGTTACCTCCGTGCACATTCCCTCTGATGACCTCAAGGGCCGTATCATCGGTCGCGAGGGTCGCAACATCCGGACCTTCGAGCAGGTTTCCGGCGTCAACCTCGTGATCGACGACACGCCAGAGACCGTCGTTCTTTCGAGCTTCGACCCGGTCCGTCGCGAGACCGCCCGTGTCGCCCTCGAGAACCTCATCGCCGACGGCCGCATTCACCCTGCCCGCATCGAGGAGATGTATCACAAGGCTGCCGACCTGGTTCAACAGCGCGTGCGCGAGGCTGGCGAGCAGGCTGCCTTCGATACCGGCATTCACGACCTGCACCCCGAGATCGTCAAGACCCTTGGTGCCCTGCGCTACCGTACTTCGTTTGGTCAGAACGTGCTTCAGCACTCCCTCGAAGTCTCTGACCTGTGCGGCGTGATGGCTTCCGAGCTTGGCCTGGACGTTGTGACCGCCAAGCGCGCCGGCCTGCTGCACGACCTGGGCAAGGCAATCGACCATGACGTCGAGGGCCCGCATGCCGTCATCGGCGCCGAGCTTGCCCGCCGTTATGGCGAGAAGCCCGTTATCGTTCACGCTATCGAGGCTCACCATGCCGACGTCGATCCCAACACGGTGCTCGATGTCCTGGTACAGGCCGCCGATGCTGTCTCTGCCTCTCGCCCCGGTGCCCGTCGCGAGTCTGCCGAGAACTACATCAAGCGTCTTGAGAAGCTCGAGGAGATCGCCAACTCCCATGAAGGCGTCGAGCGTACCTATGCCATGCAGGCTGGTCGCGAGGTCCACGTCATGGTTCAGCCGGACAAGATCTCCGATGCCCAGTCCACGGTCCTGGCTCACGACATCGCCCATCAGATCGAGGAAGAGATGGAGTATCCCGGTCAGGTGCGCGTCGTCGTGATTCGCGAGAGCCGCGCTGTCGATATCGCTAAATAACATGAGCGACGCGAACGAGCTCATCTCATTTATCGCGTCGATGTCGGGGGAGGGCAACCTTCGCGTCGAGGAGAACCTTGGCGAGGGGTATGTCCGCCTCCGCGTTTCGGAGGCCGAGCGTCGCCAGGCAAAGCACGACATTCAGCATGTCGAGGATATCGTCATCGAAATGCTCCGTAATGCTCGCGATGCTGGCGCCGACAAAGTCTATCTCGCTACGACCAAGGAAGATGGCGTCCGCACGCTTGTCTTTCTGGATAACGGTTCGGGCGTTCCGCAGGATATGCAAGAGCGAATCTTCGATGCTCGCGTTACCTCCAAGCTCGAGAGCATGAAGATGGACCGTTGGGGCGTTCACGGTCGTGGCATGGCACTGTTTTCGATCAAGCAGAACACCGACGAGGCCCGTGTGGTCACGTCCGGTGTCGATCTTGGTTCAGCCTTTAAGGTGAGCGTTGCGGCCGACCGCCTCAGTGAGCGTGCCGATCAGTCCAGCTGGCCCCAGGCCGTCAAGGATGAGGACGGACGTTATGTCTGTGCTCGCGGCCCGCATAATATTATTCGCGCTGCCTGTGAGTTTGCGCTCGAGGAGCTGCGTGGTTGCGATGTCTATCTTGGTTCTCCGTCTGAGATTGCCGCGACCCTTTATGCTCAGGCGTCAAGTCGGCTCGATACGTCTCGTCTCCTGTTTATTGATGACGAGAGCGAGCTTCCGGTTGTCGATCGTTTAGGCCTTGCCTCTGATGCCGAGGACTTTATCCGTATCTGCTCGGCTTTGGGTCTTGAGATGTCCGAGCGCACGGCACATCGCATTTTGGCAGGGCAGATTAAGCCCGTTCGCGGTGTGACTGCGCGTCTGCTGCGCGAGCGTGATTCGTCCTCGCATGCGCCGGCTCCTGTCGATCTCGCGAAGGATCGTCGCGGGCTACGTATTGCCAAGGATGACATGGCACAGTTTTCGCGTGCTGTGGAGCGCGACTTTAATGACCTTGCCGCCCGGTACTATCTCAACCTTTGCGGCGACCCAAAGATTCGCGTTTCGCGTGATCGAATCACCGTGACCTTCGATCTTGCCAAAGAGGAATAGTGCCTTTACCGAGTCCACTCGGTACGATAAAGTTATTGCAGTTAAAACGTACTTTTAAACGCAGGAGTTTCTTCATGGATTGCCTGAAGGTATCAAGCAAATCATCGCCCGCGTCCGTTGCCGGCGCCATCGCCGGCATGGTCAAGGATGGTGTACCCGTCAACATCCAGTGTGTCGGCGCCGGTGCGGTTAACCAGGCCATTAAGGCCGTGGCTATCGCGCGCGGTTTTTTGATTCCAACCGGTTTTGATATTTCCTGCGCGCCCGTGTTCTCCGACATCCTCATTAACGGGGAGTCGCGCACGGCCATCCGCCTTTCTATCTACGTTCACCAGATCAATCGAGCTGCAATGGATAACGTCGTCATGGATGATGTTAAGCCTGTGGCATAGCTTCTGCTTGCCTCGATTCGCCTCCCTTCCATCGTTAGGACTTATGCACATGGACCAGCGTTCCGTACGCGATATTCTTGCCGGTAAAACCTACTTTATCCGCACCTTTGGCTGCCAGATGAATCAGCACGACTCTGAGCGCGTGAGCGGTCTGCTCGATTCGTATGGTTGCCTTATGGCACTCGATCCCGAGCATGCCGATATTGTTGTCTTCATGACATGCTGCGTGCGCGAGGCCGCTGATACTCGCCTGTACGGTCAGTGCAATTCCTGCAAAAGCCTACCGCCTTCGCCTTCGGGCAAGCGCGTGGTTGCCGTTGGTGGTTGCATCGCGCAGCGCGATGGCGAGGGGCTGCTCACCAACGTCGATAACGTCAATGTCATCTTTGGTACGCATTCCATCGCACATGTGGCCGAGCTCATTGCCGAGGCGTTCCTTGACGGCAAGCGTCATATCCGCACCAATGAGCATGAGGATAGGGATGCCATGAGCATGCCGTGGCATCGCGAGACCCAGTATCACGCCTGGGTGCCCATCATGACGGGCTGCAATAATTTCTGCACCTATTGCATCGTGCCGTACGTGCGCGGTCGCGAAAAGAGCCGCCCCTTCGAGGAAATTGTCGACGAGGTGACCGGTTTGGTGCGCCAGGGCGTGCGTGAGATTACGCTGCTGGGCCAAAACGTTAACTCATATGGTCGCGATCTGTTTGGCAAGCCGCGTTTTGCCGATCTGCTGCGTGCCGTGGGCGATACGGGTGTGGAACGCATCTTCTTTACGTCTTCGCATCCCAAGGACCTGTTGCCCGAGACCATCGACGCCATGGCCGAGACGCCTGCCGTTATGCCGCAGCTGCACTTGGCCGTCCAGTCAGGTTCGACGCGGATCCTCAAAGAGATGAATCGCCGTTATACACGCGAGGACTATTTGGGCCTGGTCGATCGCATTCGCAACCGTATGCCCGATATCGCGCTCTCGACCGACATTATCGTCGGCTTCCCAGGCGAGACTGAAGAAGACTTTGAGCAGACGCTCTCGCTTGCCGAGACGGTCCGCTATGCCCAGGCCTATACCTTCATCTATTCCAAGCGCGCCGGTACCCCGGCCGCCGAGATTGACGATCCTACGCCGCATGAGGTTATTCTCGAGCGTTTCAACCGCCTGGTTAAGGTTATCGAGACCACGGCACATGAGTATAACCAGGGTGAGCTTCATACTGTGGTGCCGGCGCTCATTGAGGGAACGAGTAAAAAGAACGACGCGGTCCTGCTTGGCAAGAGTCCCAAGAATCAGACCGTGCATGCGCCTATCCCCGAGGGTTACAGCATCGATCAGCTTGTTGGCAAGATCGTTGATGTTGACGTTGACGTTGCCAAGACCTGGTATTTGTCCGGTTCCGTTGTGGGCGAGCCGCGCTAATGGTTTCTTCCGAGGCAGGTCTTTCCGCCGTTGCGATCGTCGGTCCGACGGCGGTTGGTAAGAGTGATGTTGCCGACCGTTTGGCCGCTCGTCTTTCGTCCGAAGTGCTGTCGTGCGATGCGATGCAAATCTATCGCGGCATGGACATCGGTACCGCAAAGATGGCGCCCGATGAGTGTACGGCGCCGCTGCGTCTCGTCGACATTGTAGAGCCGGGTGTGGCATATTCTGCTGCGCTTTATCAGGCTGACGCTCGCGCGCATGTTGAACGTCTCCTTGGTTCGGGTTGCCTGCCGGTTTTTTGCGGAGGTACGGGGCTGTATCTCAAGGCCGCCCTAGATGAGATGGATTTTCCCTCGGGCGAGCTTGAGGACGATCGCCGCGCGGAGTATCAGGAGCTTGCCGAGCGCATTGGCGAGGAAGCGCTGCACGCGCTGCTTGCCGAGCGTGACCCCGAGTCCGCTGCGGTCATCCACCCCCATAATGTTCGTCGCGTGATTCGCGCGCTCGAGATGCATGATGATGGTATCTCCTATGCACAGCAAAAAAGTCAGTTTAGTGTTCCGCGCGAGCATTATCATGCCCTATGGTTTGGTCTGACGCGTAATCGCGAGGTGCTCTACGAGCGCATTAACTTGCGTGTCGATATGATGTTTGAGCAGGGTCTTGTCGATGAGGTCCGCGGTCTTATGGGGCAGGGGCTGGGAGATGCCCTGACGTCGATGCAGGCAATTGGCTATAAAGAGATTATCGATGCCTTTAACGGCGTGATTTCTATGGATGAGGCTCGCGAACTCATCAAGATGCGTTCGCGTCGCTATGCCAAGCGTCAGCTTTCGTGGTTTAAGCGCGATGACCGCATCGTGTGGTTTGATATGGATGAATGTACGATCGATGAGGTCGTTGAGGATATCCTGCATCGTATTGAGGCTGCCTAATGGCCCGTTTCCCCCTTGTTCCCACGTCGCCCGAGCCCGAGCGTGCCATTTTAGTTGGTGTTGAGTGGTGCGACAATGCATGGCCACTCGGTCGATCGCTCGATGAGCTGGAGCGCCTTGCCCATACGGCTGGTGCCCAGTGCGTGTCTCGCTTGTCTCAGCGTTTGGTAAAGCCGTATCCTAAATCGTTTATCGGTTCCGGTAAGGTTGAAGAGCTGTGCGGCCTGGTACATCGTATGGATGCCGATGTCGTTATTTTTGACGACGACCTGACGCCCTCGCAGCAATCCTATTTGGAGAAAGCCGTGGGCGAGCCGGTAAAGATTATCGATCGTACGGCATTGATCTTGGATATCTTTGGCCTGCATGCTCAGACGCGTGAGGGGCGCCTACAGGTACAGCTGGCACAGCTTCAATATCTGTTGCCCCGTCTGCGTGGCATGTGGAGTCATCTCGCCAAGGAACAGACGCGCGGCGGCATCGGCTCACGCTTTGGTCAGGGCGAAAGTCAGCTCGAGGTCGACCGTCGCCTCATTCGCAATAAGATTGCCGCGCTTCGTCGTGAGCTTAAGCAGGTTGAACAGCGTCGCGATGTTCAATCCAAGAGCCGCATTGAGTCACCGGCGTTTCGCGTCGCGTTGGCCGGTTATACTAATGCGGGTAAATCGACGTTGCTCAATCGTCTGACCGGATCTACGGTACTTTCGCAGGACAAGCTGTTTGCTACGCTCGACCCGACGACGCGTTCGTATCGCCTGCCCGGCGGTCGCGGCATGACGATTACCGATACCGTCGGCTTTATTCAAAAGCTGCCGCATGGTCTGGTCGATGCCTTTAAATCGACGCTTTCCGAGGTGTTAGGTGCCGATCTTATTCTCAAAGTCGTAGATGCGTCTGATGAGGACTATGAGCGGCAGCTCGAGGCGGTCGATCGCGTGCTTGATGAGATCGGCGCTGGAGAGCGTTTAACGCTGACCGTATTCAATAAAATCGATCTTCTCGATAGCGTTGATCGATTGAGCTTCCGTCGTCGCTATCCCGAGGCCGTGCTGTTCTCGGCCCAGACGGGCGAGGGACTCGACGATCTCGTCGACCGCATTGCTCGTGAGGCGGCTGCCACCGATGTGTTGCTCTCTGCTGATATCCCGTATCGTGAGGGCGCCCTCATCACGCTGGTGCATGAGCAGGGAACCCTTCTGCATGAGGAATATCTAGAGGACGGAGTTCGCATTGTGGCGAAGTTGCCGGCCCGAATCGCGCCGCGTCTAGAGCGTTACCGCACCGAGTAGGCGAGCTCCAAAATGCCCAGAATGATGGGCTGATGCAGCAGATAAAAGGGGAGTGCATGACGTCCAAGGCTGGCGAGCGCCGGCAGGGGGTTGGCGTAGGCCCAGCTTGGGGCGGTCTTACCGATTCCCTGCGCTATGTGTGCGGCGAAGTATCCTGCAAGATACATAAAGATAAACGGGATGATGGGGTAGTAATCACCTGAGATAAATCCAGGGCTCGGAAATCCTAGCCACGCCAGGTATGGGACAGGGTAGGTCGTCTTGGGGATGCTCCAGGTGAGGGCGAACAACACAAGGCATAGGGACATGCCCCATCTCGCCGAAATCTTTTTAAGGACGGGATCGGTCAACGCGACGATGCCGGTACATGCGGCCATACAGTAGATGATGCCAAAATTAACCGAATCGTCTACTGAGACAAGTGTTGTTGCCAACCAGACGACGAGTGCTGCTAAGGCGTATTTGGCGGCACGTTTGATATTGTTGCGCGAAAGAGTGCACATCCAACCCGCGATAAACAAGAATACCCAGCTGATGCTGGCGCGCCAGATGTCTTGAAAGACAGTCTGGGTAAACCAGGGCATATCCCAACCGTACAGGTAGGCGAGATCGTAGCAAGCGTGAAAACCTGCCATTGAAATCATCGTAAACCCGCGGACGGTATCAAAGATGGTGATGCGTTTTTGCATTACGAGAACCGGCGCATCAAGCCGACGACTTTGCCCAAAATAACGGGATTTGTTGTATAGATAGGCTCCATGGTGTCATTCTCGGGCTGCAGGCGTACGCGTCCCTGCTCCTTGTAGAACGTCTTGACGGTCGCTGAACCATCAATCATGGCCACGACAATTTCGCCGTTCATGGCACTCTTTTGTTCACGGACGATGATGTAATCGCCATTGAAGATGCCGACATTGATCATTGAGCTCCCATGCACCTCAAGGATAAAGGAACCCTGATCAGTGGCGATTTCGGTCGGGATAGTAAACGTGTCTTCGATATTCTGCTCGGCCAGAATGGGAATCCCAGCCGCGACGCGACCAACGAGCGGTAGCGAGACCGTTCCGCGAGGTGCGGTGGGCTCGTCAGATTTAGAAATTGAGACAGAGGAACCGTCCTCGTTAAAGAGTTCCAGGGCGCGCGGTTTGGTGGCATCGCGCTTGAGTAGCCCGCGCGCCTCCAGGGCAGATAGATGGGCGTGCACGGTGCTGGGGGAGGAAAGGCCCACGGCAGAAGCCATCTCGCGCACGCTGGGCGGATAACCCTTCTCCTGCTGATATTCCTTGATGAAGTCGTAAATTTGCTGCTGACGCTTGGTAATTTTGCGAGCCATCAGGGCATCCTCTCTACCCATGTCAAACAAATGTTCGAATTTTGCTTGACAGGAACAACTGTTCGAAGATAATAATAACCGAACATTCGTTCTCGCGCTAGACATTTTTGTCCGCGCGGCTTGATAAAACTGTTCTCAGCAAAACACGCGAGAGGAGAACATGATGAACGCAACGAATATGGTCCAGGGAAACCTCGCCCTTAAGCTCGAGACGCCTGCAGAACCCACTTTTACGGTTGTTCAGGGTGGCCGCTCCGGCTTTCAGCCTTTGACCGTAAAGCCTGCCCGCAATCAGCAGGCTGTAGTCGCGCCAGCTCGCGTTGCCCTGAAGGTTCCGACGATTGTCTCCGTTGCCGTTGCGCTTACGCTCTTCTTTGTCCTCGCTACGTCGGTCTTTAGCGCTCGTCACGCCGCGTATGCCGAGTCCGTTTCCAACGTTACCTACGAGACCATTCGCGTTCAGCCTGGCGATTCTCTTTGGTCTCTTGCCGAGGAATATCCAATCGAAGGCCTTTCCACGCAAGAGACTTCCGACATGATCCGTAACGTCAATCATCTGGAGCATGGTTCGCTCGCCGCCGGTGCGCATCTTAAGGTTCCTGCTCGTTCGTAATCATTATCGCGCTGCGCATGGTACCCTTGTTATCGTTTAAGAGGAGGTACCATGCGCTGTCCCAAATGCGGCAAGGCACATACCCGCGTCGTTGATTCTCGTATGCAGGAGTCAAATAACACCATTAAGCGCCGTCGCGAATGTTGCTCGTGTAACTATCGCTTTACAACGTTTGAGCGATGCGAAGACCCAATCGAGGTCATTAAGTCAGACGGAACCAAGCAGCGGTTCGATCGCAATAAGCTGCTCGTCGGCTTGATGCGCGCCACCATCAAGCGCGATATCGACACTAAGAAGCTCAATGAGATTATCGACGACATCGAGGTCGAGCTGCGCTCTCGCACGCTGACGGCCGTCACGTCCCATGAGTTGGGTGACATGGTGCTCAAGCGCTTGGCCAAGATCGACAAGGTGGCCTACATCCGCTTTGCCTCGGTCTACCGCGATTTCAAAGACGTCGATGAGTTTCTGCAAGAGCTCGACAAGCTAAGGTGATTCCATGCCCAACATTACCGTCAACATAAAGCGTCTCGACCCCACCGTCGAGCTTCCCAAATACGCCCATCCCACCGATGCCGGCTTGGATTTGCGCTCCAACGAGGACTGCGTCCTGAAGCCCTTTGAACGCCGTCTGGTCTCCACTGGGCTGGCCATCGCCCTGCCCGATGGCTACGCCGGCTTCGTCCAGCCCCGTAGCGGTCTCGCCATCAAACAGGGCCTGTCTATAGTTAATACGCCTGGCCTCATCGACGCTCACTACCGAGGAGAACTCAAGGTTATCCTCATCAACCTGGATCCCACCAACGACATCCATATCAACAAAGGCGACCGCATAGCCCAACTCGTCATCCAAGAAGTCCCCACGGTCAACCTCGTAGAAGTAGAAGAACTAGACGAAACCGACCGAGGCAAAGGAGGCTTCGGCTCCAGCGGCGTCGCCTAGGGACGCTCGTATTCCTCCCGCCCGCCTCTCACACATATCATTCCATGCTCAAACTTTCTCGCTTCGCAGGGGCGCACGGATCCCGCTTTCGCCTGAGCCCCATACATATCATCCCGTGCTCAAACATTCTCGCTTCACTGCGAAACTGCGCGCGGGACGATATGTATGGGGCTCAGGCGAAAGGGCTCCATGCTTGACATAAAACAATCTTTCTAGTTAGCCGATGCGATAAAGGGATGCCTCCTTTGTCGCATCGACTAACTCTATTTATATTTTCCTGTTTTACCTTTGCAGGTTCTAATGGAGGGGATACCGAAGTAGCTGCTAGTAAGTAAACGTAGCTGTTCAGCGGGAGCCGCCCATATATCGTTCCACGCGCAGTTTCGCAGCGCAGCGAGAATGTTTGAGCATGGAATGATATATGGGCGGCTCCCGCTGAACAGCGGACTTTCGTCTACCTGATATGAGCAGGTTTTCCGCCCCAGTAGAAGCGGCAGAAGGCTCGTTTACGTTTTTGGGGTTTGCCTACGAGCTCCATGGCTGCGATGGCGATGTCCTCGGCTGCGCGGGGGCGGCGCAGCACTTCGCCATTGATGAGCAGTGCCTTGAGCGACTCTGGATGATCGTGGAGATGGCGCAACGTCACGATGAGTTCACGTGCGGTGGTGACATGCATGCTGGCGCCCATGCCGGTGAGCATCGTGGTGTTGGCCTTTTCCTGACCGTATGATTTGCCCAGCAGGATCATCGGCAGATGTGCGCATAGGCACTCGGTGACCGTGAGTCCGCCCGATTTGAGGATTGCCAGGTCGCAGCCGTGCATGAGGGCCGCCATGTCGTCCACGTAGTCCAGAACCGTGACGTTGTCGAGCTTCATGGCGTCGAAGAGCGTCTTGAGGCGGGTGGCGTATTCCTCGTCCTTGCCCGGCAAAAAGACAAAGTGCATGTCCTCGAAGCTGCGCAGGAAGGGGAGTGTGCGGTCCATCTCCGCGCGAAAGCGAACGTACGGTTGAGGCAAACTGGCACCGGCCATCACCAACACAACGGTCTTGTCAGCGGGGAGATTGAACTTCTCAAGTTCTTCCTCGCGATTGTAGTCCGTATCAAACCCGGCGCGAATGGGGATGCCTGTAATGCGGATTTTGGTCTCGGGAACCTTACGGGGGCGAAGTGTCTCGGCCATAAATTCGTTGGCTACGCAGAACAGGTCGGTGTCCTTGTGGGGCCAAAAGCCTTCGACTTCATAGTCTGTTGGTACGCAGATGACCGGGTAATCGATACCCGTGATGACGCGGGCGCCCACAGCAACATTGGCTGCCGTAATGTGTGTTGCAACCACGGCTATGGGCCTGCGGCTGCGGACATATTCGTTGAAGGCGGGGAACATAATACGCGACCATGCCGTGCCGCCACCCCAGAGAAGATGCCCCGTAAGCGTATATCGCCAGGTCAGGTCGTAAATGGGGCGCGTGGCTCCCGTAAAAGAAGCCGCGGTCTTATTGCCGTCGAATTTAATACGTCCAAAATCAAGGATATCGAGCACTTCAATCTCAACATCCTCGGGGATGCCATTGGTGCCGCGGATGAGGTCGAATGCCTGCGCAATCGCATTTGCAGCGGCTTTGTGGCCCGAGCCGACGGAGGCATGCACGATGGTCACGAGAGGTTTTTGCTTCGCCAAGAGCGTGGTTTGCTCCGATTGGGGAGTGCTGTGCGTGAGCAGGGGAGCGTCGTCGCTCGTCTGCGTTTGATCCATCGATAACTCCCCTTAATCTTTGTTTTCCAAAGAATCATTATAGTGCATGAGTGTCACGTTTGCCTAAATTTGGGTATGAGCGCAAAGAACGCCAATCTTTCGACAGGAGGTCTCTTCATGACTACCCATCAGCCGATCGATGTTGCTATTATCGGTGGCGGCCCCGCGGGCTATGCTGCCGCCATTTACGCTGCGCGCTCCAACCTAACGACGACCGTGATTGAACAGGGCATGTCGGGAGGGCAGATCGCCACAACCAATGAGGTCGAGAACTATCCGGGCATTCCGCTCTTGAGTGGCGCCGAACTCGGCGAGCGTTTTCAGCAACATGCAGAGGGCCTGGGAGCACAGGTTGCATGGAGCATGGTTACGGGTATCGATTACGATGCCGATACAGCGCTGTTTACGGTGCATCATGATATGGGCGATACGCTGGCTTCGAGCGTTATCGCTTGCATGGGTGCCACGCCGCGATCTGCTGGTTTCGTTGGCGAGGATACGTATCGCGGTCGTGGCGTTTCATATTGCGCAACATGTGACGGCATGTTCTTCCGCGGCAAGCAGGTCTTTGTCATCGGCGGCGGCAATGCTGCCTGTGAGGAAGCTCTGTTCTTGTCAGAAATTGCCAGCAGCGTGACCGTCGTTTTGCGCCGCGATCAGTTCCGTGCCCCCGATGGTGTGGTTCAAAAAGTTCTTGCAAAAGATAATATTTCAGTTAGGTACCAAACTAGTATTGTGGAGCTCTCCGGCGAAGTCATGCCAACGACGATTACCTTTAAGGACAATGCATCCGGCGAGACTCATACCGAGTCATTTGAGCCCGGCTCGTTTGGCATCTTTGTCTTTACCGGAACGCAACCCCATACTGAGCTTGTTGAGCATCTAGTTGATTTGGCGCCTGATGGCGGCATTCTGACTGATGAATCCATGGCGACCCGCACGCCAGGTCTATTTGCCGCTGGCGACATCCGTTCCAAGCGTTTACGCCAAGTTGTGACCGCCGTTTCTGATGGAGCCATAGCGGCAACCAGCGCATACGCATTTCTCCGTGGATAAGTACGATAATATATCTTATGTAAGGTTGCTATCTTTAAACAAAGTGGTTGGACGGTGCATCAATGTGCTGTCCAACCACTTTTACTTGTCGGCTATGTGGTATGCAAAACTAGATAATCTAGAATACAATATAGAAATGAACGGAGCACCTTTATGAACCACGTTAAACACGTTATTCCGATGTCTGATTCGTCGGCCAGCATTAAGCCTGAGGATATTCAGCCCACTGTGCTGCCCGATGCATTTATTGAGTCCGATATCGTTCGCAAACTCAATACGTTGAGTCTTCCGCGCTATAATCAGTTGCCCAATGTGACGCTCTACCGCGACCAGGTCATTGAGTATGTTGCGCTGTGGATGGAGCCGCTGTCCATTTGCGTTGAGCAGCCCGTCATTACGCCATCGATGATCAATAACTACGTGAAGGTCGGCTTGGTGCCTGCTCCGGTCAAAAAGCAATATGGCCGCGAGCAGATTGCCCGCCTGATTGCTATCTGCATCTTTAAGCAGGTACTACCTATTGCTGCGGTGCAGGCACTCTTTAACATTCAGCGTTTGAGCTACGATGCCCCGACGGCCTTTGATTATGTGGTCGATCAGCTCGAGGCATCGATTCGTTCGGCGTTTTCCGTCGAGCAGACGCCGGTTCCCGATACGGCGCATCAGGTAACGCGTGAGTCGCTGCTTGTGCGCAGCGCGGTTTCATCCTTTGTTTCGAAGGCTTACTTGATGAGCTATCTCAAGTTCAACGGGTTTAATAGCTAGCCGACGTATAAAACGGGCGGGACAAAGAGCCATCTGTCGCTTTGTCCCGCCCGTTTTTTTTGCTTGTTTGGACTTTATTTGCCCGAAGCTACGCCCATGCCGTAGCCGATGATCAGGCCGTGCATCTCGGCGTAATAGGAATCCAGGCCGTTGCAGGGCATAATGATAGTCTTGGAGCCGGGCCAATGCTCGACTATGCGGTCAGTAAGCGCTTGGGCTCCAGCTTCGTTCTCAACGTGATCGATGACGACCTCACCGCCCGTAAAGCCCTCGGCTTCCATAGTGTCGATGATCTTGTTGAGCATCTTCTTTTCGCCACGCGTGTGCCCCACAAGTTCGATTTTACCGGCCTCACTCGCTGTGCCCAAAATGCGAATATTGAGCTTGTTGGCAATGACGCCGGCTGCCTTAGGGATACGTCCGGCTTTGGCCAGGTTTTCGTAATTGCACAAGCTGAAGAGGATTTTGCTGTTCTGCTCAAGGCTATCGAAGTATGCGCAAGCGTCCTCGAATGAGACATCCGGATTGCTTGCAAGATAGCGGTCGAACAGCAAGAAAATGAGGTCCATTTTGCCGCCAGCTGCGCGCGAATTGACTAGGTGAATCTGCCGGTCGGGCTCCTCGGCAAGAACCATATCGCGAGCCGTGGCTGCTGCGTTGTAGCTGCCCGACACGCCCTCAGAGATCGGCATGCAGATGGTCTTGTCTGCCAATTTGAAGAGCTCGGCCCACTCCCCTACGCTGGGACAAGCGCTCGAAGAAGCGTTCGTCTCCGCCTGAACAGCGCAGTTGAGCTCATGAACATCGAGCGAAAGGTCATCGATGAATTCATGCTCCCCCACTCGAATTTTGAGGGGCGCAAATGCAAAGGTGGTATGGGGCGCGGTCGGTTGCCAATCGCGGAGGTTACAGCTTGAATCTGAGACAAGTGCCCAGCTCATAGAGGGTCCTTTCTAATTGTTCCTCAACAATTATAGCCATCTTGCAAACTGAATGTACGGCTATCTAGTTTTGAATACTAGATAGCCGTACAAGATTAGAGAAAAAAGAATGGACCTCGCGACTTAAAGCCACGAGGTCCACATTCACACGCTGTGTAAGATGACTTAGTAACGCACGAAGATATAGTTATTGTTCATGCCGGCGGCAACGGAGCTGATGATAACACCCGTGTTGTAGTCGGAAGCATGAATCATCTGACCACCACCGATGTAAATGCCGGTGTGGTACGAGTTGACCACAACGTCACCGGGCTGCGGATCGGATACACGCGTCCAGCCCATAAAGGTACCCGTGGTGCCCAGGCGGCAATAGCGACCAGTGAGGCAATAACTAACAAAACCAGAGCAGTCGAAGCTGTTCGGGCCAATTCCGCCCCAGGAATAAGCGCAACCAAGCTTGCTGTATGCACGCGAGACAACAGAACCGCCATCGACTGACTGGCTCGGAGCAGAAGGCGTCGGAGCCGGAACAGGCGTAGAGGGCTGCGGCGTCGGAGCAGGTGCCGGCGTAGGAGCCGGAGTGTTGCCGCCCTGGTTGTTATTATTGCTGGTCTGGCCACCGTTGTTGGTGTTCTCGGTCGTACCGGCAGTCTCGTTGCTCACCGTGGCCTTCTCGGCGGTACTGGCGTTGATACCGGCCTGCAGCGCGGCGTTGGCCTCGGCCTCAGCGGCAAGCTCAGCCTGCAGCTGAGAATCCAGAGAGTTTACGACGTTCTGGGCTTCAGCCTGCTGGGCGTTAAGCTCGTCGACCTTCTTTTGCGTGGTGGCGACGTTCTTCTCCTGCTCGGCCTGCTTATCGGTGAGCTGCTGCTTAAGCTCCTTGACCTCTTGAATGGTCTGAGCCTGCTTATCGGAAACTTTGCCGTAGTAGAACAGACGGTTGAGCATATCGCTCAGGTCATCGACGCCCGTCAGAACCTGAAGCAGGCTCAGACCGCCGGTTTTGTACTCGCCGGCGACATAGGTCGAGAGCTTGGCCTGACCATCGGCGATCTCCTGCTGCTTTTGCGTGATCTCGCCAGCAGTCTGATCGAGCGCCTGCGTCTGCGTTGCGAGCTCATCGTAAATCTGCTGGGTTTGGGTACCGATCTGCTCGAGCTTCGTACGAGCAGCGGCAAGGTCGGATGCGGTATCGGCGTAGGCAGGAGCCGCGAGGCCCAAGCCCAAAACACAAGCGAGGGTTGCCGTAGCAGCGCAGCGTGCCATGTTTTTATGCGTGTTTGCTGTGCGCATGTAGCTTCCTTTCCAGTAACTAAGGGTAACGGCTAGTCCACCGTCACCAGGCTAAAGAGCTCCACATCGTCATCAGACGGCGTGAGCTTCTCGCGCGGGTTGAGAAACGCAAGCTCAAGGATACAACCGTAACCGATAAGCTTTGCGCCCATATCTCGCACCAGTTTACCTGTTGCCTCGACGGTTCCGCCCGTCGCGACCAAGTCGTCCAGAATCAACACGGTATCTTTAGAGCTGATAGCGTCGGCATGGATCTCAATGGAATCAGTTCCGTACTCGAGCTCGTAGCTCTGGCTCACGGTCTCGCGCGGCAGCTTGCCCGGTTTACGTGCGGGAACAAAGCCGGCGCCAAGGGCTACAGCTACCGGTACGCCAACCATAAAGCCGCGAGCCTCGGGACCCACGACCTTGGTGATTCCCATGCCGGCAAAGTGCTCGGCGAGGGCATCGGTCATGGCTTTGAGTGCCTCGGGATTGCCAAAGAGCGGCGTGATGTCTTTAAAGATGACTCCGGGCTCGGGATAGTCGGGGATGTCGACGATTTGAGATTCGAAGTCGTACATTTCAGGACCTTTCAATGGGTTGCCGGATAAGCGGCAGCGGTTATTTGGCCGCGTTGGCGGTGCCAGATTGCGAAGGGGCGACGACCTTGAGCGGCTTGACGAGAGAATCCTCGTGCGAAGCCGGCGCGGCTATCTCTTCGTTTTTGGCCTTGGTGGACTCGGAGCGAGTGATTTCCTCATCGAGTGCATCGATGTCGGCGTCTTCGACCACGGCGTTGAGCGATTCAAAAACGCGGTTCTTGAGCAGCGCGGTGTGCACGCCCTCCGTCAGATCGTGAAGCTTCTTAAATGCACGCTCGAGCTTGGCGTCGCGCTCGTCATCGGAGGTATCCATGCCGAGCATGCTCACGAGCACCTGCTCAAACATCGAGGACTCGCGGTTGGCGGAAGACACGTACTGACGCAGGTTGCGGGGCTCGATATGGAAGCGTGACAGCTCGGAGCAGTAGCGGATGATCGGAAAATCGCGGCCATCGACAAGCTCGCGATTCTGCGGACTCTTGATGATGCGAATGAGGTCGTTCTCGGCGAGCGAGCGGATAAACGAAATCTCGACGCCCAACATATCGGGAATGGTCTCGATGGGATGCAGCTTTTGCTTAGTCTCCTTGGGCTCCGTCTTGAGCGGAACATCGGATAGCAAGCCCACCTCGTAGGCGAGCGTTGACAGGTCCGTGGCGTTTTCCAAGCGCTGCTTAATCACGTTGAGCGGCATGTAGCGGGTCTTCTGCAAGTGCAGGATGACCTCCAGACGATCAACGTCCTCCTTAGAGTACTGACGGTATCCCTTAGGCGTACGATGAGGGGTAATGAGCCCCTCATCCTCTAGAAATCTAATTTTTGAGTTCGAAAGATCGGGGTATGCGCCTCGAAGTAGGTTGACGACTTGGCCGATACTCAGATAGTTGCGTTCGGCCATGCCCTACTCACCGGTTTCGATGCGCTCCGGCGTGCTCTCGTGGTAGATGAGCGTAAATGTACCGATCTGAACGGAAGAACCGTCGTGCAGCGGGGCTGCATTGACGATGGCACCGTCAACCCAGGTGCCATTGAGCGAGCCCAGGTCCTCGATGCGAGCGCCGAGGCCCTCGCGAATAATGCGCGCGTGGCTGCGCGAAACAGTCATGTCGTTGAGGAAGATGCCGTTCGCAGGATCGCGGCCGATGGTGGTCACGTCGTCCTCGAGCTCAAAGGCGGCACCAGTCTGCGGACCCTTGACGATGGACAGAACGGGGGCGGTGATGCGCACGTTGGCCATGAGGTCGGGAACGGTGACGTCGCTTGAAGGCACGCGGAATACGCAGGTAGCGTCAGCAGTCTTATCATTCTGAGGCATATTGTTAACCATGTTGTCCATGACAACCCCTAACTTATCGCGGACGTGCCGCAAATAATGAACCGTACGTAATCATACCCCAACGAATCAGTCTTCGATTTCAGGGTTCAGAAAGTCGATGTCCTCGTCCTCGGGATGCGCGAGAGCCTGTTTAATGGCCACTCCGCCCTTAATGGAGTAGATGACAGCCGTGAGCATGGAGAAGATCACGCCGCCGTACACAAAGAAGATGCCGAGGGGCACCGAGCTTCCGTTGAGGCCCGGGAAGGCCTTAAGGGTTGAAGGTAAAAGATGCAGGCCGTCAATAACGGGGAAACCGAGCAGCATGAGCGAGAAGCCGGTCATGAGCAGCGCAGTGGCAATCTTTCCGGGAAAGACGACATCGATGGGGCGACGGTGATAATGACGAACGATAAGCGTGCCGATGCCCAGATAGATGTCGCGGCCAATAATGAGCACGCAGACCCAGATGGGCAGCTCTCCGCGGACCACCAGTCCCAAGACGCCGGTGAACAGCAGCGCACGGTCGCAAATGGGATCCATGACCTTGCCGAGCCACGAGACCGTCTTAGTCATGCGGGCGATCTGGCCGTCCATCCAGTCGGTGGAGGCGGCAACGGCGTAGATTGCGATGGCGATGACGCGGTTGTTATCCGTCACAAACAGGTACAGAAATACCAGGGTGAGGATCAGGCGCGTAAAGGTTATGAAATTGGAGATCGTAAAGATCTTATTCGACGGGTAATCGGAAGTGCCGATAAGCTCCTTTTTGATCTTCTTTTTGATGCCCACAGGACTCCCCCGCTGGTTAACGACAAAACTATCGATACTATACCCGTTCCGGCGATGTCTATCCAGCGTAAGCATAGAGAGTCCAGACATGTGGAGGGCGCTATTAGGCAGGGAATTTCGCATTCGTGTACATCTGCCTCCAAACATGTCGAAAAATGTCGATTTCGGTGGCTGGTGTACACGTTTTGATTCGGTGATTACATCGATCGGGAAAGTTGTTACTTTATGCAAATGCGTGCGGGTCGAGATTGGCTGGCGCCAAAAGAGCCCAACGGCCGTTACGGCTTCGTTAGAAACGCACCCCACCATGGATGGTGAACCCGAAAGGTAAGACGCGCGGGCACGGCGACTCGGCCCGCGCGCCCGGAAGAGAAAGGACGAACCCATGGGTTACAT
>OGQZ01000318.1_pt1 | contig 41497 bp, 34 predicted proteins | sample 1553321 | NCBI WGS metagenome assembly OGQZ01 (sample SAMEA2579958, study PRJEB22360) | human gut metagenome | reverse complement strand
GTGCAAAAATCAGGACCGCCGCAGATAAGGCAGTCAAAATTCTTTTTTTATCCAGAACAAATCGTGATTTCAGTTCCTTCATGGTATCCCTTCTTTACATTTACTTTATTGCTTTTTGATATGTTGATGCGTAAACAGGCTGTGATATCGTTTCTTTCTTAAATTCAGTTCTGTCTATATTCTTACATATAGTATCATCATCAGTTGAATCCCAGCTTCCGCCCTTATATTCGCCACCTCTGAAACCGTAAAGATATAAATCCTCTGTTGGCATTTTACTTACTGTAACTGTCATCTGGGTAATTCCAGACTGGTAATTATTGCCTGAACTTATCTCCCCATTAATCTTAACATCAGAACCCTTGCCTGATATTCTCTTTGATGTCTTATAGATAGTCTGCTCTATGCCCGAAATAGAACCATACATATATTCAGAAAATATATTGGTAATAATATCAGCTGCAAAGAAAATAATCACTGTCGCTGCGATACAATATATTATACTTTTCTTATGTATCAACTTTCCGCTTCTTGTTGTATACAGCATTTTCTTACGTCTTCCAAGCACAGCGTAAGACACGCCCACTATAACCTGATGCATAACTATTACAAATATATGAAACAAGCTTACCTCTAATCTTAATATAGGTGAAGCTGCAAGCATTACAACTGTAACCAGTGTCAATATAACACGGTTTTTAAATATAACCTCTAACAGATATATAATATAAATAAGCACGACACTGCTTACAAACACCACATATGTAACATTCTGTGTATTTGCCCGTCCGTCAACCAGTGCCTGCATTATTGATACAGACTGCTCTGATATACGCTGTATATTAAATACAAACAATATAGCTGTTACAACCACTTCTCCCACTATCACAAATGGCAGAAACTTCCTCTTATTATAATGTGCATAACTTAAAATATACGCATATATTCCTGAGAATAATAATACTCCCACAACTGTAAAGCTGACAGCATCTAATTCATCAACAAATAATATAACCGATAACAGCCCTGTCATTATCCCTGCAAAGGCTATATAAGGATTACCATTATATGTGTCAGAATGTGCCTGCCTTACATTAATACGCATGTTCTCCATATACATTTTCTCCCAATAACTCAGTAACATCAGATGATGTATCTATCTTTATGATATTCTTATCAATATACTCTCCAAGGCTGTATTCCCTGCTAATATCCGTATCATTATTACGACAATTATAATGAAGCCTATATAATATATAATATACATTCTTTAAATCATCATAATCTGATACTGTCTGTTTACATAAAGCTCCAGAATTAAGATCATTCCACAGCACTGATACCTTCGTGTCGTCCTGAATAAAACCCATAACAAGCATAGCTGTCTTATCATAAAAGCTGCTCATACGCTCAATATTATTAATATCATCAGGCAATGTATCAAGAAGCACAAGTATCTCCCTGTCAACTTGTCCACAGAATTCCTTAATAAGCAGATCTCCCGTTCTTGAACTTAAATTCCAGTGTATGTGCCTGTAAGAATCTCCTGTCTGATATTCCCTTATCTGTCTTATATCATCGTGTGAACTGCCTTTTCTGTTGATATACAACTCTATATTATTATTGCTTTCATATTGTGAAAAAGCACCTTCATATATACTGCTTTCAACTTCTGGAAATATCAAAATATTCATTATGCTTAAAGGCTTTATTGTACAATAAAACAAGCCTGTGTAATCATACACTTTCGCTTTAACTATCTTTACATCCGCCATTCCACAATATGGCAGGCTGACAGATAAATCCATATTATCCTTCCTGCCCTTACAGCCTCCGTACAGCTTTACGTTCTTTCGGTATTTCTTGTATTCTTTACCTTTCTTATCACAATATGACACGACTACATTTAATCTGATTTTCGTGATTGGTATTCCTGTTTTATTGCCTATATTAATTCTTAACTGGCAGCCAGAATTCTTTAACCCCTCAGCCAGATTAACATCGAAATCAAATACAACATTTCTTTTATATATACGGGTTAATATATACATACCTGCTATTAGCAGAAGATTAACAGCTACATAAAGCATAAGTGCAAATGAATGAAATATGCCTGCTACATACCACACAACAGCAAGTATAATAATCAAAAATACACCTGTCATTATGCCTTCTTTCCTACTGCTGGCTTAGCAACTGATTTCAAAATATCATTAATCACTTCTGCTTTGTCTTTACCGTCCATTCTCGCCGCCATATTAAGAATTATTCTGTGTGTTATAACATACTCAAACTGTGCAATAACGTCCGCAGGAACAACATAATCCCTTCCGTTAAGCCAGCTCCACGCCTTACACATCTTTACAAGTGCTATAGTCGCTCTAGGACTTGCACCTCTTTCTATATAACGTGACTTTCTTGTAGCTGTAACAAGATTAACTATATATTTGTATATGCTCTCGTTCATATATACATCATATATTTCATTCTGCATACTTATAAAATCATCTATGCTTACCACAGGTGTCATATCACTTGTCCTGCTCTGCTTTCCTACAGACATAGCCATATCAAGCTCACTTTCATAATCAGGGTAACCGATTGATAAAGTAATCATAAATCTATCCATCTGTGCTTCTGGAAGGCTCTGTGTTCCTGCATTACCAAGCGGATTTTGTGTTGCAATAACAATAAAAGGTTCTGGAACTTCTCTGGTAACGCCCTCAACGCTTACCTTTCTTTCTTCCATAACCTCTAAAAGTGCTGACTGTGTCTTAGGTGATGTTCTGTTAATCTCATCAGCAAGCAGCAGATTACAGAACACGCTTCCCGGCTGATATATGAATTGACCTAAGTCATTTCTGTATACAGAATATCCTGTAAGATCAGACGGCATTACGTCCGGAGTAAACTGCACCCTCTTGCAGTCAAGTGCCATTGCCTTAGAAAATGCTGTCGCAAGTGTTGTCTTACCAACACCCGGAATATCTTCCAAAAGTATATGTCCTCCGGCCAGAAATGCCGCCATAATCTCTCTTATTTGTTTATCTTTTCCTAATATAACATTGTTAACCTGCTCTATTACATTAAGTGCCTTTAGTACATTATTATCCAAAACCTCTTCCTCCCTGATATATATGTTTAAAATTATACACTATATACAATAACAAAGCAAAAACAATATATTTTTTATTCAGTTTTATTCATCTGTATAAGAGATGGCACATTTTACGGCTCTTCTCCAGCCTGCGAGAAGAGTATCCCTGTCTGATGGTGCCATACTGCTCTCAAATGTGGAAGCCAACTGCCAGTTATCTCTTATCTCATTCAGATCCTTAAAGAAACCAACTGCCAGACCAGCAAGATATGCCGCACCAAGTGCAGTAGTTTCTATACACTTAGGACGTCTTATCTTAGCTCCAAGAATGTCTGCCTGAAATTCCATTAGGAAATCATTGGCACTTGCCCCACCATCTACTTTTAACTCTTTAACTATATGTCCTGTGTCACTTTCCATTGCCTTTAACACATCATATGTCTGATATGCTATTGACTCAAGCGATGCCCTTATAAAATGTTCCTTGTTAGCACCTCTTGATAAGCCTACAACGCAGCCTCTTGCATAAGGATTCCAGTAAGGTGCACCCATTCCTGAAAATGCAGGAACAATATATACTCCATTGGTATCATTTACCATTCTTGCATAATCTTCTGATTGTGAGGAGCTTCTTATAAGCCTCATCTCATCACGAAGCCATTGCACAATTGCACCGCCTGTAAATACACTTCCCTCAAGTGCATAATGAAGCTGGCCATCACTTCCTGCCGCAATCGTAGTTATAAGACCATGCTTAGAATCCACCGGCTTATCCCCTGTATTCATAAGAAGAAAACAGCCTGTTCCATATGTATTCTTTACTTCTCCCGGCTCAAAACAGCACTGTCCAAAAAGTGCCGCCTGCTGGTCACCTGCCGCACCTGCTATTGCAACATTTCCAGCAAGAACAGAAGGGTCTGTATAACCATATATACAGCTTGAAGGCTTTACCTTAGGAAGCATAACCTCTGGTATATTGAACTTTTCAAGAAGCTCTTTATCCCAGCACCTGTTATGAATATCAAAAAGCATAGTTCTTGAAGCATTAGTATAGTCTGTAACGTGCACCGCACCGCCTGTAAGCTTCCATATAAGCCAGGTGTCAACCGTACCGAATAGCAATCTGCCCTCTTCTGCCTTTTTCCTTGCTCCTGCTACATTACTAAGTATCCACGCAATCTTAGTTGCACTAAAATACGCATCTGGCACAAGTCCTGTCTTTGCCTTGATTACATCTGCATAACCATCTTTTACAAGCAGATTAATATCCTTGGCTGTACGTCTGCACTGCCATACAATTGCATTGTATACAGGCTCACCAGTTTCTTTATCCCACACAATTGTGGTTTCACGCTGGTTGGTTATTCCAATGCCTGCTATATCATTAGGCTTAGCACCCAAAAGTGCCATAGCCTCAGACATAACTGCATACTGTGTTGACCATATCTCCATTGGATTGTGTTCCACCCAGCCCGGCTTAGGATATATCTGTTCAAATTCCCTCTGTGCCATTGAACAGATATTGCCAGCCTTATCAAATAATATACATCTTGAGCTTGTCGTTCCCTGATCAAGTGCCATAATATACTTTGCCATATTACTCCTTATTTAATGCCTCATCTAATGTATGCCAGCCAAGTACAGCACATTTTACTCTTGCAGGCATATGTGATATATCTTTAAGTGCTGATGCCTCGTCTAATTCTTCAATCTCCTCATCGGTTGCTTCACCCTTAATCATCTTAAAGAATAAATCTCCAAGCTTTAAAGCTTCTTCTTTAGTCTTTCCAATTATCATCCCAAGCATAATATCAGCCGATGCCTGGGATATAGCACAGCCATCTCCAACAAAAGCTCCGTCCTTAATAATACCGTCTTCAACCTTAAGCTTAAGCCATATATCATCACCACAGTTAGGATTTACACCCTCAAGGACGATATTGGCATCTTCTAAGTCGTGTTTAAATTCTGGTCTTATATTATGTTCTGTAAGTATTTCATTATAAAAGCCTCTATTCATCATAACCCATTCTCCTTCTTACGTTAAGCACACTCTCAACAAATGCTTCTGCTTCCTTCTCTGTATTATAGAACATAAAGCTTGCTCTTGTCGCATTATTAACTCCAAGAAATGTAAGCAGTGGCTGTGCACAGTGATGTCCAGCCCTTACATCTATTCCGTCAGAAGATAATATCTCGCTTACATCGTGTGGGTGAACCCCATCTATTGTAAATGCTGCTATTCCTGTATGGTTCTTATAATCATCAGAGCCTAATATATGAATGTACTTATGACCTTTAAGTCCGTTAATAGCAATCTTTGCAAGTCTTTCTTCTTTCTGCTGTATATAGTCAAAGCCTATCTCATTAATGTATTTAATTGCTGCTGCAAGACCAACAGCTCCTGCCGCATTTACCGTTCCTGCCTCGAACTTGTGTGGAAGTTCTGCATAAGTTGCACCATCTCTAGTAACTGAATTAATCATCTCACCACCTGTAAGAAATGGCTGCATATTCTTAAGTATGCTTTCCTTACCATAAAGTACACCAATTCCCATAGGTCCCATAAGCTTATGTCCTGAAAATGCAAGAAAATCAGCATCTAAGTCTTTTACATCAATCTTCATATGTGGTGCACTCTGTGCCGCATCAACAACCATAACAGCACCATTATCGTGTGCTATTTTGGCTATCTTTTTAATTGGATTGACACAGCCTAATACATTGGAAACCTGTGCAACTGCAACGATCTTAGTATTAGCATTAATTCCATCTTTAAGAGTATCATCTTTTAATGTTCCGTCCTTCTCACATTCCAGATATCTTAAAGTTGCACCTGTCACTCTTGCAACCATCTGCCAAGGCAGAAGATTGCTGTGGTGTTCCATTATTGAAACTGCTATTTCATCTCCAGCCTTAAGATTATTAATACCATAGCTGTATGCAACAAGGTTAAGGCTTTCTGTTGTATTTCTTGTAAAGATTATCTCCTTATCAGAGTCCGCATTAAGAAACTGTCTTACAACCTCCCTTGCATCCTCATATTCCTTAGTAGCGGCAAGACTTAATGGATAAAAGCCACGGAGAGGATTGGCATTATTAACCTCATAAAATCTGCTTTCAGCATCAATTACGCACTGTGGCTTCTGTGCTGTTGCCGCATTATCAATATATATAGAAGAATTATTATTAAGAAGTGGAAAATCTTTTCTATAATCTTTCTGCTCTTTAATCTCCATTACTGCCTCCATTACTGCAACACTTCTTCAAGCTGCTCCTCTGCAAGCTTTTCTGTGTCCTCGTCATTAATCTTTCTTATAATAACTTCAATTCTTCCTTTAGTCATTATATCCTCAGCGTTCTTCTTATCAATGCCTCTTGAAGCATAATAGAACAATGTTTCCTCATCGAGCTCACCGATTGTAGCTCCGTGTGAACCATTAACATCTTCCTCTGCACAGAGTATAAGAGGTATTGTCTTGTTTCTGACATCTTCGCCAAGTAAAAGTACATTTTCTGTCTCTGCACCAACTGAACCAGAAGAACCATTTTTAAAATCAATAGAACCTCTGAAAAGCTTAGAAGCTTCGTCCTTTAATGCACCATCAACTCTTATCCCGCTGTTAGTCTTCTTTCCAATATGATTAGATATAAGGTTAATATCTATATTCTGCTTCTTAGCTCCAAGGTATCCAATATCTGCTGTAAATGCAGAATTATTGCCTATAAGCTCTGTCCTTATTCCATCATAAAGGCTGCCCCTGCCTACGAATACCTGAACAATCTCAAATGAGGCATTATCTGAAAGCCTGCATCCTGTATCGCTTAATACATCAATGCTTTCTGGCTGCATATATACCTGAATAAGGCGTACCTTGCTGTTAAGACCTGTATCTATAAGTGTTCTTAATGCTACCCTGCCTTCTGTACTGCTCTCACCTTTAAAGTTCTCAATTATTGTAAATGTAACATTATCCTCTACATTAACTATAATCTTTCCTGACTGGCTCTTATCATTGCCATTGACATTAATATATAATGTCTGGCCGTTAGTTTCTTTATCTGCATTTACAAGTAATGTATTAGTTACGCCTGCTTCAAATAACACATCTGCTTCTTTGCCTGCACCTGTAAGAACTGCATTTTCTATATCACTGTAATCTTTAGCATTAACATCTGAACATACCTTATCACAGCCTTTTGTATCCATATCACAAGGTACTAAATTATCATCCCATAAAAGACGTGTATCATTCATATTAAGCTGGTACCATGTCTTTGCTGGAAGTGCATTTATTCTATATTCATTATTATTCATAAATTTCTCCATTCCTGCTCATCTTATCAGCACAATTAACCTATACTGCCTTTCATTTCAAGTCTTATGAGATTATTCATTTCAATTGCATATTCAAGTGGAAGCTCCTTAGATACGTTATCTGCAAATCCACTTACGATACAGGCTCTTGCATCTTCCTCTGTCATTCCTCTTGACATAAGATAGAATACTGCTTCATCGCTTATGCTTCCAATCTGTGCTTCGTGTCCGACATCCGCCTTGCTTGTCTTAATATCCATTGCCGGGATTGTATCTGAACGTGATATGCTGTCAAGCATAAGTGACTGACACGATACAGAAGCCTTGGAATTCTCTGCCTTGGAATTAACTATAACTGATGACCTGAATGTACTAATTCCACCATCCTTTGATATTGACTTAGTATTAATATATGAGCTTGTGTTCTTTCCTGTATGGACAACCTTTGCACCTGTATCAAGATTTTGTCCTTTTCCTGCAAATGTAATTCCTGTAAATTCCATTTTAGAATTATCACCCTTAAGAATACTCATAGGATAAAGATATGATACGTGTGAGCCAAATGAGCCTGATACCCACTCAATTGTACCACCTTCCTCAACAATAGCTTTCTTAGTATTAAGGTTATACATATTCTTAGACCAGTTCTCTATAGTTGAATATCTAAGCTTAGCATTCTTTCCTACAAATAGCTCAACACAACCGGCGTGAAGATTGGCTACATTATACTTAGGTGCTGAACACCCCTCTATGAAATGCAAATCAGCTCCCTCATCTACAATAATAAGTGTATGCTCGAACTGTCCGGCTCCCGGTGCATTAAGCCTGAAATATGACTGTAATGGTATCTCAACTGATACTCCCTTTGGAACATATACGAAAGAACCACCAGACCATACTGCACCATGAAGTGCCGCAAACTTATGGTCAGTAGGCTTAACAAGCTTCATAAAATGTGTACGCACCATATCTGCATATTCACCCTTTAACGCACTCTCCATATCTGTATATACAACACCCATCTCAGCAACTTCCTGTCTTACATTGTGATACACAAGCTCTGAATCGTACTGTGCTCCAACACCAGCAAGTGACTTTCTTTCTGCCTGTGGAATACCAAGCTTTTCAAATGTATCCTTAATGTCTTCTGGTACTTCTGACCATTTAGCTTTCATATTAGTATTAGGTCTTACATAAGTTACTATATTGTCCATATTAAGACCTTCTATAGATGGTCCCCAGTCAGGTACTTTCATATTATTATATATCTGTAATGACTCAAGCCTGAAATTCTGCATCCAAGCAGGGTCATTCTTCTCCTTCGAGAGCTTCTCAACTATCTCAGGAGTAAGACCAGCATTTAACTTATATGTGTCCTTATCATCATTCTTGAAATCATATATGTTTCTATCTATATCATCTACATATGTCTTTTCTTTCATAATTCGATGTAAACTCCTTTCATATATCAACGTATGATTATGGCTGACTATTCTGCTTCGTATTCTGCGAAACCATTTTCATTAATCTTATCAACAAGTGAAGCATCACCTGTGCTTATAATCTTCCCCTCAATCATAACGTGTGTATAATCAACTGATAAAGATTCAAGTATTCTTGTGCTGTGTGTAATTATAAGAAGGCTTCCCTTGCATGTCTTCTGGTATTCTTCTATACCTGCTGATACAGTCTTTACAGCATCAACATCAAGTCCTGAATCTGTTTCATCAAGAATTGCAAATGATGGCTTTAACATAAGAAGCTGTAATATCTCTGCCTTCTTCTTCTCACCACCTGAAAAGCCTACATTAAGATCTCTCTCTGCATAAGACTTGTCCATAGATAAAAGCTCCATAGTCTTTTCAAGTTCTTTCTTGAATTCCATATATCTTGTTCTCTTGCCGGTCTTTAATTCAAGGGCATTTCTTATAAATGAACTGAGTGTAACACCCGGAACTTCAAGTGGGTTCTGGAATGATAAGAACATTCCTGCTTTAGCTCTCTCATTAACTGGTTCATCAGTAATATTCTTACCGTCAAACCATATCTCACCACTCTTTACTGTATATCTTGGGTTGCCCATTAAAGCATAGCCAAGTGTTGACTTACCTGTTCCATTAGGTCCCATAAGTACATGTGTTTCACCCTTGCCTATTGAAAGATTAACACCATGAAGAATTTCCTTATCTTCTACATCTACATATAAATCTTTAACATTTAATAAATTCTTATCTGACATAATACTCCTCATTTCTGCACACTCATTTAAACGCAGGACTGCTTTGTGCCAAGTGTGCCAGCACAATGCCGCATATATTATCAGGCATTATATGCCGTCTTATTACCCGCCTTATCAATTGCTGTTGCCGCAACATCTGCGAGTGTCATATTATCAAGATAGTTATTAATTACATCTGCAAGTCCCTGCCATATAGGAAGCGTATAGCAGGAAGACGAATGTTCACACATTAAAGTCTCCTCATTAAGACAGGTTACAGGAGCAAGTGTTCCTTCGGTAAGCTTTAATATCTCACCAACGCTGTAATCCTCTGGCTTTCTTGTTAATCTGTAGCCACCGCCGTGTCCGCTTGCTGCTTCTATAAGATTTGCTTTTGATAACATTCTTGTAATTGTCTCGAGATATTTCTTTGACAATTCTTCTTTATCTGATATCTCCTTTAATGGTATATACTCATCACTATGATGAACTGCAAGATATACCATTACTCTTAGGGCATAACGCCCTTTCGATGATATTATCATTTCCTTGCTTCCTTTCTTATTATCATCTTTTTGTATGATATTATACCCATTCGCCTACCGTGTCAATGGGTGAATGTGAAACATTTTCTTCTGACAATATAATAAGCTGTCATCATAGCAATTCCTGTGATTACCCACGATATTGGATATATAATCATAAGCACCCAGAATACGTGTACAACCTTACATACTGTTGATATCCATATAAGTCTTATAACACACGAACCAACACAGGTAATTACCGCTGGAAGCAGTGAATATCCCAGACCTCGCATAGCTCCTGCGCTTATCTCATATACTACTGTTAATAATTCCAGCGTTGTTGCAATGATAATTCTCTGCCTCGCAAATACAAGAACATCTGCATCGGTCGTATATATACGAAGAAAGAATTCCCTTCCCATAACAAATATACCCGAAAGAATACCACACGATACAAGCGCAAACACTAAAGATATGCGGAATATTTTCTTACATCTGTTATATTTCCCTGCGCCATAATTCTGGCTTGTAAATGTTACTGCCGCCTGAGCGAACGCATTTACAAGGAAATATGCAAAGAATTCATAATTAAGTGCCGCCGCTGAACCTGCAACTGCACTTGAACCAAAGCTGTTAATTGTGCTCTGTATACACACATTGGCTATTGAGAACATCATTCCCTGAAGTCCTGCCGGAATACCTATAACCAATATTTTCTTTAATTCCTTAACAGATATCTTAAGCTGTCTTAATTCCAGCTTTATAGGCTCTGATTCGTGTGTAAGAATATATATAACCATTGAAGAACTTACTATATTAGAAATAACTGTTGCAATCGCAACTCCTGACACACCTAATCTGAACACTATAACAAGCACAAGATTAAGAAGTGTATTAATAACTCCTGCAACAATAAGACAATAAAGAGGTCTTCTGCTGTCGCCAGTACTTCTAAGAATTGATGAGCCAAAGTCATACAGCATAATAAATGGCATACCTAGAAGATAAATTCTAAGATACAACACGGCAAGGTCAATAACATCCTCCGGTGTTCCCATAAGAAGAAGCACAGGTTTTGCTATGAACTGACCTGCAATCATAACAAAAAATCCGCTTATAATGGCAACAAGTATTGCTGTATGTATTGCGGCGTGTATGTTTTTTTCTGATTTCTCTCCTATATAACGAGCAATAACAACATTTGAACCTAATGATATTCCTATAAAAAGATTAATCATAAGTGATATTAAAGAACTGTTGCTTCCAACAGCCGCCAGTGCCTGACTGCTTGCAAATCTTCCGACTACCGCCGTATCAACAGAGTTAAACAACTGCTGTAATATACTGCTTGCCGCAAGTGGAAGAGCAAACAGAAGTATTTTGTTCCATAAAGCTCCACTTGTCATATCTATCGATTTTTTATTAGATACACTCATATATACCTCCTGTGTGTTTAATATATTTAATCATCTGAATACTTAATAGCTTATATATTCTACACCCAAATACAAGTGTGTCAACAATACTTATCAAAAGCACTTTAATAAAATATAATTATTTAACTTCAATTTATCTCTTGTATGTGTTAATTACTGACATACTTATCAATTACGTCAATTACAATTTTATTTTTAATATGTTATACTGTGCGTAGTCAACAAGATATAAATATTAAATATAATGAAAGGAACTTTTTATGAATTCATCTACAACTGACAACCCTCTGGGTTATAAAAAAGAGTCCACTCTTTTAATTAATTTTGCAATTCCCTGCATAATCTCAATGCTGGTAACTGCTCTTTATAATATAGTAGACCAGATATTTATCGGACAGGGTATTGGTATGCTTGGCAATGCCGCAACTAATATTGCGTTTCCACTATCAACTACATGCACTGCTATCTCACTTCTGTTAGGAATAGGAAGTGCTACGAACTTCTCACTTCATCTTGGGGCTGGCGAGAAGCATTTATCAGAAAAATATGCTGGCAACGGAATATTTCTTATGGCGGTATGCGGAACTGCATTGTTCTTAATTACAACAATATTCCTTACGCCTATGCTTAAATTCTTTGGTGCAACTACTGACGTTCTGCCATATGCTAAGGCTTATACAAGAATAACAGCGTTTGGATTTCCATTTCTTATCGCCAACACAGGTATGAGTAAGTTGATACTTGCTGACGGAAATCCACGCTACTCTATGACTTCTATGCTTGTTGGTGCTATTGTGAATACAATATTAGATCCTATATTTATCTTTATATTTAATATGGGAATGACAGGTGCAGCTTTAGCAACTATTACAGGCCAGATTATATCTTTCTGCATAAGCTTAAGATATATGTTCCATTTTAAGAATATTAAACTTAGCGGGGACAGCTTTAATATAAAATGGTGTTACTGCAAGAACATTTTAATACTTGGTGCAAGTGCCTGCTTTAACCAGATTGCTATGACAATTGTCCAGATTGTTATGAATAATACACTGTCCCGCTATGGTGCACAGTCAATCTACGGCGGTGATATTCCACTTGCGTGTGCAGGAATAATAACAAAGGTTAATATGATATTTATGTCCTTTGTTATTGGTATATCACAAGGCACACAGCCTGTTATCGGATTTAACTATGGCGCACGTAAGTACAAACGTGTAAAAAAGACATACCTTTTAGCACTTGGAGCAGCTTCTTTCTTATCACTGATTGCATTTTTCTGTTTTCAGGTATTTCCAAGACAGATTATCAGCGTATTCGGTAACGGAAGTGAACTTTATTTCCAATTCTCTGAGCGGTATTTCAGAATATATATGTTCCTTACTTTAATTAATGGAATACAGCCGGTTACATCCAACTTCTTTAACTCTATCGGCAAATCGAGCCTTGGCGTATTATTAAGCCTTACACGACAGATATTATTCTTACTTCCGCTCATAGTAATATTCCCAATATTTATGGGAATTGATGGTGTTATGTATGCCGGCCCGATTGCCGATGCCGCAGCCGCAATTGTGTGCGGATATTTCACGATAAGAGAATTAAAAGAGCTTACAGCTAAAGATAAAGCAAGTAATTATCTAACCAAAAAAATCACATATAATTAGTTGCCTAATATTTTCTTTAAATCTTCCTCTGGTGTACTGATAGGTGCTATAGCGTAATTCTCAACAAGTATCTTCAGTACATTAGGTGAGATGAATGCTGGAAGTGTAGGTCCTAAAAGTATATTCTTAATTCCAAGATGAAGGAGTGTAAGAAGTATACATACAGCTTTCTGCTCATACCACGATAAAACCATTGAGAGCGGAAGCTCATTTACTTCACATTCAAATGCTTCTGCTAAAGCAATTGCTACCTTTATCGCACTATAGGCATCATTACACTGTCCCATATCCATAATTCTTGGAAGACCATCAATATCTCCAAGCTCAAGGTCATTAAATCTGTACTTACCACAGGCAAGTGTAAGAATTATAGACTCTGCTGGTGTCTTTTTAACAAATTCTGTATAATAATTACGTCCCGGTCTTGCACCATCACAACCTCCTACTAAGAAGAAATGGCTGATTGACCCATTCTTAACACCTTCTATTACCTTATCAGCAACGGAAAGCACTGCTGAATGTCCGAAACCTGTCATCACATACTCTCCGCCATTAATGCCTTTTCTATGCTGGTCTTCTTTATATCCGCCAAGCTCAAGTGCCTTATTGATTACAGGTGTAAAATCTTTATCTTCCCCGATATGCACCATCTGTGGATATGACACTACCTCTGTTGTAAATACCCTGTCTTCATAGCTTTTCTTAACTGGCATAAGGCAGTTAGTTGTAAATAATACAGCTCCCGGAATTGCATCGAACTCCTTCTGCTGATTCTGCCACGCTGTACCAAAGTTACCCTTTAAATGAGGATATTTATTAAGCTTAGGATATGCGTGTGCTGGAAGCATTTCGCCGTGTGTATATATATTTATTCCTTTATCCTTAGTCTGTTCAAGAAGCAGTTCCAGATCTTTTAAATCGTGTCCTGTTACAACAATAAATGGTCCTTTTTCTACATTCAAAGTAACCTTTACCGGTGAAGGATTTCCATAACTTGTTGTATTAGCCTTATCTAAAAGTTCCATACATTTCAAATTAACTTCACCAACTTCCATAACTACAGGAAGAAGCTGGCTTTCGTCCAAATCAAAGCTTATATATGAAAGAGCCTTATAGAAGAACTCATTAACTGTATCATCTGTATAACCTAACACCATTGCGTGATAAGCATAAGCTGCCATTCCTCTTATTCCAAAAAGAATAAGTGATTTTAATGAACGTATATCTTCATTCGCATTCCATATCTCATTCAAATCGTAATCATCTGTATTACCACATCTAGCCTCACAGGCACTACAGCCTGGTGATATAATATTCTTTTCATTATGAACCTTATCAATCATATCCTGTAATGTCTGATTATTAAAATTCACATTAGTTATTGTTGTAAACAGACCTTCGATTATTATTCTGTCTGTATTCTCTGTCTTAGGATTGCTTCCGCAGGTCTTAACAAGTCCTATAAGTGCACCTGTAAGCTCGTCCTGAAGCTTTGCTGTAGAAGCGTCCTTTCCACAGACACCTGCATTACCTGTACAACCTGAACATCCTGCTGTCTGCTCACACTGAAAACAAAACATTTTATTATCCATATATTTACTCTCCATTATTATAATCTATTTATCCTGGTGCTTCTGCACCCGACACGCTTATTATATTTAATGAAGAAGTGATTTTCTGTTGTTTATACAACATTTTTTCAAATTTATAAACGGAAAATATTATCTAGCATACTGCTAATAGCTATTTTTCAATAAATACATTTTTCCTATGATATTTTATATACTTTATATTCTCTTCTGTAATGTCTATTTTCATCTTAGCTGTTATATTCATATACATTCTGTTATTATCATCTAACCTTTCAGAAATTAAAATCCTGCCGGTATCATCAAATGAAATATATCCTCTATCAAATAACTTATCGTGATTAGGACACATTAACAGACCATTATGTATATCAAGCTTCTCATTTGCATCACTTATACTCCATGGTTTAATATGACTTGCCACCAATAATTCGTTCATATTAACATTGCACAAACAACATTTTTTATATTTATTTATTAATTTTTCTCTGAACTTGTCCTGATTAATTCTTACCCTGACAACCGCTTCTTTTTCTTTTCCTTCCAATTCCTCTGTGTATTTTTCTATTTCAGTAACTTTATTAATTTTATCTTTTTCATAGTTTTCTATAATCGTCTCTACTTTCCTATCTTCTTCTTCGTTTCCGTACCATATATTAGATTGCCCCAAACCTTTAACAACATATTTTCTATCATTTACGTCCAGCAGCACCACCTTCTCTGCATATATATTATATATATTATAAGTTTTATCTCTTTCTTGCCATAAAGTTTCCTCCATCTCTTTTTTATCTGCTTGTTTTTCAGTAAGTGCTACATAATAAGTCTCTATTTTTTCAATAACTATTGCAAAATTATATCTTGTTTAAGAAAATATTTTAATTTTAAAGATAAAAAATTCTTCATCCTGCAATGCTTTATATTCTATATTGTAATTATTCAGAATATTACTTACAATATACAAGCCTAATCCATTACTATTTTCCTTATTTAAATCAAATTTAACATCAAATATTTTATCCATATTCGAAATTTTATTGTTACCGTATGAATTCTCTATATATAACCAATCATCAACTATCCCAATATTAATTACCCCATTTACATCGGTATATTTTATCGCATTACTAATCAAATTAGATAAAATAATCTTTAACGCTGTTTTTCCTATATAAATATTCTCATCTGATATATAATTATTGACGGTTATTTTCTTTTGATTTGCTAATATTTCGTATTTTTTTAATATATCTTCTAGTGTATCATTTATTTTCAAATATTCTTCATCATTATTCAAATTTTCTATAGAATGAACTGATAATATTTGAGAAATATTTTTTGTTAAACTATCAACGATTTCAATACATTCATTAATATAAATATCTCTTTCTTTATATTTTCCAATATTGTATTTCATATTTTCCAGTATTATTTTAAGACTGGCAAGAGGAGTTTTAAGTTCATGGGATGCACCTTTAAAAAAGTCATATTTTAACTTTTCTAATTTTAAAATTTCTTTATTTTTAAATTCCAAATCGTCAATTGTTCTTAATAAAGTAGAATACAAATCATTAATTTGTTGTTTTAATTCTCCAACTTCATCATTAGAGCTAACTTTTAATCGCGTTTTTTTATCAAGTTTCATCATTTTATCAGTAACAATTTTTATTTCTTGTAAATTATTTTTTATTAATTTTGCATAAATTAAAGAAATAATAGCAGAAAATAAAATTGATATTAATAAAGAATATGGTAAAAATTTAAGGCTTAAATCTTTCGCATCTTTTTGCATATCAGCTGTAGAAACAAATTGTAGATTTATTTTTTCACCATCATTAAGCGTTATTTCTCTTTCTTCAATTATCAAAGAATTACTATCACTTTCTAAATTAACATTTATATCATCTTTGATTTGTATTTCATTTTTATTATTTTTTTCTTTTATAAATGCTTTTATTTCACTACTCTTAGAATAAAGCTCCAAAGTTTGTTCTATATATTTTATTTCTTTTCCATTCATATTACTAGAAATTTCATTTGCCATATTATGAATCTTTTCTTTTCTCGTCTCCAAATATGTTTTAGGAAAGATAAAAAAAACTAATGAATGAACTAATATAATTATTATTCCAAGAACAGAAAATATTTGTATGAACATTTTGGGAAATATCTTTAATTTTTTCATTTTCTCTCCAATTTATATCCTACATTTCTTATAGTAGTTATACAGTCTAATTGTAATTTTTTTCTAAGTTCTTTTATATATACATCTATTACTCGATCATAAGGAGTTTCTTCGCTATCTTTCCATACATAATCAATAATTTGCATTCTTGTTAACACTTGTCCATTATTATCCAATAAACATTTTAATACTTCTAGTTCTTTTGCATTTACATCTATTTCTTCACCATTTATTTTAGCTGTATAGCTATTAAAATTAACCGATAGATCCTTATATTCAAACTTCTCTAAATGTCCATAATTCTTCTTAATTAAAGAATCTATTCTAGCCTTTAAGACCGGCAATGAAAATGGCTTTTCTATATATCCATCTGCCAAATTAGTAAATGCATCGATTTTATATTCTTCATCACTAAATGCAGTCAGGATTAGAATTGGCAAATTGCTTTTCTTTCTAATTTCTTTCAACACTTCTAAACCATTTATAAAAGGTATCTGAATGTCTAAGATAACCAGATTTATATCGCTATTAAATTTTGACAATGCTTCTCTTCCATCTTTAGCTTGAATAACTGTATATCCAAATTCTGAAAGATATTCACTTATCCCCTCTCTTATTATATTATCATCTTCAACGGTTAATATTTTCATGTATACCTCCACTTAAGCATATTCGCTTATATTGTACAGCATATTATTGGATATTTAAAAGCAAAAAAATTTTTGGTGCTAAAAAGCACCAAAAATTTTATTTATTGTCAATTAATAATTCTTTTGGATTCCTTCTTAATATATTGAATGAAGAAATAATCAATGATACAAGAAGTACTAAACTCATAAATATAACTACATAAATTATGAATTTAGGTAATACATTTATATCTAAACTTGATAATGTCTTGTTAAATCCTTCAGCTTCTGCCCCACCACCTAATTGGCTAGATGCAGATTGTCTAGCTATTTGTTTAGCTATATCACCAGTAACCTTATTCAATATATTATTCCCAAGCTTATCAGCTGTATATTGAGCTAAGAAATAAGAACCAACGAATGCGGGGATTGATATAAATACCATCTCAATTAGGAATTGACCAAAAATTTCTAATTTTGATATACCTAATGATAGTAATACTGCTATTTCTTTCTTTCTGGCATTCATCCATAAGAATAATAATAATGAAACTACAACTCCTGCAAATATTAATGAGCCAACAAATAATTTATTTGAAATTGAGTAGATACCTGATATAGATTGTTGTAATGCAGGGTAATTTGATGAACTTTTAATCAAATTATATGCTCTCCAATTTATATCTAATTTCCCAAGATCTTTTATTACACTATCAAGATTCTTATCACCTTTTACAAAGAATGTTGCATCTTGGTATACAGCTGTATCTTCTGTATTACCATAAACTTTAGCAGCTGTATGAACATCAGTGATTAATGTATTTTCGTATAGTTCTTGTGCTGCACTTACTCCACCGCTATTATGCCCATCGAATAGACCTTTAATTTCTACTTCTACTGTTTCATCTGCACCTTTCTCATTATCAGCATCAAATAAATTAGATTTTATTTTTATCTTATCTCCAACTTTAAGATTATTTTTTTCAGCTAAATCTTTATGCATTAAGATTTTATTTTTATCTTCATTTTCTAAATGCTTTCCTTCTACTAATTTATATGCTTCTGATACAAATTTTGTTTCTTTTGATGAGTCGTTAACTCCAGTTAACATAACTGTTCTTTTAAAATTCTTCGCTCTTTCAGGTGATTGATTCGCAAGAGTCTCTTTAGTTTCAATAATATCATAATCAACTAAATCTGCAACACTGTTTATTCTTTTTACATAAGAGTCTATACTATCTGTTTGAGATATCTTTTTAATATCTTCACCTTTTACATTTCCTCCACCTCTAGGTGTTCCTGGATTTACTTGTCTATTTATCTCCATAGAAAAACTATTTGTTATATTAGCAAATGTTTCTTTTGAAGCTCTGTCCGTAGCATCTTTAATAGATAAACTTATAAGACTTAAAGTTGACATAGCCAAAATAACTAACATAATAATTATTGATTTTAAGCTTTTTCTAGTTATATAAGCAAATGCATTTTTTATCATTATTCAACCTCCAAATTCATTTTATTTACTTTTTTCAACTTTTTACCACTTAGTTCTAAAATGATATCCGCAGAATCTGCTACTTCCTTACTATGTGTTACAACTATTACACATTTATTTCTATCTTTAGCTAATGTCTTTAATATATTAATTATTTCTCCGGCAGTAACACTATCCAGATTACCAGTAGGCTCATCAGCTAGTATTATTGGAGCATCTGATACCAATGCTCTGGCAATAGCTACTCTTTGCTGCTGTCCACCAGATAATTTCATAACATTTCTTTTTATTTGTTTTTTATCTAAACCTAGTTCAAACAAGATACTTTCATCTGCTGATTTATTTACTAATCTAATATTTTCAATTGGTGATAAATAATCTATTAAATTATAGTTTTGAAATACTAAAGATATATTATTTTTTCTATGATTACTATATCCTTTCTTTTGTATATCTTCATTCTTAAACAATATTTGTCCTGTTTGAGGTTTATCAAGTCCAGCAAGTAAGGAAAGAAGTGTAGATTTTCCTGTTCCTGACTTTCCTACTATCGCATAAAACTTCCCAAGTTCAAATTTTTGATTTACTCCTGACAAAACTTTTTCTTTAGAATTGGCATAACTATATGATACATTCTTTATTTCTAATATTTCCATCATTTTCTCCTAACTTATTTTTGATAATATTTCTTTAGGCTTCTTGATTAATATTAATGAAGAAGCAAATACAACTGATAAAACAATAATACTTATTAATATTAAATAACTTTGTCCAAGTGTTGTAATATTTAACATAAAACTATCATTTATTAAACTTCCACCAGAAATCATTGAGTCCTCTGAGTTAACGATTCCACCTGCAATTACTTTTAGTAATACATTTCCTAAAAATAAGGAAGATATTATACTTGGTATCGATATGAATAATAACTCGAATATAAATTGCATTATAATTTGTATCTTAGATGTTCCAATAGATAAAAATATACCTATTTCATAAATTCTTTCTCTTAACCATAGAATCAAGATTAATGAAAGAACAACCATCCCACCTAACATAATAGAATAAGTCATTATTTTTATTATGTGTTTTATTCCACTCACTGACTCCAAAGACTCTTCAAACGCATTAGAATCTTTTTCAACAAAATACTTTGACTCATCAATTTTAAGCTCTTTCAATTTGTTTAAGGCTAAGTCTGTAGATTCTGCACTACCAGAATACATTAAAATTTTATTTGCGATTTTATTATTTTCTGATTTATTTAATATCTCTTGGCTTGTTGAATAATCTACAAACACCATATTTTCACTAAAATCAGAAGATAATCCTGTATATGTTTCCTGTTTTTTACCAGAAAAGCTCCCTATAATTTTAAATTTATGACTTTTTATTTTTCCACTTTTTTCAATATCTAGTAATTCAAGATCAACTTCATCACCTAATTTTAGATTGTTTTGTTTAGCAAATTCTTCATGAACAATAATTGAATTCTTATCATTTTCTTCTATATTTTTACCTTCTTTAATTGTAAATACTCCACTACTAAACAAAATATTTCTTTTAGTATTATTTGTAGCTTCGAGTGAAACAACATTCTTAAATTCGTCAGATAAATCTTCTCTATTTATTCTTTGTTCTCCGCTAACTACTTTAGCATCTTTTAGTTTTGCTAATCCATCATATTGAATTATTTTTTCTTCAATTTCTTTTAATTTTTCAATATCTTTAAATTGATTAACATTAAAATATTTACCATCTTTTTTTGTTATTGATATTGAAGAATTAGAACTTTCATATAAAGCCTTTTCTATTTCATTGCTTGATTTCATTATTGTTAAACAAGAATACAAACAAGATAGAACTATAGTCAATATGATAAAAATTATTAAAGTTCTATTTCTCTTTCTTGTAATATATGCTATAGCATTTTTTATCACTTTCCTAACTACTCCTCTCTATTTTCTTACTCCATAACTAATTGCATCCACTGGACAAGCATTTTTACATCGTCCACATCTGATACACTCCAGATGATTGCAATTCTCAACTGGATCTATATTCATTTGGCAAACTTTTTTACATTTTCCACAATTAATACATTTATCCTTATCCAATCTATATCTAAATATTGAAATAGGGTTAAAAATTGAGTAAATAGCTCCAAGTGGACATATATATTTACAAAAAGGTCTATATATAATTATAGAAAGTAACAAAGTAACTATTAGAATGATTCCTTTCCAATAATACAAGAAACCTATCGCACTTCTCATACTTTTATTTAATAAAACAAGTGGTAATCCTCCTTCCAGCATACCAATCGGACAAATAAGTTTACAAAAATACGGAGAACCCTGACCTAAAATATCAACCAAAAATAAAGGTAATATTATTACAAATACAAGTAATATTATGTATTTCAATTTTCTCAAATGTTTATCAAACTTAAATGTTTCAACTTTTTTAAAAAAGGGAATCTTGTGTAGCAAATCTTGAATCAATCCAAATGGACACAGCCATCCACAAACAAATCTTCCCACCAATGCTCCTATAAAAAACAAAATCCCAACTATATAATAACTAATCTTATATTTTGAATTTCCAATTACTGCCTGTAGTGATCCTATTGGACAAGAACCTTTTGCTCCCGGGCATGAATAACAATTCATACCCGGAACGCAAATTTTCTTTAAATTCCCACCGTAGATTTTACCAGTCTTAAACCCTTCAAAGTAAGAATTAGTAATTAAAAACCAAATGGATTGAAATAAATGCCTAAAACGATCTCTTATTTTATATTTATCTTTTTTTGTACTACCATTTATAATATTTTTAATTCTATCCAATTCCAATACACTCCATACAAATTCTTATCGCCTTATCCAAGACAACTTTAGTTTCTCCATTACTATGACCATAGTAAATCATCGCCATACTAATAAAGATAATTAATAAAGACAAGGCACGGCTTTTTAAAAACTTATTAACCATATACCAATCACCGCTTTACTTTTATTTATTTTTTATTTTTTCCAATTCTTTTTCAATTACCTGCTTCCATTCCTTTGCACTCTTTGCCCCAGAATAAGTATCACCTACAATATTTCCATTACTATCAACAAAGAAAGTCTCTGGCATAGCCTGTATACCATTCAATCTACCATTAAAGTTTGTCTTATCTGGCATTAAGAAAGGATATGAAGCCTTTGTCTTTTCATGTATTAACTTTGACTTTTCAATTGCTTCCTTGTTTTTACCGTTATCACCAACAGTATCTGTAACAACTCCAACGATATTTACACCCTTGCTTTTCATTTCATTCTGAACCTCAACCAAATCAGGAATTTCCTTTACACAAGCTGTACACCAAGTTGCAAATACATTTACCATAGTAAGATCATACTTCTCAAAATCTTTACTTGTAAAATCCTTGCCATTTATGTCCTTTGTTGATAGTTTACGTAAATCTTTAACCGATTCTTTGTTAAATGCTTCTGTATTTTCTAAATCAGTTTTTTCTGATAGCACAAAACCATTTTTAGGACGTTCTTTTTTATCTATAATCTGAATCTCAGTTCTTTTTAATTCATCCAGAAGATTACTTTCAGCTCCGCTATTTGTGCTTAAATAGCAATCGTATTTTCCATCACTTGAAACTCCTATTTTAGTATGAGTATCACATTTTGTAATTTTAGATATTTTTTCTTTTGATGTATTTTTTTCGAATATACCAATAGTCCCAATTCTTTCAAGCTCATTTTTCCAATTTTTATATCCATCGCCCATCTTTTCTATAACTGCATTCTTTTGTTCTTCTGTCATTTTTTCAAATGTCAAAATAGCATACTTTAGTTCTTTATCTATAGGACTTTGATTATCTAACATCGCTATCTTTTTATCAGCTATATAATTTCTAAATTTGTCTGAGAGTTTAAATTTAAGCCCTAAATATTCATAAACATATTCTTTCTTTGCCTCCAATGTATAATCTGATGGCTTAAAAGTTTCATTTTTGCCATTTGCATTAATTGACATGCCTGCCTCTTCAGAACTTATGGATTGTCCTTCCTTAATTTTATTGTTTTCATTACTTTTTTGACACCCAACTGCGTTTAAGCTCAAACATAATGCAAATAATAGGCATGCTCCTCTTGATACTATTTTCTTCATAAATTATTTCTCCTTTATTTTTTACACAATAGTATTTTATAGCTACTTTCAATAACATTCTACACACCTTTTATGAAACGTTGATGAAATATAATTTTTTATTTTTCCTACACTTTGAATTATACAGGAAGCCAGTCTGTAATTTGGTGGTATCTTTGCCAATCTTGACAGTAATACCCATAATTCTGTTAGCCACGGTCGATACCTCCTTCCGTAAAAATGGGCATAAAAAACAGATTTCTCCAGGCATGAAAAAAGCACCAACCATTTCTGATTGATGCTTTCAAATTATTTTGTTTTTGTAAATCTTTTTAATTGCGTATCCACATCTCTTCCACCGTACATAACACGTATAATCGTAACCACTTGTGTATCATCATCCGGAATATATAGAACAAGATAAAATACATGCTTCAAGCCTATCAAGCTGACCACTTGCATTTTCTGGTGACTTCAGTTCAAAAGCAATGTATTCGAAGATTCCACGAAGGTCTATCTCGGCCTGATCTTAAATCTCGATATCATAAATCATAAACTGTAATCCTTGCGGATATCAGCAAAAACAGATTTTGCTGATCTAGTACGACCAGCCTGCATATCCGCATATCCTTTCTCTAGTTCTGCATTCATCTGTGCTTCTGATAATGCACTAATGTCTACAGGACGAGCGGATGGCATTTTCACTTCAAAAATTAAAATTCGCCTCCCGTAAGTCTTACTTTTTCTCTCTTTATATGTGCATTCTTTTGCTGAAAAGGATTACAAATTGGCACTTTAAGAGAAGTCATTTATTTTTAAATTACATTTTACGGAAACTCAAGAAATAATAATAAACGCAGGGAAAAGTTCTATTGCTCTTCTCTGCGTTTGTGTACAAAAGTACGATTTTCTCATACTGGACCATCGGTTTTGCTTTAGCTGTTTTCATCAGACTTTCTATATTTCAGTGGTGAAACTGTATAGGCTTTTTTGAAACTTCTGATAAAATAGCTTACATTCTGATACCCACTCTGCAAGGCTACCTCCGTAACCGGCATATCGGTATCCTGTAACAGCTGTTTTGCATGCTCCAACCGTAAATATGTAATATATTGCGACAGTGTAATATGAAAATGTTCCTTGAAATACCGTGATATATATTTTTCTGAAAGATGAAACTGTTCTCCAAATTCCTTTAGGGATATCTTCCCTGTAAAGTTCTGCTGTATATATGAAACCATCTCTTTTTCCACAATATTTCTGCCATTTGTATCATTTTCTATTACAAGTCCCTTTTCCCACATTTCAAGAATAAATTGTAAAAGAATTACCTTTGTCTTTATCTGTGCAGCTATTTTTGACTCACTTTCATCCGTTTTTGCCATATATATATCAATCAGCTGCTCACACAGTTCTTTTGCCGTATCTTTTACTCTTGGACATATCATCAGATGACCGCTGTTTAACGGTTCAAGCAATTTATCGTCTAACATGTCATCTGTGAAAAAAGATATATATTTTAACGGAAATAGAAAAGTAAAATAATCCACGGTGCCGGTTTGTGAGCCCATGAGATGCAGACTTCCCGGCGATACCACAAATGCGTCCCCGGCTTTTCCAATATAACTCTCCCCCGATATACTTACCGTCAGAAAGCCACTTTTTACATATATAATTTCAAGTTCATCATGCCAATGTACGGGTATCTGAAATGACCGACCTTTATTCTTTATGTGATAAGTACTAAATGGGTCGTCCTTTGTACCATGTGGTTTATTTTCCTTTAATTCAAAATACATAGCCGCTCCTACAATTCTACAAGACTCTTACTTTTCCATTTTCCGCTTTTCCATCTAAGCACCATCCCAACAGCTCTTGCACACTCATCACCTGCCATTGCAATATATGCGCCTACTGCCTGAAGTCCCATATGTATTCCAAGAAAATACGTTCCGACAACCGCAAACAGATACATAAATATCGCACCCATTATAACCGGAAAAATTGCATCTCCACTCGTTTTTAATGCCTGACCATACACAAGATTTGTCACCCTTCCAAATTCAAGGAATATATCTACTATCAGTAACTTTACTACAAGATTAATCATCTGTGTATCATCCGTAAATATATGCACGATAAAATGTCCGGATAATGCAAACGCCACAGAAAAGCACGTCGCTGTTATGAGACCATATAGCACCGCTTTTCGTGTACCCCTGTCACATTCTTCAAACTCTTTTGCTCCAATTCTCCAGCCAGTCATAATAGCGTTAGCCTGCGCAAGCGCAGCGCCTACACAATACGAGAAATTTGCAATCTGCATCGCATACGAACGTGCTGTAACATTCATTCCGTCCGCATCCATCTGGTTCATAAAACGTACCACAAATGTCATTGCTACATTATAAAGTGCTGTTTCGAATGCAGACGGAAAACCTATTTTAACAATCTGTGCAAGTATTTTTCGTGGCTGTGCACGCTCAGGACTTTGCTTTGCTTTTATAAGTACAGCTCCCATCGCTGCTACAATAATAAGATTCACAACCTTTGAAATAACTGTTGCAACAGCAACTCCCATTACTCCCCAGTGAAACACAAACAGAAATACTGAATTGAGTATAATATTAATGACATTACCAACAACCGTCCCTATTAAGGAATGTTCTGTATATCCAAACACTCTTAAATAACTGGAAAAAATAGGAATCAGTGCATTTAAAAAACTTGCACCTCCAACAATTTTAAGGTATGTTTCAGCAGGTTCAAGCAAAGCCGGGGCAATACTTACTATTTTGAGTATTCTACCAGAAAAAATGGCAAGAATACCAGACATCATGATACCTGTCAATGCATTAAATATAAGTCCAAGCTGTCTGGCCTGATATGCAATTCCAGGTCTTCCCGCCCCGATATTTTGTGACATAACCGCTACCATACCAGATGATATTACCCCGAACATAATGATAAAAACACCTATATATGTATTTGCTGTTCCGACAGCCCCCACAGCCTGGTCACTTACAGATGATAACATAAGTGTATCGACCATACCTGAAAGCATATAAAATAAAGTTTCTAAGCATATTGGCACGGACAGTTGTGCCAATGTTTTTCTTTCACCTTCCATGTTTTCCTCCCTAAATACTAATATAACATATATTATCAATAATATGATATATTTCCACATATTTCTTGTATAATATCATGCAAAAATTGCACTATTTCTACTTCTATTTACGAATGGAGAAAAACACAGTTCTAATTTGCTGTATTTTCTTTCATTTTCCATATGCTGCACCGTGCCAGTGTTTTACTTCTGCAGCAATGTTGAAAACCTGACGGCTTTTTGTTGTTTATATTTATCACAAGATACCATTAAACTTTGTGATTGTATCACTCTGTTATGAAGTGACTTTTGTCAAGAGTTAATTTCAAGAAAATATTTCTTAACTCCGGTCACATTTGTTTTCCTGACAGCATTGGAAAAGAGCCCTAGTTTAACAGTCCCCGGCAGTTGGCCACTCTGTTATACGTGGATTGCTTACCTACAGGCTAATGGTCCGCCATTGGGTTCTACGATCTAAAAGCGTGGATCACAGTGTTTCATATGCGCACATAGAAAGGACGTAGATAACCCAGACCTTACAGTGACCACAGCTCTTTTCTAATACTGTCAGATTGTTTCATTGTTACATTGTGGCAGAAAAAGCTGCACATTGCTTCTTTTTCTGCTTGACTGCCCTTTTATCATAAACAGCTGATTGTCAAGGACTTAGCCGCCACAGCGGTGCCTGTACCCTTGACTGGCAGATGACTATGATACATCTCTACGCTGCTTTCATTTCGATATTATCTGTCATCATGCCCAATACAAAACATGCCAGTTCTCTTGCTATTGCAGCTACTGCCACATTTCTTTTCTTTCCATGACGTATGAATTTATAGTATCTGCTCCGCAATCTCGTATTCGCCTTATCAGCATACGCAATTACCTCTGCTGTATTACCATTCTGCCTTGCTCTTAATTCTTTTGATTTGTGCCCCACAGCACCCTTGCAGATTCCGCTAGATGCCTCTATCAGAAGCTGTCTCAAATGACTGTTTCCTGCTTTTGTTATTCCAAGGCGGTGTATGCTGTCTGAGCTTGAGTTTTCTCCAGGAGCAAGTCCAAGATACGATGCATACTGGTTCCCTTTTGCAAATCTTTCAAACTCTCCGGTTTCAACAATCAATGACAATGCTGTATGCGTCTTGATTCCAAGAAAACATTTCATTTTTTTGACTTTGTCGTAATACTTTGTCTGCTCCGCGATTTCCTCGATCCGCTTATCATATCTCTCAATCTAAATTCCAATTTACCCGTAAAATTTTGATTTATCGCTCTGTTTTGCAAGCTCAACAAATTCACTTTGTAGCTCCATACTAGGAATATGAATTTTCACTTTGCTGACTCTATCACTATTTAGATTTTTAACTGTAGAGCCGTTAGCAGACCCATCGAACTGTCTCTGCACCAAATCAGATCGTAACTCGTAATAGAAAAACATAGGGTCCAAATAATCCTGATAATCAGAAATAATTAACCAACCATCGTGAACACATCCATCAATCCCCAAAATATAAGGACGTCCAAAAGACATTGAATTAGAGAGTATAAAATCACCTGGCTTTACAGCACGTGATTTTTTAGCACCGTCTTGTGTGATTTTTTCGGATGTACGAATTATATAAACATCATCTTCTCCGGCATCTCCTATTTTGATCCAATTAACACCTTCTGGATCATCCGTTACATATTTAGAAATAGGTCTGGGTGATGAACCTCTACATATGCTCGCAACATCACCTATCGTTTTCATTCCTTCATTTTCCAAACCAAACATCTCGATAAATTGCGACTTAACGAGCTCATCAGTGGCTAAAATAAGCTTTTTATACTTATCCTTCATGTCGTAAATAGCCCATAAGATCTCCGCCAATTTACGCTGTTCTTCCAAAGATGGTAACTCAAATTTCAGTTCTTTTAGATCTCTCCAATTTATGGTTGGAGATAAAGATCCAACAGAAATCTTAATCGCTGCATCTAAGAAATAATCTGATTTTATAAACATTGGGAAGAAATCTTTGTCGATTACATCTTCCTTTGGTCTTAGCACCATACCATGTGCAGAGAATATTCCATCAAACGGAGCTATTGCAACTTTCTTCTGATATGCTCTTCTTTTTCCAAAAAGCACATCTCCCTTTTTCATGATTAGCTTGTCACCCTTAGGTGCAACATCAGCTCCGTACCTTGTGACGTAAATACTGTCTGAATCCAAATGTTCTAAACCTAGATATGTGTACTTATCCTCATCAACAGGCTTCTTCTTTTCAGTACTATTAAATGCGATTTCATCGAACTTAAAAGTTCCCATTATGCACACCTCCTCATATCGAAAATGCGCATATTTTCAGTGCATCTATGCCCGATAAATTGCGATTTCACCAATTCGTCAGTCTTATTTATTAAATCTTCATACGCATTCTTAGTTTCATTGATTGACCATAATGTTTCAGCTAATTTGCTTTGTTCTGGCATTAATGGAAGCTCTATAGCAAATTCTTTTAAATGTGTCCATTTTACACGAGGTGATAAAGAGCCAGCTGATTTTCCTACAGCAAAATCAAAAAGGAAATCATTCTGAATTATGAAAGGCAAAAGATCAGGATCAACCTTGTCTTCTATTGCTCTTATTACAGTAATATCTCCGGAGCAAATTCCATCAAATGGTGCTACTGCTGCCTTTTTTAGGTAAGCACGTCTTCTACCAAATAAAACATCCCCTTTTGAGAATTCCTTAGTAAACGTATTCTCTGTATCTTCACTCCATGATGATAACGTAACGTTTGATGGCGTAAGATGTTCTAGTCCAACGATTCTTATTCCAGTTTTATCACCTTTATTTGATGATTTAGCCTCAATTGCAATATCTCCGAGCTTAACTGTTGCCATTACCATCACCTCCAATCATTTCATTTATCGATTCAAAATGTCTTGATGCCATTTCAGCAGCTTCTTTCCAGTCTGAATAACATTCTTGGACAGTTCTATCATCTTCTTTTTCCTCGCTACTTGTCTGAATATACAAAGGAATACTAAGAGAGTAATCATTCTTTGCTATATCCTTTATAGTAACCACTTTAGCGATGTCACCATCTGACTCATATTTATCGTATGCTTTAGCAATCTTTTCAATATGCTTGTCTTCTAGATAACTCTGAGCATTCTTTCGTGTAACTTCGTTTAGTGCATTAATAAATAACACTTGTCCTTTACGATTTACAGCTTTTCTTGTCCTGCAAATGATAATGCATGCCTCCATTGGAGAGTTGTAGAAAAGATTAGGTCCTAAACCAATTACACATTCCACCAGATCAGACTTAACTAACTTCTCTCTCATGTCTTTCTCTTCATTTCTGAATAGAACACCGTGAGGAAACAGTATTGCACAGCGTCCAGTCTTTTCATCAAGACTTTTTAATATGTGTTGGAAAAAAGCATAGTCTGCACGTCCTTGAGGTGGTGTTCCTAAAAAGTTGCGTCCGTACTTATCTGACTCAAAAGCTGTTCTATCCCACTGGCTTATAGAGTAAGGAGGATTTGCTAAAATCAAATCAAATTGCTGTAATTTCGAGTGATCCGTAAACGCAGGTGTTTTTAATGTATCCGCATTTACAATATTGAAGTCCTGTACACCATGAAGAAGAAGATTCATTCTTGCAATCGCTGATGTAAGAGTTACAATTTCTTGTCCGTAGATAGAAAGATTTCTCCATTCAAGTCCTTGTTGTTTCAAATATGCAACCGCAGAAATTAACATACCTGCGCTTCCACATGTAGGATCATAAATTGACTCACCCGGCTGTGGTTTAAGCATTTCTGTCATTAAATTAACTACAGTTCTGTTTGTATAAAATTCCTGTGCTGTATGACCGCTATCATCTGCAAACTGCTTGATAAGATATTCATATCCCTGACCTAATTCGTCAGCAGGACAATTTGCTATAGATAATGTTTTAGTGCTGAAATGCTCCAGCATGTCTTTCAAAAGTCTGTCCGGTAAACGATTCTTATTAGTCCAAGATGCGTCACCAAAGATACCATGAAGCTTCTCAGGATTTGCAGTTTCAATCTTATGGAAAGCTTCAATAATAGCTTTACCAACATCCTGCGATACGTTTCTTACATCATTCCAATGTGCTCCATCCGGAATCTGGAACTGATGGTTTTCTTCCCAATCAAGTGCCTCTTCACCAAACTCAGCTCTTACCTTCTCACATTCCTCGTCATAAACATCACTAAGACGTTTGAAGAATAAAAGTGGGAAAATATATTGTTTGTATGCTCCAGCATCAACATGCGTACGAAGAAGTACTGCTGATCCCCAGAGGTATTTTTCTAATTCATCAATCGTAATCTTACTGCTCATCGACATAACCTCCTTCAATCAACAATGATTTCATCTTTGCTTCTGCTTTCTTAACATTTTCCAATGCTTCGAAATATTGTGCTCTTACTATTTCTGGAGCAACAACCTCTTGTTTTTTCTTTTCAATATAGGTATTTACTGCAAGCGTATTTCCTGCTGCATCTAAATCCGCAATAGATACAATCTTACATTTTTCAATGACATCTTTATACTCCTGATAAAGCTTGAACACTTCATTGATATCTTTCTCTTCCATTACGTTTTGAGCACGTTTTGGAGTATAGATATTTGTCGCATCAATCAAGCAAACCTTACCTTTATGTTCTGGTCTCTTTTGATTATTCAAGAACAAAATACAAGCAGATACGCCAGTTCCGTAGAACACACCACCTGCAAGAGCTACTACCGCTTCAATCAAATCACTCTTGATAAGCTGTTCACGAATATCTCCTTCTTTACCGCTATGGAATAAAACTCCCTGTGGAAGAACAACTGCAACTTTACCGTCCATCGGTTTCATGGATTTAATCATGTGCTGAAGCCATGCAAAATCTGCATTAGAATCTGAAGGACAACCCCACATATTACGGCCATACTTATCTGATTCAAAGCTATCAGCGCCCCACTTCTCCTGACCAAATGGCGGATTTGCAAGAACACAATTAAATTTCTGAAGCTGTCCATGTTCAATAAACTTTGGTGTTCTCAAAGTATCACCCTGTGCAACCTTAAAGTCGCTAGCACCATGTAAGAACAGGTTCATTCTTGCAATTGCTGATGTCGATAAATTATTCTCCTGTCCATAGATTCTTCCGTAAGTCATTTGCTTATCGCCAATATGACGAATTGCCTCAATCAGCATACCGCCAGTACCACAAGCTGGATCGTATACAGTGTCTCCTGGCTTAGGATCCATCAGCATAACCATCAATTTTACAATCGTTCTTGGTGTGTAATATTCACCAGCATTTTTCTTAGATAGATCAGCAAACTTCTTGATGAGGTATTCATATGCATCACCCATTACATCTGCGCTATAGTTTTTATTACCGACCTTCAGACTAGACATGTGTTCGATCAAGTCTTTTAATCTTTCATCTGTAAGCTTTGTTTTGTCGGTCCAAGTAACATCATCAAAACTTGAAAACACTCCGCTAAGAGTTCCTGGATTAGCTCGTTCAATACCATTCATAGCTTTGACGATAATCTTACCCACATCCTGACTTGCGTTTCTCAAATCCTTCCAGTGACAACCCTCTGGAATTACAAAGCTGTGATTTTCATCAAATGCAGCAAATTCCTCATCACCACCTGAAAGTTCTAATGCTTCCTGAGTTTCTTCATCATAAACATCGCTTATTCTTTTAAAGAACAAGATCGGTGTTACATAGTCCTTAAACTCATCTTGGTTAATTGGACCTCTCAAAATATTACAAGCTTCATACAAGTGAGCAAATAGCTTCTGGCTTGTTGTCTCTTCGTTTTCAGGGATAGAATCTTTCAATTCTTGATCCGCTGTCTCTGTCGCTGATTGAATCATAGATTCTCGACCTCCCGTCTTAACTTTTTTATCTTCAGAACGTTTTATTCTAACGCTCATATCATCGTGCATTTTCTCCATCACCGGAGGATATTTGTTTTCAAATAGTATCAATAGCTGCATAAGCTTCTGATCTAAGAATGTTAATGCATGCTTTCTTATATCTGTTGGAATACCATAATATGCTTCTGCAACTCCACCACAGATAGCTGCAACCGTATCACTGTCTCCACCAATAGATATTGCATTTCTAATTGCATCTTCAAATCCAGTAGACTCGAAGAAGGCCTGTAAAGCTTGTGGTACTGTTTCCTGACAAGTTTCATTGAAATGATATGTATCGCGAATTTCATCCAAAGTGAAATTCATTGGATAATAATTCTTATCAATGTAATCTCTTATTTCAAAGATATTGCTTCCCGTCTTGGCCATAAAAATCGCAACAACGGTCGCTTCAGCACCTTTAATTCCTTCTGGATGATTATGACTAACTTCTGTCACTAATCTTGACAGTTTCTTAGCTTCCTCAATACTATTAGCAGCAAAACCAGCTGCACTTACTCGCATTGCAGCTCCGTTTCCATAACTGTTATACGGCTTAGGATCATCAGAAAAAATCCATCCATAAAAGCTTCCACCGTATCCACAGTTGGGATAATTTCTACCAACGTTCTGCATACATTCAATCGCATTTTTCGATAAATCACTATAGTCTTTTTTACTTACCAATATCGCCTGAGCAATTGCTAGACTCATGATACTGTCATCGGTAGGAAAACACTTATAAGTTAAAAACTCAAAATCTTTACTTCTGTGATTATTCCATTCAAAACGAGACCCGACGATATCTCCGATAATCGCTCCCAACATCTAACGACCTCCTTAAATTCTTGCTTGAAGTCTTGATAATGTTGAAGTCCATCTATTTTCTGCTTCTTGGATGGCTTTCTTATAAACTTCAAGTTCTCTTGTATATTCCTCGGCTATTGATCTTTGTTCTTCTATAGAGGGAAGTGGAATTTCTATATTATTCAATTCCTTATAACTTATATTCATCACAGCTGTACCCTGCTGTCTAGTAACTAGCATCTTTCGTCCAAGTGGACTGTCAAAGAAGAGCTTTAAGTAAGTTGTGGATAAACTTTCGTCTGTAGCTCTAATAACTATTACATTCGATGAAGCAATACATGGATATGTCTGCTCCTCAAATATTGCTATTCTTATAGCTGTTCCTCTTGCAGGTATTAAAAGGTCACCTGTCTTAAGAATATAGTTTGTAATCTTACGATCCTCTTCATCTAAATGGTCCAAAGAGGAATAATCAATTTCATACTCACCAATATTAGAAATATTAACAACACCAATACTTCCGTTAGGATCTTTTCGATTGATTGCTTTTCCTCTAAAAATAGAAGCAACCGTTCCAAGCTCCTGCTTTTTCACATTTGACTCCTGGAATTTTATCCAATCTTCATCTTGAGCCTCAAATATTCTATCAACGTTCCAATCTCCCATATCTGTCAGCTCATCTTCGAGTACAAATGTGTCATCTTGAACTACAATCTTTTTATTTCCTGTTTTACGTGCATTTTCATCTTCAAAAACAAATCTCTTGATGGTAACTTCATCCGTTCTTCCAGTTGTAATAGTAAGAAGGAATGTCTTTACTCCTGTATTATCAAAAATCCCTGATGGCAAATCAGATATCTCTTTTAGACAATACATTGATTGCAAGAACTCTCTTAACTCTTTTACTGTTCCACCAGCAAATGTAATTTTAGCCGGTAACACAATTGACAAGATACCCTCACTTCTTAAATGAAGAGCTAAGTTCTCGGCAGCAATCATGTCATACTCTCTGCAAATAAACTCCGAGCTTTCATCAGCTTTATCTCTGACACCGAACACTGGAACAGATAAAATCAAATCAAATTTTTCAGATGTAAATTCATACTGATATATATTTGTCTGCTTGATATCAACCATGTCATTGTCGTCAAACATCTCATTTAAGACTTTGTAATAAAACGCATCAATTGTTGTCAATGTAAAATGAGAATCAAAGTGTGCTTCAACAAGCCTTTCTAAGAATGGTGAAAACTTCTCCGCTTCTGCAATGAGAACTTCTTGAAAACCATCGATGAAATTTTTTTCCATTTCATCAACAACTGACTCAGGAACTCTAAACTTTGATCTGTCATCCCCATATTCTAAAATGTCAGTCCAACTAAGTTCATCAAATCCCTGTAAAGTTCTATAGATATCAACAAATCTTTCTTTCTCTGGAAATGGATTAGGAATTTCAAAATCAGTAGCAACGCTTTCCATTAATTGATACAATTCGTCATAATCCATTTCGTTTTGAGCACAATCCTGAAGGACCATTACTTTTTTCAATACAGCTAAAACACTTTGATATTCATTCGGCGTATTATTCCCTCTTATTGCATTAAAGAATGAATACACTCTATCGATTCTTTTATCATTTTTTTTCATGAGCAGCTCCTCCTGCTGTTAGATATTCTAAACCTTCTAACGATAGAATATCATCATTCAAGTTCCTTGTCAATATATTTTGGTATTTACATACCAAATCTTGCAAGTCGTTAATTTTATCTTTATCACCTTATATACAATCGTTATAAGGTGAACACCAGGGTTCATTTTTTCTCGTTATCTATCCCCTAGTGTCAACCCTGCATTATGGACCAATTCCCATAAAGCCATTTTCAAGCATAAAAATAAAGGCTTTCCAGCAGCCAATCGTACTCATTAACGATAGCTCTATGAAAAGCCTTTTATTTACTACATATTTTTTTACTTCTTAGGGTTCACTTTTGACATCAAAACCACCGTCTCAACATGCCCTGTATTCGGAAACATATCCACGCAGCACCCCTTCTTAACCTCATACCCACTCTCCTGCAACATAACCAGATCTCTTGCAAGGCTTGTAGGCTTGCATGAAATATACACCATTGACTCCACGCCATAGTCAATTATTTTCTTAAGTGCCTTAGGATTGATACCATCTCTTGGTGGGTCGAGGACGATAAAGTCTGGCTTGTCCTTTATGTTATCGAGGGCATTAAGCACATCATCTGCGATGAACTCGCAGTTATCAAGTCCATTTATGCCCGCATTAATCTTGGCAGCTTCTACGGCTTCCGGTATTATCTCAACGCCAATGACTTTCTTTGCAACTGGGGCTAACATCTGCGCTATTGTTCCTGTTCCGCTGTACAGGTCGAAGATTACCTTGTCTTTGGTTGTTCCTACATAATCTCTTGCCTTTGAGTACAGGACTTCTGCGCCAAGTGAGTTAGTCTGGAAGAATGAAAATGTTGTAATCTTGAATTTAAGTCCAAGAAGCTCTTCTTCAATATAATCCCTTCCGAATACTATTTCTGTCTTTTCATTGATTACTGCATCGGCAACACTGTCATTGTAAGTGTGTAAGAAACCTGTTATCTCTCCGTCAAGTGACAGTGCTTTTAACCTGTCTGCAAGCTCGTTCATAGGGATATCATTTACTGTAGTTGTTACAATGTCCACAAGGATTTGTCCTGTCTTTACAGCTTTTCTTACAAGCAAATGTCTAAGATACCCTTCGTGCTTCATTTTATGGTAATAAGTGAGATTTTTCTCTAGTGCATAATCATATACACACTTGAGTATTTTTCTGTAATCATTATCCACAATCTTACAGCCTGTTACTGTTACTATATCATACATACTGTTTCTCTTATGTAAACCGAGGGCTATCGGACCATCTTTTACCTCATCGCCAAATGAGAATTCCATTTTGTTACGGTATTCACTTGATACAGGGCTTCCAATTATTCCCTCCCACTCATATTCTGTATTAATAACAGGAGCAAGAAGCTTCTTCACTGCATTTTCTTTCATCTTTAACTGTTCTTCGTACCTTACAGTCTGATATACGCAGCCACCGCATTTGCCAAAATGCTCACATCTTTCGTTAGTTTCTGTATCTGCCTGACAGACAACTTCAAGAAGCCTTCCTTCACATTTGCCGTGCTTCTTCTTGTTTACCATAAATTTAACTGTCTGTCCCGGTATTGAATTCTTTACCACAACCTTTTCCTCTATAGTCTGTCCATCTTCCTCTGTCTTAACTATTACATTTCCCTTATTAGGAAAATCCACGCTTTCTACATAACCTGTATATATGCCGCCTTTTTTCATCTTTTATCTCCAATCCTTCTATATAATCAATCAGGAAACTAACCCTGTCCTTATTCTTTATCAATTTTTTATACGAACCAACCACCAGCTAACCAGCCTTTCTCCCACATCACCGAACATCTAAAAAACCACTGGCTGTAAGCCAGCCAGTGGTCTTTGTCTTAATCATTCTTTAATTGGCAGAATAATTAGTTCTCGAATTCATCATCATCTTCAAAGTCTTCATCAAAGTCGTCATCATCAAAATCATCATCAAAATCATCAAGATAATCTGGTGTGAAGTATCTATAGATTGCATATACGATAGCTGCTAATGCTGCAACCGCTCCAATAACTGCTAATACTATGATAATTACATTACTTTTCTTCTTGCTCTCTTCTACATCTTTCTTGTGAAGAAGTTCATTGAGCTTGCTTGCCGCAATAAGCTCTTCAATCTTATCCTTATTCATAACAACCGCTCCTTTCAAAACACTTTTAAAGTAAATATATTGTATCACAACATATTTTATTTGTCACCATATTTAGGCTTTTTTAAGCTTTGCAAAGCCTGCAAGCATTTTCTTTAAACCATACTCATCAAATGTTACAGTTACCATATAATCTCTTGTGCCATTATCAATTGAAATTACTTTTCCTTTTCCAAATTTGGCATGAACCACGGTATCGCCAACACCATATCCAAGTCCAGATGTTCCACCAGCACTGCCAACAGAGGCAGTCAAACCCGCTGTGCCATATGAAGCACCTGCATAACTTCCGCCTGATACAGATTTTCCACCTGCTGTCAATTTACTGCCAATTCCACTGCCTCCAGCTCCATCAGCCTTTGATGACTTCTTTAAATCAAATATATCCATAGGAAATTCTTTACCAAAACCAACCTTAGTATTCGCCTTTCTCACAGAAGACCTGTAGCCTGCTGAAGTTGAGCCGCCGATTGATACACGTTTTGGTTCTTTATAATTCACATTGCCTGAACCGTATCTGTTAAGAGCGGCTTTGGCATTGGCTCTGATATTATACGAACGTGTTTCCTCTGAGTCATCTTTTCCTCCATATGCAATCTTACCTTTATTATATCCTGAACTATTATTTTCTATGTGCATATATTCTTCGGGAATTTCTTTAATAAAGCGTGATACTTTATTCATCTGTGTTTCACCGCGTACCATACGCATCTTCGCGCTGCTTAAGTTAAGTATCTTCTCTGCTCTTGTTATTCCTACATAGCAAAGTCGTCTTTCTTCCTCTATCTCTGCAGGGTCATCTGACACTATTGTCATATAACTTGGAAAAAGGCCATCTTCCATTCCTGTCATATACACAATAGGGAATTCAAGACCTTTGGCACTATGTAATGTCATAAGCATTACCTGCTTATCTGACTCATTAAGATTATCAATATCTGCTATGAGTGCAACTTCTTCAAGGAAACCGCTTAATGTAGGAGTTTCTTCCTTCTGTCGGCAGCTCTCCTCATAGCTTACTATTTTGTTAATCAATTCATCTATATTTTCCTGTCTTGCTTCTATTTCTTCTGCTGTTTCGCTCTCTGCAAGACATTCTATATATCTTGTGTCACTTACAACAGTTTCGGCAAGTTCTTTTATGCTCATAAATTCCTGCTTTGCCTTAAGTGAACCTATAAGTGTAACAAATGGCTCTAACTTTCCAACACCTCGTTTTATCGTATCGATATGCTCAGCATCGCACAGAGCCTGCCAGAATGTTATGTCATTCTGGTCTGCATATTCCTGAACTCGTTCAATTGTTGTCGCACCAATTCCACGCTTTGGAACATTGATAATACGTTTTACTGCCTGTCCGTCCATACCATTGTCTATAGTCTTTAAATATGCAAGTATATCTTTTATTTCCTTACGCTGATAAAAGCTTATTCCGCCATATATACGGTATGGTATATTCTTTAACATAAGCTTTTCTTCCAACGCTCTAGACTGTGCATTAGTCCTGTATAATATGGCAATATCGTTGTAATTCCAGCCGTCCCTTACCATAGAACTTATGCTGTCAACAACACCCTGTGCCTCATCATATCCATTTTCATAAAGTGTATAATTAACCTTTTCACCCTCGCCATTCTCTGTCCACAGACTCTTTGCTTTTCTTCCTATATTATTGCTTATGACCGCATTGGCTGCATTAAGAATTGTCTGTGTTGAACGATAATTCTGCTCAAGCTTTATTACTTTAGTTCCTGCAAATGTATTCTCAAAATTCAATATGTTGGTAATATTAGCACCCCTGAACTTGTATATTGACTGATCATCATCCCCAACCACGCAGAGATTGCCATATTTGGCGGCAAGCATTGATATAAGCTTAAACTGCGATGTATTAGTATCCTGATACTCATCAACCATAATATACTTAAATCGTTCCTGATAATAATTAAGTACTTCAGCATCATTTTCCAATAATTCTACTGTCTTGTATATTAAATCATCAAAATCAAGTGCATTATTAAGCTTTAATGTCTTCTGATACTCCCTGTATACATTGGCAATTCTCTTGCCGTTGTAGTCACCACCTGCCTCAAGCTCCATCTGATCCGGACTCATAAGCTCATCTTTGGCGTGCGATATCGCATTCATAATTGTTTTTTCCTTGAGCATCTTCGTATCTATATTGAACTTCTTACATATATCCTTTATAACACTCTTAACGTCATCTGTATCATATATTGTAAATGTATTGGAATAACCAATTCTATCTATATAACGCCTGAGAATCCGCACACAGGTGGAGTGGAAAGTACTTACCCACACTTCGCCAGCCTGCTGTCCTACTGTGGCATCAACTCTCTCTCTCATCTCCCTTGCCGCTTTATTAGTAAATGTAATAGCAAGTATATTATATGGCGCCACACCACAATCATCTATAAGATAGGCTATCCTGTTAGTAAGAACTCTTGTCTTTCCAGAACCTGCACCCGCTATAATAAGAAGCGGACCTTCTGTCCTTTTAACCGCTCTTTTCTGGCAGTCATTTAAACCATCTAAATTCATATACTCTCCAATCCAATGTGTGATTATACTCACACTATCTCCACTTTAACTTACAAATGCACTTAATTAAAATCAACAGTGCATCTAAACTTAACCTTCACATACTGTGCATACACAGTATCATAATTCAGTATAACAAATGTTCGATATTTTTTAAAGCAAAAAATCAGAAACCATTGCCTGAATTAGTATATCATTAAATATATTTATCCAGTTATGATTTCTGATTTACAATATATACTTTATTATATATTTCATAAGTATATAGTTTTTATATTCCACAAACATACATTTTCCGTATATTCAACAAATATATTCTTATATCCTACTTCTCTGTTATGACTGCATTATCCATTACTAAATTCTGTGCCTTCTTAACAAGCATAGACTTAACAATAGTTTCTTTGTCATATTTATCTGTAAATGTATCTACCTTTGAATAACCGCTGTCCTTAGCGAACTGCTCAAGGTCATCCTTGTATTCATAATCTGTAATTGCAAGACATTCTTTTTCTGCAATTGCCTGATATACAAGCTGCTGTCCTGCTGATGCCTTAACGAATTCATCAAATGTCATGCCATAAAGGTTCTGGCAATATTCATCATTAGTCTTACCCTGAAGTGTACTGTAAAAGCTTATTGATTCCTCAAGCTTTGATGACTGCTGTGCAAGGAATTCCTCTGGATAACCTGTAACCTTGCATTTGTCAAGAAGCTGGGTAAGTATTGCTTTATTCTTAGCTTCTGTTATTTTAGTTTCTATTGTTCCACTGACATCATTCTTAACATGTGCCTTATATGAATCAACTGTTTCGCAGTTGAACGCACTCTTAACAAAAGCATCTGTAAGCATAGGAACATTAGCCTGCTGTACATAACTCATTGTAAGTTCGAATACAACTCTCTTGCCAGCATAATCAGAATACTTTGAATTCTCTGGAAGTGTGATTGTTATTACCTTAGTCTGTCCTGCAACCATTCCATATAATTCTTCATCTAAGCCAGTTCCTGCAACAGGGAAAGCATCCTTACCAAGTGTCATACTATAATCAGAACCAGTAAAATCATCTATTGAAAGTCCGCCTGATGTACCAGTATAACCAAATGTAACCTTATCGCCTTTCTGTGCTTCCCTGTTAACATCTGTATATGTTGTCTCACTTTCAAGCTGTTCTGCAATCTTATCATCTATAACCTGATTAGTTATGGCTGTTACATCAACCTCAGCCTGAATTCCCTTATAATCTCCAAGCTCTACATAATCAGTTGGATTGTATCCATAATCTACCTTTATCTTACTGTTACAGGCTGTTGTCATCATAACTGACATAACCATAGCTGCTGTAACAGCATATTTTACAACTTTATTCTTTAATACTTTTCTCATAACCTGTCTCCACATTAAATATTGCCGTAACACCGACTTATAAACTATACCACAATATCACATTTAAAACCAGTATTATGCAAATGTTTCACAATATTATCACAAAAAAAGGCAAAAAGCCCAATCTGATATGCTCCCGAATTACTGGAACACATCAATTCGCTTTCTGCCTTTTATATAACTGGTATTAATACCAATATAAATCTTAATTAAGCAAGCTTAGCCTTAGCTACTTCTGCTAACTTAGCAAATCCTTCTGCATCGTTTACAGCCATCTCAGCTAATACCTTTCTGTTAAGGTCGATGTTAGCTAACTTTAAACCATACATAAACTTGCTGTATGAAAGACCGTTCATTCTTGCTGCAGCATTGATTCTTGCAATCCATAACTGTCTGAACTGTCTCTTCTTCTGCTTTCTACCCTTGTAACTCTCTGTAAGAGCTCTCATTACAGACTGCTTAGCAACTCTGTACTGCTTAGATCTAGCTCCTCTATAACCCTTAGCGAGCTTTAATACTCTGTTATGCTTCTTCTTTGCGT